>ENA-OQMY01000282-OQMY01000282.1-human-gut-metagenome-genome-assembly--contig:-NODE-282-length-15101-cov-3.035595_pt1 | contig 15101 bp, 9 predicted proteins | sample MGYA00242623_ERZ504868 | MGnify/ENA primary metagenome ERZ504868 (study PRJEB26092, sample SAMD00036386) | human gut metagenome | host: Homo sapiens | study: EMG produced TPA metagenomics assembly of...
CGGGGGAGACAGTTTCCGTCACAAACACTGCTGCCGATGCTGTACGATTTAACGTATACGAGCTAAATGCTGCAGCAGTGGAAGGTGCATACAATGAGCTTAATGATCAGACACTCTCGGTGGATGAGTTTTTCAGATACACACATAAGCGGACACATAAATGTGAAGCAGGCAGGACAGCTTGTGCTTTCTATTCCGAGTGAAAAGGGATGGACATAGGTCAAATCTCCCGGGTGCTTTACGGCAATGCCGTCCGCAAAGGTGGCCACGCCGTCAAGCGTGATGGCCTCATGCTTCTGCACGGAATCCCGCATGCTGGGCGCGCCCGCGGCCTGTACACCGTACACCTTGCACTCCGGGTGCAGATGCTTGATGGCGTAAGCCACGCCGCTGATGAGGCCGCCGCCGCCCACCGGAACCAATACGACCTCCACGTCGGGCAGCTGATCCAAAATTTCCAGGCCGACAGTACCCTGCCCCGCAATGACCTCCGCGTCATTGAACGGGTGGATGAAAGTATACCCTTTCTCTTTCTGAAGCTTGCAGGCGTAATCATACGCGTCGTCATAGGCGCCTTTAACAAGACAGACCTGTGCGCCGTATGCTTTAGTCGCTTCCACCTTGCTGATGGGCGCGCCATCCGGCATGCAGATAACGCTTGGGATATTGCTGCGCTGAGCCGCCAGCGCAACGCCCTGAGCATGGTTGCCCGCGCTGCTTGCAATAACGCCTTTTGCCTTTTCGTCAGCCGTAAGCTGGCTGATTTTATAATAGGCGCCGCGCACCTTAAAACTGCCTGTTACCTGCAGATTTTCAGTCTTCAAATAGATTTCGCTCTCTGCATTGAGTCCCGGAGCAGCAATCAGATCCGTTTTTCGTGCAACAGATTTCAGTACATATGCGGCGTGATAGATTTTGTCCAGTGTGAGCATGCCGTTTCCTTCTTTCCCCTATTATTCCCTCTATCGGACAACGTTAAGAATAATTTTACCACTTCAGCGTGATTTTGCAAGCAAAATATTGCGCCTTCCGTCCGCCCCGTGTATACTGAAAAGGTATCTTGCAGACAAAGGAGCATCCCCATTATGTTGGAAGAAAATAAAGCCCTGCGCATGCGGCTGCACAGCCTTACCATATTCCGCGGGCTGTTGGAGGACCCTGTTGTTTCCCGGCTTGCGGCGCTTTTGCACGCACAGCCCTCGGACGCGGAAGCCTGTGCGGATGCCTATTGCGCCTTTGCCGCCGCACTGTACGAAAGGGGCGGAGACCTCAGCACCTATTTATTGAAAGCCGTACTGGAGGACGAAAACCTGTATGTCCGCCGGGCGGCGTCCGGTGCGCCGATTCCCGCCGAACTTGCGGAATGCCTGCAACACGAGCTTTGCTTTTTGCAGGAGCTTTCCCAATTTGATGGCGCCTCCCTGCGCGGCGCGCTGAAAGGCGCATTTCTGCCCCGCTGGGGCACGCAAACGCTGGATTTCGCCGCGCGTTATGAGGAAAATATCCGCACGCTTCCGCTCCACGGCTATGGAATCTATGCCAAATACCATGTATTTACCGTACACAGCGGGGCCATCGTTCCCGTCAGACACCCGGACCCTCAGCGGCTGGACGAACTTTCCGGCTATGAACGTGAGCGCGGGAAAGTAATTGCCAACACACGCGCCCTTTTGGAGGGACGCCCCGCCAGCAACGTACTGCTGTACGGCGATGCCGGCACGGGAAAAAGCAGCACGGTAAAAGCCGTTGCCAACGCGTTTGCAGACGAAGGACTTCGTCTCATTGAAGTGAAAAAAAATCAGCTTTACCAAATTCCGGACCTTGTGGAAACGCTCAGCGCCAATCCACTCAAATTCATTCTGTTCATCGATGACCTCAGTTTTTCCACCAATGACAACGACTTTGCCGCCCTGAAGGCGATTTTGGAAGGCAGTGTCAGCAGCCGCAGTTCCAACCTCGCGGTCTACGCCACATCCAACCGCCGTCATCTGGTGAAGGAGACATTCTCCGACCGGGAAGGCGACGAGATTCATCTGGCGGATACCATGCAGGAGCTGATGAGCCTTTCCGCCCGCTTCGGCCTTACCATCACTTTTTCCCGGCCAGACAAAGAGCTTTACTGCCATATCGTACAGAATCTCGCACTGCTCTACGGCATTGAAATGCCGGAAGCGGAGCTGATGATCAAAGCGGAGGCACACGCCATCCGCAACGGCGGACGCAGCCCCCGTGTGGCAAAGCAGTTCATTGAGCTGCTGAAAGCCGAGGTGTGAGGCGTTTTCCGCATCCGTTTCATCAAAGAGCCGCGCCGCGGCGTCTTTCGGGACGCGCGGCGCGGCTCTTTTCGCTTCGGCTTATTTTTTCAGCCAGCTCATCATCTTGCGCAGCTCTGCGCCCACCTTCTCCAGCAGATGCTGGCTCTCTACGCGGCGCGTAGCAAGGAATTTCGCTTTACGGCCGCCGGCCGGAGAAAATTCCTGCATGAACTCACTGGCGAACGTGCCGTTCTGGATCTCCGTCAGAACGTTCTTCATCTCTTTGCGGGTCTCCTCGGTGATGAGGCGCTTTCCGGTCCGGTAATCGCCGTATTCCGCCGTGTTGGAGATGGAATAGCGCATCATGGCAAAACCGCCGCTGTTGATGAGGTCGACGATCAGCTTCATCTCGTGGATACATTCAAAGTACGCCATTTCAGGCTCATAGCCGGCTTCTACCAGCGTGTCGAAGCCCGCCTTCATCAGTTCGGTCACGCCGCCGCACAGCACGCACTGCTCGCCGAACAGGTCGGTCTCGGTCTCTTCACGGAAGGAGGTTTCCAGAATGCCGGCGCGGCCTGCGCCAATGCCGCTGGCGTAAGCCAGCGCGATATCCTTGGCATGGCCGGTGTAATCCTGCTCCACGGCAATCAGGCTGGGCACGCCCTTGCCCTCCACGTACTGGCTGCGGACGGTGTGGCCGGGGCCCTTGGGGGCCACCATGATCACGTCGATGTTCTTAGCGGGTTTTACGAACTGAAAGTGGATGTTAAAGCCGTGAGCGAACATCAGCACGTCGCCCTCTTTCATGTACGGAGCTACCTGTTCGTTATAGATGTCGGCGGCGATCTCATCCGGCACGAGCATCATCACAACGTCGGCAGCCTTGGCCGCCTCAGGCACCTCCATGACCTTCAGGCCGGCCGCCTCCGCCTTCGCCCAGCTTGCGCTGTCCTTACGCAGGCCAACGACAACGTCAACACCGCTCTCGTGCAGGTTCTGTGCGTGCGCGTGGCCCTGGCTGCCGTAACCCATAATGGCAACGGTCTTTCCGTCCAGAAAGCCTAGGTTGCAGTCCGTGTCATAATACTTTTTGATCATTTTACATTTCTCCCTCTATATATTATTTACCGTGAGGCACGGCTGGGTGCCGCGCCGGATGATACAACGCTCACGCGTGCCGGTGCACGCCGCCGCGTTCCAAGGCCGTGATGCCCGTGCGGCACATTTCCAGTATTTTGTATGGGGAAAGCACATCCAGAAAGCCGTCGATCTTTTCCGGTTCGCCCGTCAGCTCCATCACCATACTGCCGATGGAAAGGTCGATGATCTTCGCTTTGTAAATGTTGGCGATCTCCCGTATAGCTGAACGATTTTCCTCGCCCGCCTCAACCTTCACCAGAAGCAGCTCGCGCAGCAGGCTGTGGGCGGTATCCAGCGGAAAAATTTCCCGCGTTTCCTCCAGGCGCGCCGTCTGTTTGATGATCTGTTCCAGCACCTTGGCGTCGTCGTGCACCACAATAGTGATACGCGAGATCGCGGGGTCATCCGTGGCGGACACCGTCAGACTGTCGATGTTGAAGCCGCGGCGTCCAAACAGGGACGCCACGCGCGTCAGCACGCCGGAATGGTTATCCACAAGGATGCTCAATACTTCTCTGGGCATACTGCCGCCTCCTTTAATCCATGATCATATCTTCGATACTGCCGCCCGCCGGGATCATCGGCAGCACCTTTTCATCTTTGTCGATCACACATTCGATCCACACCGGCCCTTTCGATTTCAGCGCTTCGGCAAACGCCGCCGAAAACGCATCCAGCGTCTCGCAATGATAGCCTTTCGCGCCAAACCCTTCTGCCAGCTTTACATAATTTGTTTTGCGGTGCGGGTCTGTACTGGAATACCGCTTGCCGTAAAACGCCGTCTGCCACTGGCGCACCATACCCAGCACCGTATTGTTGAAAATGACCGTGATGACGGGCAGCTCGTAGCTGACGGCTGTACATGCTTCATTGAGGTTCATATGGAAAGAACCGTCGCCCGTAATGTGGATGACCGGACGGCTTTCGCCCACCGCCAGCTTTGCGCCGATGGCCGCGCCGTAGCCAAAGCCCATGGTCCCCAGGCCGCCGCTCGTCAGAAAACTGCGGGGTTTTACATGGCGGATGTACTGCGTGGCCCACATCTGGTGCTGGCCGACGTCCGTCACGTAAAGCGCGTCCGGCCCGGCCAGCTCGCACATTTTGCCGATGAGCTGATGAGGGCGGATGCAGTACTTATCATCCTTGGGACGGTAATCCTGCGCCTGCCATGCCTGGATCTGCGTCATCCACTCCGTGTGCTTCGCATCTTTGACCAACGGCAGAAGAGCCTGCAATATCTGCTTGACGTCGCCGACAAGGCTGTAATCCACTTCGACGTTTTTGTTGACCTCGCTGGGATCGATATCGATCTGCAGGATCGCCGCGTTCTTCGCAAATTTTTCCGTATTCAGCGCCACACGGTCGGAAAAGCGGGTACCGATGGCCAGCACAAGATCAGCCTCGTTCACCGCACGGTTGGTGGTGCGGCAGCCGTGCATTCCCAGCAGGCCCAGGTTCAGCGGGTCTCCGTAGCTCAGTACGCCGGCTGCCATCATCGTATAAGTGGCGGGGATCTCCGCCTTTTTGGCCAGCGCATAAAGCTCCTCGCCCGCCTCTGACGCGGCCACACCGCCGCCGAAATAGATGACGGGACGGCGCGCGTTTCCGATGACCTGCGCCGCACGGGCCAGTTCCTGTCCGTCAAGCTCCGTCTTGTAAACGGGGATCTGCGGTTTCACAGGGGTAAATTCCGCCGTTGCACCCGTCACATCCTTCGGGATGTCCACCAGCACCGGGCCCTTGCGCCCCGTCTGCGCAATGCGGAACGCGTCCCGCAGAATGTCCGCCAGCTCATCCACCTTGCGCACCACGAAATTATGCTTTGTAATGGGCATCGTAATGCCCGCGATATAGACCTCCTGAAAGCTGTCCCGCCCGATGAGGCTGGTGCCGACGTTGCCTGTGATCGCCACCATGGGGATGCTGTCCATATATGCCGTGGCGATGCCCGTGACAAGGTTTGTCGCACCCGGGCCACTCGTTGCCAGAACCACACCTGGTTTTTCCTGTGGCGCGGGCGTAGCCGTCGGCCGCGTGTGCGGCCCCCTGTTCGTGAGCCGTCATTATGTGGCGTATCTTGCCGCTGTACTTGTAGAGCGCATCATACAAATTCAATACCGCACCGCCGGGATAGCCAAACAGCGTCTCGACGCCCTGTTCCACCAAAACTTCTGCAAAAATGTCCGCGCCTGTCAATACCATACCTGCGCCCTCCTTCTTCCCTCATTCTCCCTGTGAACTGTTTTCGAATAAACAAAAAGGCCCCTGTCTCGATTTTACATCAGAGACAAAGGCCTATCACAAGCACTCTGCGGTACCACTCCGTTTGCCGCACAAAACGCGGCCGCTCGGCGCGCACTGCTCCATTGCAGCGCGCAGGCTCTTTAACGGTGCCAAACCGGCGTTCGCTTACACAGGCATAGCGCCCTTGGGCGAAGCTGCTCCGGGAAGACTTTCACGCGCGCCCCCTGCCGCCTCGCACCAACCGGCGGTTCTCTGTGCGCGGAGCAAACGCGCTATTCGTTCCCTTCACTGCATTTCAGCGGATATTGTATTTTATTATATCCACGGCTTTTTGATTTGTCAAACGTTTTTTGAAAAACTTTATTCTTTATTGCAATAAAGCCCGGTCTCCGCATTTGCCGCCGCTTTCAGTTGCCCCGCAGGCCGCGCCGTGGTAAACTGAATACGTACAGAGCCGCAAACGCGCTCTGTCCAACACAAATGAACGGCGGTGCAACAATGAAACGTCTATCCACCTCTTTCCCCGTCGGAGACACTCCTCTGGACGAATATCCGCGCCCACAGATGGTCCGGGCGCAATGGCAGAATTTAAACGGCCTGTGGCAGTACGCCGTTACGGAAAGTCCGGAGCAGCCGGCCGTATGGCAAGGCGGCATCCGCGTCCCGTTTGCGCCGGAAAGCGCGCTGTCCGGCGTTGAAAAGCCTGTTCTGCCGGGCCAGACGCTCTGGTATTTCCGCACGTTTTCCATCAACGGATACGACGCAGCCAAGCGTACGCTGCTGCATTTCGGCGCAGTGGATTATGCCTGCACAGTATTTGTAAACGGGCGGGAGGCCGGAGGGCATACCGGCGGCTACTGTCCGTTTACGCTGGACATTACTTCTTTTGTGCGCGCGGCGGAAAATGAGCTGACGGTCGCCGTTACGGATGACACCGACAAAGGCGACGCGCCACGTGGCAAACAGGTTCTGCACCCCAAAGGCATCTGGTATACTGCGGTAACAGGCATCTGGCAGACTGTCTGGCTGGAGCAGGTGGACAGTGCTCACTTCACATCCGTTCACTTCATACCGTCGCTGGATTCCGTGGAGGTCTTCGTCCAGGCCAGCGAAAGCGGCAGCATATGCATGGAAGTGTTGGAGGAGGATTCATGCATCACCGCCCACACGTTTACGGCGGGCGGCAGCCAGACGGTTTCGTTTGAAGCGCCCCGTCTCTGGACGCCCGAACAGCCGTTTCTCTACCGGGTGCGCCTGAGCCTTCTGCGCGCCGGGCGTGAGACTGACCGGGTAGAAAGCTACTTCGGCCTGCGCACCTTCGCTGTGCAGCCGGATGAGAACGGCACACCGTATTTTCTGCTCAATGGCAGGCCTTACTTCCAAAAAGGGCTTCTGGATCAGGGATACTGGCCGGACGGGCTGTACACCGCGCCCAGCGATGAAGCGCTGCGCCGGGACATTGAACAGGCAAAGGCGCTGGGCTTCAATATGCTGCGCAAGCATATCAAGGTGGAACCCGCCCGGTGGTATTACCATTGTGACACGATGGGCATGCTGGTATGGCAGGATATGCCCAGCGGCGCGGCTTACCCCGGGGATCTGCTTGCCGTGGCCCTGCCGAACATCGGCGTACAGGTATCCGATAAAAAGCACAAGAGGTTCAAGCGTGAAAATACCGCCGCGCGCCTTCAGTTCACCAAAGAACTGAAAGAGATGGTGGAAGCACTGACCGATGCCGTGTGCATTTGTACCTGGGTGCCGTTCAACGAGGGCTGGGGCCAGTTCGATGCCGCAGCCGCCACAGCGCTTCTATGGACTCTGGACCCCACCCGCCCCGTTGACCACGCCAGCGGTTGGCACGACCAGGGTGCGGGAGATTACAAAAGCATCCACAAATACATCTTCAAGGTGCGTCCGCCGCACCCGGACGGCCGCGCGTTCGCCCTGACGGAATACGGTGGTTACAGTCAGGTGCTGGACGGTCATGTATGGGATAAAGAGAACAGCTTCGGCTACCGGATGTATCCCGATAAAGCCGCGCTGACAGCCGCCTACCGCAAGCTGCATGAAGAACAGATCCTGCCGCTGCTGTAAAAAGGGGCTGTGCGTTTCCATTTACACGCAGCTCACGGACGTGGAGCTGGAAGTAAACGGCCTTTTCACTTATGACCGCGCTGTCTGCAAGCTGGATGAGGCCGTTGTAAAAGAAATCAACCAAAAGCTGGTGTTATAAAATGAAAGAACCGTTTACGCTTTACTCCTCCGGCATTGCTTTGGCCCGCTTTGCCGCGGAGCACGCGGACATTACACATTCCGGACGGGATATATTGGGGCTCGATTTTTCCGAGCCGCGGCCCATGACAGCACAGAATGACACAGACTATGCCGCCGTTAAGCTGCAGCCGTACCGGCTGCTGACGCTGCGGACCGAGTTTGAAGCGGCAGCAGCCAGTGCTCCTGCGGAATTTTCCGTCGATGGCCTGCGCTATACCCGCGCAGAGCGGAACGGGCTGCTCTATTACATCCAGCGCGGCGTCAAATTTCCCTGTGACGCGCTGTTCCGGGACGGGCGGCTCATCGCATGGCTCTGCCCCTGCCGGGAACAGGCCAATCTTCTGGTGCGCGACGGCTTCGAGGAATATACGCCGCTGGCGTTGTGGAAGGATTATGCCGCCCGTCCGCTTTACGGTGTTTCCATGCTGGGTACGTTCCACATGCCTATGCGCGACGGCGTGGAGCTCGCCGCGGACGTTTATCTGCCCGAGGGAGCGCCGCTGCCCGTTCCCGCATTGCTTGTCCGGACACCCTACGATAAAGATGACGGCGCACAGACCTATTTCCGTTATGTGCGCCGCGGCTATGCCGTGGTGGTGCAGGATGTACGCGGACGCAATGAGAGCGGCGGCGAATGGCTGCCCCATTATTACGAGGTGGAGGACGGAGACGATACGCTCACCTGGGTTGGAACGCAGGAATGGTGCGACGGAAGCGTCGGCATGTTGGGTGGTTCATACCTCGGATATACACAGTGGTGCGCGGCGGCTCTGGGCAACCCGCATCTGAAGGCGATGATCAGTGTCGTAACGGCAGGTACTGCTTTTGCAGATGGTCCGCTGCACGGCGGCTGCTTTTCCAGCGGCGGTCTTTGCTTGGAATTTCGCCATGACAAAGCGCCGCTTCGCGCCCGAGCGCATGGACCGGGCTGATTGGGATGAAATTCTGGATATCCGCCCGCTGGAGGACATTGGCCAAAAGGCTCTGGGCGAAGATGTTCCCTTTATCCGTAAAATGCTGGCCCATCCCTGTGAAGACAGTTTCTGGCTGCGCGGCAACTGGGCAAAACGCAGCACAGGGAAAACGGTTCCCGTGCTCATTCAAAGCGGATGGTTCGACGACAACGGTATGGGCACCACAGAGGCGCTGGACCTCACCGCCGGCTACCCGCCGGGCACGCGCAAGGTGGTGCTCGGGCCCTGGCAGCACAGCGGCAACAGCAGGTACGACCTGCACGCCCTATCCTTTCCCGCCGGAGCACTGCGGTTTGATCTGGATCTGCTGTATCAGAATGGTTCGACCACTTCCGTGCGGGGCGAAGAAAACGGCGTGGAACAGAGCGCTCCCGTGGAATACTATACGATGGGGGAAAACCGCTGGAAAACAGCGAGCCGTCTGGCCCGTGGAAAACGCGGATGACACACCGTTTTTATTTTGGCGAAAACGGAACGACTGTTCCCCATCTGCGGCCGAGAGGGCCGGTACAGGATATACCTATGACCCGCAGGACCCCGGCACCCACATCATCGACATGAACGAGAACGAAATCGCTGTGCCGGAGGATTACACCCAAGAGGAGCAGCGTCCGGATTATATATGTTATACCACACCCACGCTGCCCGCGCCGCTTACGGTAACAGGCGACGCGCGCGTGACGCTTTATGTCTCCAGCGATGCGCCGGATACGGATTTTATGGTACGCCTGTGTGATGTGGACGAAGCAGGCCGCAGCGTTAAGCTGGCGGACGGCATTCTCGCCGCGCGTTTCCGAAACGGGTTTTCCGCGCCAGAATATCTGGAGCCTGGTAAGGTAGAAAAACTGGTCATCCGCACCTCTAAAATATCCCATTGTTTTCTGCCCGGACACCGTCTGCGGGTGAGCGTCACTTCGGGCGCCAAGCATTTTGTGTTTCCCAACAGCAATACAAAAGATGCATACAACAGCACCGAAAGCCGTGTCGCGCACAACACCGTCTGGCACGGCGGCGCAGCACCGTCTCATATCCTGCTGCACGTTGAACGGTGAAGCGGCGCCCTGCACACTGCGGGACGGATGCGCAAAACCGCATGCACCGGTGCGGTTTTTAAAGGGAAGGAGGGTCTCCGCCATGGAAACCGAGCCGCTTCAGATTCGTCTCGCTGTGCGTGAGCTTGTAGAATTCGTGCTGCGCCGCGGCAGCATCGACAGCCGCTTTTCCGGCTTTGACCGCGCCAACGAGGGAAGCCGTATCCACCGCAAGCTGCAAAAAGCGGCGGGAGATTCCTATAAAGCCGAGGTACCCTTCAAGGCAGAGCGCACGGTAGGCGACGTATGTTATACGCTGGAGGGACGTGCCGACGGAGTTATCACAGAGCCGGACGGACATTTTACCATCGACGAAATCAAAACCACAGGCGCACCGGCCGAGCTGCTGACGGCGGATTTTAACCCCTTACACTGGGCGCAGGCTAAATGCTACGGCGCGTTCCTGTGTCAGAGGGAAAGCCTGCCTGGCGTGGACATCCAAATCACATATTATCAGGTCGACACGGATGAGATCATCCGCCACCGCCGCACATTTTCCGCCGAAGCGCTTGAAGATTTTCTCACGGATACACTGCGTTTGTATACGCCTTGGGCGCACATGGAGGCAGCGTGGAGAGCCACACGCAACGCCTCGCTGAAAGCACTGCGCTTCCCCTTTCCCGCCTACCGCCCCGGACAGTACGAGATGGCCGGCGCGGTGTACCGTACCATCGCGGGCGGCGGCAGGTTGTTTTGCGCCGCGCCCACTGGCATCGGAAAAACGGTTTCCACTCTTTTTCCCGCTCTAAAGGCATTGGGTGAGGAAAAGGGCGAGCGCATTTTTTACTTGACGGCAAAAACCATTACAAGGCAGGCCGCCGAGGATGCGCTGGCGCGTCTGCGTGTTCACAGCACATCCTGCGGCACACCGCTGCGTCTTAAAACCATCACGCTGACAGCCAAAGACAAGATCTGCCCGCTGGAGGAACGCGTCTGCACCCCGGAGGCCTGTCCCCGGGCGGACGGCTATTACGACCGCATCAATGCGGCGCTGTACAGTTTTTTGTCCCAAACCGACGAATTCACCCGCGCGGATATCGAGGCATTTGCCCTGCAAAAGCAGCTGTGTCCCTTCGAGCTGGCGCTCGACCTGACCAACTGGTGCGACTGCATCGTCTGTGACTACAACTACCTGTTCGACCCTGTGGTAAGCCTCAAGCGCTTTTTCACCGAGGGCGGAGACTTCATTTTTCTCATCGACGAAGCGCACAATCTGGTGGATCGCGCGAGGGATATGTATTCCGCACAGCTGCTCAAATCCGCGGTTTATGGCGTAAAAAAAGCGCTGGGCAAAGGGCACCGCAAGCTGACGGCCGCTCTGAACAAAGTCAACAGCGAAATGATCGAGCTGCGCCGCCGCTGTGAGGAAGCGGATGAACATCGGCTGGTCATTCCGGAAGGTTTGCCGGAGTTGAACAAGCTGCTCTCCCGTCTGTCCGCCGCCTGTGAGGATTGGCTGGAAGAACACCGTGACGGCGAATTGCACGCCGAAGTGCTCGCGCTCTATTTTGAAGTGCATTTTTATCTGCGCATCGCAGAGCTTTACGACACGAACTACACCACGCTTCTCGCTGCCTTCGGTTCGGAGGTCTGTGTCCGTTTGCTTTGTCTGGACGCCACGCCGTTTCTGGATGCATCCATGGCGCTTGGCCGCGCCAGCATTCTGTTCAGCGCCACGTTATCACCGGCGGAATACTTTATTCAAACGCTGGGCGGCGGCCCGGCCGCCAAAGCGATACGCCTGCAAAGCCCATTTTCTCAGGAAAGGCTGTGCCTCGCCGCTGCCGGGATCAGCACAAAATATACAGACCGTGAGCGCACACGGGAATCCGTGTGCCGTCTCATCGGCGCGGCCGTGAGCGCCCATGCGGGAAACTATATCGTGTTTCTGCCTTCCTATAAATACATGCAGGATGTGAGCGATGAATTTGCGATGATGTATCCTGATGTCCCATTGACCGTGCAGGAAAACGGCATGGACGAAGATGCACGCGAGGCATTTCTCGCACAGTTTTCAGCCGACAGGCCCGGAACGCTTGTGGGCTTCTGCGTGCTTGGCGGCATTTTTGCCGAGGGCATTGATCTTGCAGGCGACCGTCTTATTGGCAGCATCATCGTCGGCGTGGGCTTGCCGCAGATTGGCGTAGAACAAAATGCCCTGCGGGATTACTACGAAGACACAATGGGTATGGGTTTTGAATACGCCTATCAATATCCCGGCATGAACAAGGTCCTTCAGGCTGCCGGCCGTGTTATCCGTACGGAAACAGACCGCGGGCTCGTGCTGCTCATCGACAGCCGGTACCGAACCGGCAGCTACCGCCGGTTGTTCCCCCCGCACTGGTCTCATCTGCGGCGGATAGAGAGCGCGGAACAGCTCTCCGCACTGCTGGCCGACTTCTGGGCCGATCCGCCTTCCAGGCATGCTTTTCCCAAATAGCATACAAACGCAAAACGCGCCCGGCGTCAACCCGCCCGGGCGCGTTTTTAATCGTGGAATCAACCAAGCCTTCTGCACCTATCCGGCGCGTCACCCCTCTGCGGCGTTTGCCCTGCGCCGCAGGATGGTGCCCTCCGGCAGAGCGGCTGTGCACGGAATGCTGAACCGCATCATCGCATGCGGCGTAGCGCAGATTGCTTCTCCGCTTTCATTTTGTATCCATTCCGGCGTAAAGGCAACAACCTTGCCGGATGGTGCAAGCGCTTCCAGCGCCTCTCCAAGCAGGAACTTTCCGCGTTGGGTGCAAAAAGCAGTTCCTTCGCGCCATTCATCTACAACGCCCACAACTTCCCATTCCCGAATGTAGCCGCCGTGCTTTGTATTTTGCGTCGCACCTTCTCGGCCGAAATAAAAACCGGTGGAATAATGCCGGTGCGATGTACGGGTCAATTCCTCCAGCACGTCTTCGGGGCACATGTAAGCGTCCGGCGCATCCAGATATGCGTTCACCGCACGGCGGTATGCGCTTGTGGTACTGGCCACGTAATAGAAAGTTTTGGCTCGCCCTTCGATTTTCAGGCTGTCCACGCCCGCCTGTAAAATCAAGTCGATAAACGGCGCGGTACATAAATCGTCCGCGTTGAGAATGTAACTTCCCTCTTCGGTTTCGCCAACCTCAAACGCCTGGCCCGGGCGGTGTTCCTCGGTAAGCTGCCATTTCCAGCGGCAGGGCTGCGTGCATTCTCCCCGGTTCGCATCGCGGCCGGTGAGATAATGCGAAAGCAGGCAGCGCCCGGACACCGACATGCACATGGCGCCGTGGACAAATGCTTCCAGTTCCAGTTCCGGAGGAGTGTTGTCCCGAATGACCGCGATATCATTCAGAGAAAGCTCCCGCGCAAGCACCACACGCTTCGCCCCCAAATCATACGCTGCAGACGCGGCCGCATAATTGGCAATGCCCGCCTGTGTGGAAACGTGAAGCTCCATTTCCGGCGCAATATGCTTCGCCATCGCCAGCACGCCCAGGTCCGCAACGATGAACGCGTCCACGCCGGTTTCCCGTGCGCGCCGCATAAAATCGGGCATGCGGGCGATCTCCTCGTTGGTAGGCACTGTATTCAATGTCAGATAAACCCGGCGCCCTCTGGCATGGGCAAAGCGCACGCCCTCCGCCAGCTGCTCCATCGTGAAATTTTTCGGCGCGCTGCGCATGCCGAATTCCGTAGCGCCCACATATACCGCATCTGCGCCGTACAGCACGGCAAATTTCAGCCGTTCCAGGTCGCCGGCCGGGCTCAAAATTTCGGGCCGTTTCATTCAATCACCTCAAAAATGCAGCCGCACACAGGAGGTGCGGCTGCTTCGCTTATTTTATTGCCTTTTCTTCAAAATCACGGACGGATCCCCTGGCTCTCCAGGTCGGCCGTGATTGCTTCATGCTCGGCATTTGTTTTGGCAAAATGGTAATTCCCCAGTGTGTCCGTCTGGAAATACAGGTAGTCGCAGTTTTCCTCCGGCCACAGCGCCGCTTCAATGGACAGCAGGCCCGGGTTCGACACCGGTCCCGCAGGCAGGCCTGTATGCGTGTAGGTATCGTACGCCTCGCGCAGCTCCGCCGGAATCGCATCCCAGCTGCCATAGCCATAGGGCCCGGCCATGGAGTCATAAATATAGTTGTTGTCGTCGGCCTTTTCTTTGTCCCACGCAACGTTGCTGCCCAGCGTCATGCCGCTGGCAAGGCGGTTGTGGAACACTGCGGAGACCATTTTGCTGTACTCGTTTCCTGCTTCTTCCTGCACGAGGCTGGCCAGCGTAACAACCTCTGTCAGCGTCATATCCAATTCATCCATGCGTGCATACATTTCAGCAGTGATCTTATTGTCGAATTCGCCGTATATCTTGGCAACCATGTTGTACACGGTGTCTCCCACAAAGAATTCATAGGTGTCCGGGAACAGATACCCCTCCGCTTTCATGAACTGGTTGGGCTTTTCCTCGCGCTTGGCCCAGAAGCCGAACTGGGAAAAATCTCCATTGTTGGCCACGTCCAGAAATTCCTGTGCGGAACACAAACCCGCCTGCTCCATAATTTGTGCGTATTGGATCACCGTTTTTCCCTCCGGGAATGTGACCCGAACCGTCTCTCTGTCATCTGTAGCGACCTGCAGTGCGGCGATGATCTCATCATAACTCATATCGGAGGACAGTTCAAACGTACCGTATTGCAGTGTATCCGCCGCACCGTCCTTGCCGCGTACATAAAAACGGAACACCTGCGCCGAGCGAATTATCCCCGCATCCTGCAGCTTCTGGCCGATGGCCAGCGGGCCGGACCCCTTTTCAATGGTGACGCTTTGTGTGACAGCCGCACCGCGTGAGCCGCTCACCTCGCCGGACAGCCAGAACCAACCTGCTGCTGCCGCCAGTGCCGCCAGCAGCAGAAACACCAGCATCACGATCAGGCATCCGTGTTTTTTGCGTTTTTTCCGTCTGCGTGCGGGCACTTCATCTTCATCCTCTTCTTCATACTCATAGCCGTCCGCATACTCCGGCTCATATGCGGCATCAGCAGCGGGCGGCTGCTGCACCGGCGCAGCCTGCGGCGCGGCGCTTCCGGCGCACGAATGCAGCTTTGAGCATACAGCCCGCGCAGAGCAGGCGGCAGCGCCGCCACACG
>ENA-OQMY01000286-OQMY01000286.1-human-gut-metagenome-genome-assembly--contig:-NODE-286-length-14952-cov-2.788263_pt1 | contig 14952 bp, 17 predicted proteins | sample MGYA00242623_ERZ504868 | MGnify/ENA primary metagenome ERZ504868 (study PRJEB26092, sample SAMD00036386) | human gut metagenome | host: Homo sapiens | study: EMG produced TPA metagenomics assembly of...
CGCCACATTAAAACGAAACCTGGCGTTGTTGAACGCCAGGCCTCGCAAAGTTCTGTACTTCCATTCTGCTCAGGAATTATGGGACTTCGAGCTCAATTCCTGTTGCACTTAGTTTGACAATTCACTGGGATGGAAAAGACTCCCCGCATCAGGAAAGGAGCGGACGTTTCTGAAAATATTGCGGCACTGCATACAGAACCACTCTCGTTTCTTGGAATCTGGTTCGCGGCGTGCTTCCCAAAAGCGGGTGATAAGTTTGATAATTTTGTAACCATTTGAAATATTATTTGGCGATATGCAAACCTTTTCATACTTAATTTTGGTCGAATTTCCGAAAAAACAGAAGAGTATTGACACATGTGAAAAATCAAGTATAAAATATGCTCAGAATTTAAGTGAGTTTTGCCATTGTGTTTGCGCATACTGCTTGGATTTTTTTAATTTTAAATTCTGCAAACGATTGCAGAAAATAGGAAACGGGTGGAAACCCTTTTGAACCAGCCATTATTGCGGTTCCGCAATAAATAATTTTAAAAGGAGAATAGCACCATGAAAAAGTTCCTTGCAATTACTCTTGCGCTCGTTATGACTTTTGCAATGGTCGCCTGCGGCGGCACCTCCAGCAGTACCCCTGCCAGCACCCCGGCGTCCGGTACCGGCGCGGCCGAACCCGCTGCGGAGGGCGGAGAGATCGTAATCGGCTGCCTGCAGGATATCACCGGCGCCACTTCGGCGCTCGGCATGTCCGTTCAGGCAGGCGCCCAGGCAGCTGTTGACGAGATTAACGCTGCAGGCGGTATTGGCGGCAAGACGGTCGTGATGAAGACCTATGACACCAAAGGCGACGTGACGGAAGCGGTCAACGCATACATCACCGCCGTCACGGTGGACAACGTTTCGTTAATTGTCGGTCCCCCGGTCGCCAACATCGCCAATGCCATCAAGGAGACCTCTGAGGATTATGACGTCCCCGTTATGGGCTTTGCACTTGACCCCAACTGCCAGTTGAAAGAGGACGGAACCCCCTATAAGAATATGTTCTGCTTCCAGCCCAGTGCCACGACCCAGGGTCAGATCATGGCTTCTTTTGCCGTGAAAAATGACCTGAAGACTTTCGGCATCATTTACAATCAGGAAAACAGCTATTCCGTGTCTCTGCTGGATCCGTTTATTGAACAGCTCGCCGCCGACGGCATCACGGTCGATGACAGCCTTGTCGTGGCCTACGGCGCCGCTGACACCGATTACAAAACTCTGCTGCAGCCCATTGTATCGGCGGGAGTGGACGCGATCTACTGCCCGAACTATACCCAGCAGCTGGTGGCCATCGTGACGGCTGCGACAGAACTGGGCTATGAAGGCAAAATTGTTTGCGGCCTTGATGCGGCACCCTCTTTTAACACCACGTACGGTGGAGACTGTTCCAATATCTATTACATCAACAACATCAATACCGATGACCCCACTACGGCTGAGATGGCTGCGGCCGTAGAGGATAAGGTGAGCGCTGTCAACAAGTATTTCCTGGGCTATGACGTTGTGATGATCGCCAAACAGTGCATCGAAGAAGCAGGCTTGGATGACGCGGCGGCTCTGCTGGCTGCAATTGAGAATGTGAAGGATTTCAAGGGCCTGACGGGTACCGTTACCATCGACCCCGAGACCCACATGCCCGACGGCATGGGTATGTTTATGTACACCTATGACAACCAGACTCCGGTCATGCTGGAGGAATTTGCCGGCTGATCGGGTGTTCCGGATCGGTCTTGACGGAACGGGCCCTCATTGCGGAATCCCCTGCGATGGGGCCCGTTCCATGTTTTTGGGGGAGGCTACTACATGTCGCTGCAGATTTTGATTAACGGCCTGGCGACGGGCTCTGTCTATGCGCTGATTGCTACCGGTTTTGCGCTCATCTTTAATGTTTTGAAATTTTCCAACTTTTCACACGGCGCGACCATGACGGCCGCAGCGTTCGTTGCCTATTTTCTGGTATCATCCAAGGGGATGGGACTCACCGCTACCCTGGTTGCCGCTGCGGCCGCGGGCGCCGTCATTGCGCTCTTCGGCGAATTTTTCGGGTTCCGCCGTATCACTTTGAACCATTCTTCTCCTACTTATTTTTTTGTGTCCTCCATTACGCTGGGCACGCTCTATGAGGGCCTTGTGACCATCAAGGTGGGTTCAAACTTTTACAACTTTCCGGGCTTTTTCAAAAATTCCACCATCAAGGTGGGCAGCCTGGTCATCTCTGCCAGCGATGCCATGATGTGCATCATCAGCTTGGCGGCGCTGGTCATCCTTGGCTATGTGATTCAGAAAACACGTCTGGGCCGCGCACTGCGCGCTGTTTCTTTCGACCGGGACACGGCTCAGCTTATGGGGATCGATTCGACCCGGATCATCCAGCTCACATTTGTCATCTCCGGCTTGTTGGCCGGTGTGGCAGGCGTGTTCCTGGGCATCAAATATACATTGTATCCCACGCTGGGAAGCCTGGTCGTCAAGGGCTTCATCGCCTCGGTCATCGGTGGTCTGGGCAGCCTGACGGGCGCCATCATCGGCGCGGTGCTGCTGGGCCTTACTGAGACAATACGTTTTGAGCATGTTGGGATCGGGCTATTCCACGATTGCAACATTCGCCATCATGCTTGTGTTTCTGCTGGTGCGGCCTCAGGGCATCGCAGGCAGCAACATCCAGGAAAAGGCGTAAGGGGGGAAAACAGATTATGGCATTGGTATCCAACATCCTTACGCAGGTGTTCATCACGCTTATCGCCGTGGCCGGGGTCTATGTACTTACTGGCCTTACGGGGATGTTCAGCCTGGGGCAGGCAGCCTTTATGGCTATCGGCTCCTATGCTTCGGGGCTTTTGGTGGTCAAGGCGCATATGCCGCTTGTCCCGGCTATCATCATCGCCGTGGCGCTGGCCACTCTGGTGGGATATCTCATCGGCTACCCGGTGGTGCGCCTGCGCCGCGATTATATCTCGCTTGTAACGCTTGGGTTCGGCGAGGCCATCGCCGCGCTGCTCAACCGTATGACCAACCTGACAGGCGGTGCTTCGGGCTTTACGGGAATTCCGCGCAAGACCACACTCACCATAGCCGCCGTGTCGGCTGTTTTGGCTATCGCACTGGTGGCTTTTTTCAAATCCAGCAAATACGGGCGACAGTGCATCGCGCTTAGAGGGGACGAGCTGGCTGCAAAGGCTATGGGCATCAACGTCATCCGCATCAAGATGACTGCGTTCCTGCTGAGTGTTGCGCTGACGGCATATTCCGGCTGTCTGTATGCGTTTTATATGTCTTATGTGGATCCCACTGGATTCGGCTGGAAAAAAAGTGCCGACTGGGTCATCATGGTGTTTTTCGGCGGCGTCAACAGCCTTACAGGTTCCACGCTGGGGGCGTTCATCCTTAGTGCGTTGCCGCAGGTCCTGCGCGGATTGCAGAACTACCGCTATGTCATTTATGCGGTGTTGGTGCTGCTTATCATCAACTTCAAGCCCTCGGGCCTGCTGGGCGAATGGGAATTTACCCCGCGTGACATTGCCCGTTCTGCACGTAAGCTGAAACGGAAGCTGGGCTTGAAAAAGGAGGAAAACTGATGGCGCTGCTGGAAGTAAAAAACATTTATAAGAGCTTTGGCGGTGTGAAAGCCATTCAGGATTTCTCGCTGGCAGCGGACGCGGGCCAGATCCACGGCATCATCGGTCCCAACGGCGCGGGCAAGACGACGATCTTCAACGTGATTTCCGGCGTGTATCCGGCCGACCAGGGTTCTGTGACGCTGAACGGACAAGACATCACGAAGATCGAGCAGTACAAGATTACCCGCCTGGGGATGGGCCGGACATTCCAGAATATCCGCTTGTTCAAGGGCCTGACCGTAGAGGAAAACGTGATGTGCGCCTTTGACCCGCAAAGCCGGTATTCCATTCTGGGCGGCCTTGTGCCGACGCCCAGACGCCGCGCCGAGGAAAAGCGCGGCCGCGAGCTGTGCAGAAAATATCTGGAGATTGTGGGTATGGCTGATTTCCTGAACGAGCGTCCAGAGAACCTTTCCTACGGTATGCAGCGCAGGATCGAGATCGCCCGCGCGCTGATGTGCGAACCAAAGGTACTGCTTCTGGACGAACCCGCCGCAGGCCTGAACCCCACCGAAGTCAGCGAGCTGACGGAACTTATTCAGCGCATTTCCAAGGAGATCGGTTTTGGTATCCTGCTGATCGAACACCGCCTGGAGCTGGTCATGAGCATTTCAGACATCATCCACGTGCAGAATTTCGGCAAGACCATCGCGGTGGGCACCCCTGCCGAGGTGCAGCATAACCCCGAGGTCATCGAGGCCTATCTGGGCAAGGAGGAATGACAATGGAACCGATGCTGAAAGTGACGGACCTTTCGGTTAGCTATGGGCATGTGGAAGCGCTGCGCGGCGTAAGCATTCAGGTCGAGCAGGGGCAGATCGTCTCCATCATCGGCGCGAACGGCGCCGGAAAGAGTACGCTGCTGCGCACCATTTCCGGCCTTGTGAAGCCGTTGAACGGCAGGGTGGAGTTTTTGGGCGAACCGCTGCCGAAAAAACCGAACAAAATCGTGGCAAAAGGGATTGTGCATGTGCCGGAGGGCCGCAAGACTTTTTCCGGCCTGACCATCCGGGATAATCTGCTGGTGGGCGGATATCTGTTTAAAGGCAAGGAATTGGAAAAAGATCTGCAGGATCAGTATAAGCTGTTTCCCATTCTGGAAGAACGCAAAAACCAGTATGCGGGCACGCTCTCCGGCGGCGAACAGCAGATGCTGGCGGTGGCACGCGGTTTGATGAGCCGGCCTAAGATCCTTCTGCTGGATGAGCCATCCATGGGCCTTGCGCCTATCATTGTAAACCAGATCTACGATTTGATCCGGCAGATCCGCGACTCAGGCATTACAGTGCTGCTGGTGGAACAGAACGCGCGCAAGGCGCTGGGGATTTGCGATTACGCTTATGTTCTGGAGAACGGGAAGATCAATCTCTCTGGCGCGGGCGATGAACTCCTGCGTTCGGACGCGGTGCGCAAAGCGTATCTGGGAGGCTGAGAAATGGCATATACTCCTGATTTTGAACTGGTGCACATAGGTGTGAACTGTGCGGATGAGGCACAGGCTGCTGAATGCGCACACAAATTTGAGCTTTTGTTTCAATTGGCTGTGAACCCGGCCAAGGAAAGTGCGGATGCACGGTTTACAGGTACACAGATCGAATGGATGAAAAAACCCGGGCGGGGCGAGCACGGACATCTTGCACTGGCCACGGCCGACCTGCCCGCGGCCCGCCGCTACCTGGAAGAAAAGGGCTTTTCCTTTGACGAGGAGAGTATAAAGCATTTTTCGGATGGACGGGTGCTGGTAATCTATGCAAAGGAGCAGATCGGCGGCTTCGCCATTCATTTAATGCAGAAGTGACCCCTTACGGACGCTTTTCAATGTGATATAATAAAGGAAGGATCTACCATGATTCGAGAGTGGAATGAAGAATCACTGGACCACCGCAATACGCTGCTATATGCTATGGGAATATCGGAAGAAGACGCCAAACGCCCCATCATCGGCCTTGTGAATTCATGGAACGAGATGAATCCCGGCCATTTTCCGTTCAAGGACGTTATCGCTGAGATGAAGGAAGAAATCTATCGGGCCGGGGGTCTTGCGTTGGAACTGCCCATCACGGGTATCTGCGACGGTATCTGCAGCAATACCCCGGGCGACCGCTATACACTGCCTGCCCGGGACATGGTCTCCACAGAGGTGGAGACGGTTGCGGAGCTGAACATGCTGGAAGGTATGGTCATTATGGCCACCTGTGACAAGGTTGTACCCGGTATGCTTATGGGTGCGCTGCGCGTCAATATCCCGACAGTGATGTTTACCGGCGGTTATATGGCTGCGGGCCGTTACAAAGGCCGCATGCTCACACTCACACACACCAAGCAGGCATATGCCGCCTACATTGCGGGCGATATGAGCGAAGAGGACTATAAGGGAATCGTGCGGAACGCTTGCCCCACACCGGGCGCCTGCCCCTTTATGGGCACAGCTAACACGATGTGTGCCATGGCCGAAGTGCTGGGCTTTACCCCCCATGGCACGGCAAGCTGCCGGAGCCAGACGCCCCGTTGGCACGAGTTGGCCCGCGCTGCAGCGCGTCAGGTGATGGAGGCGTGGAAGAATAAAGTGCGCCCCAGCGACATCATCGGGCAGGAAAGCTTTGAAAATGTGGTGCGCTATATGATGGCCACGGGCGGAAGCACCAACAGTGTGCTGCACATCCCTGCGCTGGCACGTCAGGTGGGCTGTGATATCACACCGGAGACCTTTGATGCCATCAGCCGTCAGGTGCCGGTCATCAGCACCATTTATCCGAACCACCCCACCTATACCATGGAGGAGTTTGAGACCGCAGGCGGCCTGGGTGCCGTGGTGAAGGAGCTGGCGAAGGCCGGCAAAATTGATGCCTCTGCCAAGGGCATGTTCGGCACCATCGCCGACAAAGCGGCTTTGGCTGAGAATAAAAATACCGAGGTTATCCACACGGTAGAGAACCCGATCCACGAGCAGGGCGGCCTTGCCGTCCTGCACGGGAACATCGGTACGGACAGCGCCATCGTAAAGTTCAGCGCAGTAGACCCTGCTGCCTGGAAATTCAGCGGCCCGGCCAAGTGCTACGATTCGCAGGACGATGCCTGGCATGCTATCCTGCGCGATGAGATCGTGGCGGGTGACGTAGTCGTCATTCGTTACGAAGGCCCTAAAGGAAGCCCGGGCATGCCACATATGGAGACATTCATGGCGGCTGTGCTGGGCAAGGGCTTGGGCAGCAGGATCGCTCTTGTGTCCGACGGGCGTTTTTCTGGTGCGACTGGCGGCCTGGCCATCGGCCACGTCAGCCCGGAGGCCTACGAAGGAGGGAACCTTGCGCTGCTCCGCAACGGTGATATGGTGCATATCGATATCGAGGCGCGCACGCTGACTGTGGAAGTAAGCGACGAGGAATTCAACGCCCGCAAGGCCCTGTGGAAACCTGTGGTGAAACCCGCCACCGGCTGGCTGAGGCTGTACCGTAAGGAATGCACCTCCGCCCACCGTGGCGCTACTGTGTATTGGGAGCGGGACTGAATCCGCTGCCGGGATAGAGGAATCACGGCATACCACAAGGAGGGCGTACTATGACGAATATCAAGCATGTGGCAACATTGGCGGGAGTTTCCGCCAGCACGGTGTCTCGGGTACTCAATGGCAAAAGCTATGTGAATGAGACTACCCGGCAGAAAGTGATGGAGGCGGTGCAAAAGACCAATTACCGTCCCAATGTACTGGCCAAAAGCCTGAAAATGGGCCGCAGCAATACGATATGCCTCATGGTGCCTTCAATACAGAACCTGATTTTTCCGGAGATCGCCCGGGGCGTGGAGGATGTGGCGCGCCGTAACGGTTTCACGGTGGTGCTGTGCAACACCGATGAGGATGCGGCAGTGGAAAAAGCATACATAGAAAAGATGAAAACACGCTGGATCGACGGCTTCGTTGTGTGTTCCAACATTGGGGAGGCCGATCACATCCGCGCTTTGCGGGTCGAGGGATTCCCGCTGGTACTGGTGAACCGTTTTGAGGAGCGGGATATCAATGTGCTTGATACTGTAGCCGTAGACAGTTTCCAGGCCGCCTACGATGCGGTGCAGTACCTGGTACACACTGGGCACAGGCGCATTGCCTTGGCCTATGGCAGGGAAGAACTTTATTTTTACCGTGAACGTTATCGCGGATACTGCCAGGCGCTTTCCGACGCAGGGCTCCCCTATGAGGAGGCTCTGGTGATGCGGGAATCCAGCGGCGTGGACAGTTTTTACCGTCTTACGCAGGAAGTGATGCGCCTGCCGCAGCCGCCGGACGCCATTTTTACCACCAGTGACCCGAAGGCCTTTGTGGTGATGCATGCGCTTCACGATATGGGAGTGCGCATTCCGGAAGATGTTTCGGTGCTGGGTTTTGACAATGTAAGCCTTTCGTCGATGGTGGAACCGCCGCTGTCCACGGTGGCACAGCCTTTGTATGACATGGGTGCTGTGGCCGCAAAAAACCTGATCCATCAGATCCGTTATAAAGAAAAGAACGGCGAACTGCCTCCGCCTGTGCGAAATGTACTGGGTGTGGATCTGATCGTGCGCCGTTCCACCCGATAGGAGGACATTTGCGTGAACCCGCTGGGAATCAATTTGTGGAACTGGTGCGCAGGTTTGTCCGAGGAATGCCTGGGTCTGCCCGAAAAGGTTGCCCGCATGGGCTTTACGGCAGTGGAGCTGCCCATGACGCAGCCACAGGTGCCGTCCGCGCTGGCGGATGAGATCCGGAACACAGGGCTGGCTGTTTCATTGTGTGCGGCTCTGGGCCCGGCCGGGATCTTTCCAGCTTTGACTCCGCCGTGCGCGCATCCACAATGGATTATCTGACGACCTGTCTTGAAACAGCCGGGCAGCTGGGCGCAGGCATTCTGGCGGGCCCGCTGTACACTGGCGGCGGAAAGCGCCACTGGCTTTCACCCGACGAGAAGAAACGGGAGTGGATGCTGGCTGTCGATGGGCTGCGGGAATTGGCCCGCCGTGCGGAACATTACGGCGTGGTACTCTCTGTTGAGCCGCTGAATCGCTACCGCACCAGCGTTGCCAATACTGCCGGGCAGGTGCTGCGCATGGTGGAAGAAGTGGACGCGCCCAATGTGGGCGTCCACTTCGACACATATCACGCCTGCTTGGAGGAACGGGACCTCTGCGCAGCGCTGGAGCAGGTGCTGCAGGCGGGCAAAGTGAACCATTTTCATGCCTGCGCGAACAACCGCGGCGCGCCCGGACAGGGAGTAATCCCCTGGGAGGACTTATTAGGTCTGTTGGTGCGTTACGGCTACGGAGGGCATATCACGATGGAGACCTTTGCGCTGGGCGGTCTGGATTCCAGTTGGGTGCAGGTGCACTCAGAGCCGGACGAATTGGCGCGGGAGGGACTGTTTTATCTGCAAGCATTTTTAAGACGAAGGCGGGGCTGTAACGGCCCGCCTATGTGAAAGGGCTAACCATACAATATGGCAGCACATGAAAAATTTGATTTTAAAACGCTGGAAGCGGTAAAGGCCAAAGCGCAGGAACTTGGGGCCGGCCTCTCGTTCCGGGATGATCTGAGCCCGCTGTTCCAGCCCAGAAAGGTAGGCGGACGCACCGCGCCCAATTCCATGGCCGTCCTGCCGATGGAAGGCTGCGATTCCAATACCGACGGCTCGCCAAGCGAGCTTGTTGAGCGGCGCTATCTGCGTTTTGCGTCGGGCGGCGCGGGCCTGCTTTGGTGGGAAGCCTGCGCCGTGGTGCCGGAGGGGCGCGCCAACGAACTGCAGATGATGCTCACGGCGTCCAACCGCAGCAAGTTTGCGGCGCTTCTGCAAAAGCCAACGCTGCGGCGGCGCAGAAGAATGGTGCGGAGCACAAGCCGGTGAATATCCTGCAGCTGACCCATTCGGGCCGTTACAGCCGCCCGGAAGGACACATTGCCCGTCCGCTGGTTCCGCAGCATGACCCGCTTCTGGATAAAGGCGGGGAAGTTGTGGTCACAGACATGTACCTCGACGCGCTCACGGAGCGGTATGTACAGAGCGCGCTGCTGGCACGGGAGGTCGGCTTTGACGGTGTGGACATCAAAAGCTGTCACCGTTATCTGCTGAGTGAACTGCTGGCGAGCCATACCCGCGGGGGAAAATACGGCGGAAGCTTTGAGAACCGCACCCGTTTTTTGCGCCAGACCATCCGGGCTGTGCGCGAAGCTGTGGGTGATGACTTCATCGTGGCCTGCCGCTTCAATGTGTTCGACGCGCACCCGTACCCCTATGGCTTCGGGTGCGACCGCGAGGACATGTGGAAATTCGACCCCACGGAGCCGGTGGCGTTGGTGAAGATGATGGTGGAAAACGGTGTGGACCTTCTGTCCAACAGCGGCGGAAACCCTTATTATATCTACCCGCAGGTGACGCGGCCGTTTGACAAATCCAGCTATGGCATCCCCACGCCGGAAGAGCATCCGCTGGAGAGTATGGCGCGGCTGTTTGCATTCACCCGCACGGTCCAACAGGCCGCGGGCAGCGTGCCCGTGGTGGGCAACGGCTACACCTGGCTGCGCCAGTTCCTGCCCTATGCAGGCGCGGCCAACCTGGCCGACGGAAGCTGCAGCTTTGTGGGGCTTGGACGGGAAAGTTTTGCCTATCCCGATGCGCCTCATGACCTGATGACCACCGGGGCCATGGACCCCGGAAAATGCTGCGTTACATGCAGTATGTGCACCCAGATCATGCGGGATCACGGCCGTACGGGCTGTGTCATCAAGGACAGCGCCCTGTACGGGCCAATGTTTAAGAAGTACAATGCAGAGGCAGTGGCGCGCGAGCACCGCAAATAAGCCCCGCCTGCTGAAGGAGGATTTGACATGGATACCATCCGCAACCGAGTGGGGGAGGTTTACGAACCCTTTAAAGTGCGTTTTCTGGAACGGGAGATCCACGCACTGGCTGATGACGAAGTGCTTGTGAGAGTGCGTGCCAGCGCCATCTGCGGCAGTGATCTGCACATCGCAAGAGGGCTGCATCCTTCCGCTCCGCTTCCGGTGACCATCGGGCATGAATTTTCCGGCGACGTCACGGCCGTAGGCAGCGGTGTGGACAATGTGCGCGTGGGACAGCGTGTCACGGTGGAGCCGTGTATTGTGTGCGGCAAGTGCGATGCCTGCCGCCACGGGGACTACGGCTACTGTGAGCATATCAGCTTCACCTACCGCAACGGCGATGGAGCGATGGCGGATTATGTGGTGGTAAAAGCTCCTTATGTTTATGAGCTGCCCGAATATCTCACTTACGAGACAGGGGCGCTGATCGAACCGCTGTCCGTGGCGACTCACGCGGTACGCCGGGCGCAGGTAGCGCTTGGGGAGACGGTGCTTATCATCGGCGCGGGCGCCATCGGCATGATGGTGGCGGCAATGTGCCGCCGCAGCGGTGCGGCGCAAGTCATCATCGCAGATTTTTCCGACAGCCGTTTGGAGATGGCCCTGCAGGTGGGAGCCACCATTGCAATAAACAGCGGCAAAGCGGACTTGGAGCAGGAAGTAGCCCGTCTGACGGGCGGAAAAGGTGTGGATAAAAGTTTTGAATGTGTGGGCCGCGAAAGCTGCTTTTTGCAGGCGATTATGACACTGCGGCGCAACGGTACGGCCACGGTCGTGGGAATCTACGAAAAACCTCAGGTCACGTTCCCGGCGAGCCGCCTGGTAACGCATGAAATACGCATTCAGGGCGCCCAGGGCTACTGCTGGGATTTCCCCATCGCCATTGCGGCGGCGCGGGATCTGCCCTTGGAAAAATTCGTCACACATACTTTCCCGCTCGAGCAGCTGCAGCAGGCGTTGAATACTGCGCTGGACCGCGGCAGCAACAGCATTAAGGTTATTGTAAAACCGTGAGCGGCCCGGGCAGGGGAAAAGGAGAAGAAAAGATGAAAAAGACAGCGATCGTGACAGGCTCCAGCCGGGGCATCGGGTTTGCAATCGCCCGGCAGCTGGGCCTGGACGGCTACAATATCGTGATGGTGGCCACCGGCCCGCAGGAGAAAAACCAGGCGGCCGTGGATGCGCTGCAAAAACAGGGCGTCTGCTGCGCTTATGTACAGGCGAATATCGGCGACCACGACGACAGGCTCAGGATACTTGATGCGGCGCTCACTGCCTTCGGCCGTGTGGACGCCTTGGTGAACAACGCCGGTGTGGCGCCCCGTGTACGCGCGGACCTGCTGGAAATGTCGGAGGAGAGCTTTGATTATGTTTTGGGCGTCAACACCAAGGGGAACATGTTCCTGACGCAGGCCGTAGCGAAGCAGATGATCCGTCAGGCGCCGCTGGATGGCCGGAAGGGCGTTATTGTGAACGTCTCCAGCTGCAGTTCGGTGGTATCCTCCGTCAATCGCGGCGAGTATTGTGTATCAAAGGCAGGCGTCTCCATGCTGACGACCCTGTACGCCGACCGCCTGGCACAGGAGGGCATTCTGGTACACGAAGTGCGCCCGGGCGTCATCGCCACCGATATGACGAGCGCCGTGCAGGACAAATATGATAAGATGATCGGGGACGGAATGTTTCCCATCGCCCGCTGGGGCACTCCGCAGGATGTGGCCAATGCCGTGAGCGCGCTGTGCAGCGATAAATTCCTGTATACAACGGGCAACTATATCGATGTGGACGGCGGTTTTCACATCAAACGCCTGTAAGGAGGATGCGCCATGTTGGAGGAACGCTTTTCCGCCGGGGGCTTCTCGGCCCGGCTCTGCCGATGCAACACGGCCGTCGTGGGAACAGGCGCCGCAGGCTACAATGCGGCTGACCGGCTGTGGCAGCTGGGCCAGCGGGATATCCTCATTGTGACGGAGAACCGCCTTGCCGGCACCAGTCGGAATACAGGCAGCGACAAGCAGACCTATTATAAGCTTACACTTTCCGGCCCGGAGGGCGACAGTGTGCGGGAAATGGCTGAAACGCTGTTCTCAGGGCAGTGTGTGGACGGCGATATCGCTTTGTGCGAGGCTGCGCTTTCCGCCCAGAGCTTTCTGAAGCTTGTGGAACTGGGCGTTCCGTTCCCGCGCAACCGTTACGGAGAGTACATCGGCTACAAAACAGATCACGACCCGCGCAGGCGTGCCACCAGCGTAGGCCCATACACCAGCAGGCAGATGACCGAGTGCCTGGAGCAGGCCGTGCAGGCCAAGGGGATTCCTATGCTGGACCATCTTCAGGTCATCCGTATCCTCAGCGACGGCCATACGGCGTACGGCCTGCTCTGCCTGGATACCGCCGCGCGGGAGGAAACAGACCGTTTCGTCCTGATACAATGCAAAAACATTGTATACGCTACCGGAGGCCCGGCCGGTATGTACGCTGACAGTGTGTATCCCGCCGGACATTACGGGGCCACAGGCCTTGCGCTGGAGGCCGGGGTGAAAGGAAAAAACCTGACCGAGTGGCAATATGGTCTGGCGTCGGTAAAGCCGCGGTGGAACGTATCGGGGACCTACATGCAGGTGCTTCCCCGCGTCTATTCCGCCGCGGAAGACGGCTCGGACGAGAGGGAATTCCTGATGGACTTTTTTAAAAACACCTGCCGAGATGCTCAGCAAACTGTTTCTGAAGGGGTATCAGTGGCCGTTCGATGTGCGGAAGGTGGCGGGGGGTAAGCTCCATCATCGACGTTCTGGTCTATCTGGAACGCTGCAAGGGGCGCGGGTGTATCTGGATTACCGCGGAACCCTGTGGCGGCGCGTTTTCTATGATGAACTGGAGCCGGAGGCGCGCGATTATCTGACCCGGGCGGGTGCGTGCTTCGGCACGCCCGTCGAGCGTCTTGGCCACATGAACGCTCCGGCCGTGGAATTTTACCGGGACAAAGGCGTGGACCTTGCCCGTGAGCCTCTTGAGATCTCGCTGTGCGCGCAACACAATAACGGCGGCCTCGCCATCGACTGCTGGTGGCAGACGAATGTAGCAGGGCTTTTTGCCGTGGGCGAAGCGAGTGCCAGCCATGGCGTGTACCGGCCCGGAGGCACGGCGCTGAACGCGGGCCAGGTGGGAAGCACCCGCGCGGCGCAGTATATTGCCGCAAAGCGCGGCGGCGCGCCGGAAGAGGGATTCGAGCAGGCAGCGGCACAGGCGCTGGAGCAGATGGGCGCGCTGGCGCGCCGCGCCCTGCAGCCGCAGGGCAATGTGCGTGCATTATGGGCACAGGCGGCCCGGCGCATGAGCGAATGCGGCGCGGCCATTCGTGACGGCGGGGCGATCGCCGTTTATCTGGCGGAGGTGAAGGCTCAGCTTGCCTCCTTTGAGCGGAACGTCACGGCCTCGGAGGCCGCAGAGCTGCGCTGGGTCTACCGTCTGCGCGATATGCTCATCAGCCAGTATGCCTATCTGGCGGCTATGCTGGATTATATGCAGCAGGGAGGAAAAAGCCGGGGCAGCGCCCTGTATACAGACCCTGCGGGCAAAAAGCCTTATGCACAGCTGCCTGACGCCTTTACCTTTGTGCTGGATGACGGAAGCCGGGGCGGCCGGGTGCAGGAGATGCTGTACCGGGACGGTGCATGTGTGTTTGAATGGCGTCCCGTCCGCCCCATTCCGAAGGATGATGATTTCTTTGAAAATGTTTGGCGCGAATACCGTGAGACAGGGAACGTAGGCTGAACGGCTCCATTCGGTGGAGCAAAAAATGCTTTGAAATTCCGGGCGGCGTCAGCAGGAAGAAAAAGGCCATGGCCGTCTGCATGGGCGCAAACCCGCAGGGCCTCGAATACGGCCTGCATTACAGGAGGGCCGGGAATAGGCCGTTGGATGACGGAAAATACTGCTTGATATTGCAAAAACAGCGGCCGGAGCATTTTGCTCCGGCCGCTGTTTTAATTGGAATAACGGTACATGTTTTGCCCGCCGCATTGAAAACAAATTGGCTTAGGCTAAAGAAAGCGCTGCTGCAAACTATATAAGCTGCGACAGGAACAGTTCGTTCAGCTCTTCCCAGCCGATTTCCCGCTCATTGGGAAGACGCGCGATTTTTTGTTCGATTTCTGCTATGCTGGAACTGAGATATTCGTTGAGCGTCCTGATCTGCGGAATCATCCTGATTTCAGGGGAATTCACCTTGAGTTCGAGCAGACGCTCGACTTCCGGTTTCAATTCCGGTGCAAGCCCGCTCTCCATCAGTTCGGAAAACAGCATGGGCGGCGGGGAGCCTTTGTCAAGGATCCACCGGCAGGCGAGGACCGGGCGCAGGACATAAAAATATTTCTTTGCCTTTATCATATCGCCTTTGATGTATTCGCGGTAGTTGCCGGCCGCCATATGGAT
>ENA-OQMY01000290-OQMY01000290.1-human-gut-metagenome-genome-assembly--contig:-NODE-290-length-14851-cov-2.094132_pt1 | contig 14851 bp, 19 predicted proteins | sample MGYA00242623_ERZ504868 | MGnify/ENA primary metagenome ERZ504868 (study PRJEB26092, sample SAMD00036386) | human gut metagenome | host: Homo sapiens | study: EMG produced TPA metagenomics assembly of...
CTACTCACTCCCTGCACGTTCATATCTGAAAAATATTCATTTCCAGTCCGAACAACTGCTCCTTGCTTGTAACAACTTGCGAAATCTGACCTGTTCCCATATCAGCCGGAATATCTATTGTCACTGCCTGCGGAGAGTTGGAGAGCAGATCGTGATCAGCTTCGTCATATATTGGTTTGTCATCGTGCGCCCTCCTTTTTCTAGTTAGTCGAAGCTAATCACATAATACTTTATATTGTTTTTAGTCAAGGTAATCTAAACTATTGACTACTCTCTAAGAGTCAACATATTAATTTTCAAAGTATGCCGTATCCCATGATCGTTCCGTTATTGATATCATAGCTTCTCTTGTTCACGGCATCACTGGAGTTTCCCTCTACCGTATATACGGTACTTCCCTCAATTTTCTCCACGATTCCCACATGGTCTGAGGTTCCGTCCCCGTTCCAGTCAAAGAAGATCAGGGTTCCGGGTGCTGGCGAATATCCTCTGCTCTTCCATTTTCCCTTGCCCTGAAACCACGCGATCCCATCATCGCATAGGGAGAACTTCGGCATCTTGCCGCTCTCGATCAGTCCTGCCTGATCCCCACACCAGCTGGCAAAGCAGGCACACCACGCCACATGGCTGTCAAATCCATACCATGACCAGAACTTCTGGCCTCCTTCATTTCCAAGCTGGGTAAGTGCCACGGATACGATCTGGCCGTTGCCTCCAAACAGGCCGGCAAACAATCCGCCGCTGGAATAATACCTCAGGACGTGAGGGACGTATTCTGGATCGCCATAGGCACTCCAGCCATGCGAAGCAGCCTGATCATTGGAAAACTGCAGAGCATTTTCTGCACTGTAGCCCCCGTAGTTTCGGAGCGCCCACGTTATGTATCCGTTGCCGTAGTTATACCCTTGCAGGGACAGCTTCAGCTTATCCATGTCCTGGGGGCTGGTGCATCCGGCTTCCTTCAGGCAGTCCGCATAATACTGGATTCCTACATGTATGGAATAGTCGGCATCCTGGATGGCATTCGGGCTGTTGGAATACCGGGTGTTGTATGGGCACTCACTGCTCTGCATGGGATCGGTCCCCCGGCCGCCAGATTCCTGCATCATGATTGCCTGTATCACGGAAACGTATTCGAGGATTCCATACTGGTTGGCGTATTTCTGGATGGTTGCCGTATAGGAAAGTACTTCCTGGCTGAGTGCTTCGTTGCTCTCTGAGCTTCCAGAGAATGCCGCACCGCCAATGATCCCGACCATGATAACCAGAAGCAGAACCATGACCGCTCCGGCGGCTCCCAGTGCAGCCATCATGGACTGCACCGTTTTCGCTGCCGCTTCTACAGCGGCCTTAGCTGCCTTGAAGGTATTCTCTCCTGCCCTTGCCGTTTTCTGTATCCGGCGGACTCCATCGGAAGTCTGCAAGGCGGCTTTCTTCGCCGCCTGCTTCGCTGCCCTTCGTTCCATCTGCTTCTGCATCCGGGCTGTCAGGGCGTTGGAACTGGCCACCCGGAGCTTCTGCTCTGGCTGGATGCTGATCTTCACAGATGGAGGGGCGGTCTTAATAGTACGCCGCTGTATGGTCTTCGGCTCCAACTGTTTCCGTGGCTTTTCCTTGATCCGTATGGTTTCCGGCTGTTTCTGGCGGATGGCATTCTGCCTTGCGGTATCTCCGGCCTTGCTTTTCTGGTTTTGTCTTTTGATGGAAAGCGATCCACCTTCCGACATTTCCTGTCCATTCTGGATTCTTGGTGTCTCCCTGGCAGCCCGGATCTTCTGCTCTTTTGTTTTGACGGCATCTGAAACCGCCTTTTGCCGCTGGGCATTCTGAATCTGTACTTCCCGGCTCTTCTGCTCGGGTGCTTCCCGGCTAGCAGGATCGGCGGTCTGTGTGTCCCCTGTTCCTCTGGCGGTTTCTTTCTCCGCTTCTTTTTCTACTTCTTTTTTGCCAGCGGCTCTCTGTTTGATCTTCTCGTAGGAAGTCTGTGCGGCTGTCTTTCCGGCTCTGGTTACAGTTCTGCCTGTCTTTCTTGCAGCCCATTCCTCTGCGGATGCGACTTTCCCACTGGCATATTCGGATGGGGACTGTTCTCCCATGTCATTGTCCCTGGCATTTGCGATGGCCTGGGATTTTTCCTTGCTCTCCAGTATGGCCGTCCGCATCAGCTCCTTGGGGATTCTGGAGGCAGGATTTTTGGTCTTTGGTTTTGTTGTAACTTCTTTGGTTTTGATATCCTTCATCTCTCACCTCCAGTCCCGGCTTGTCCCGCTCTTACCCTTCGCCCGGCTTGGTCGTCATCAGGCGGTACAGCTTTGTATTTCTTGGAAACGAATTTTCAAACGGCACCAGATTTCCGGAACAGCGGATCAGACCATGGCCGGCACCCACATTGGTGATGTAGGATAACTGGTTGTCTGAAATATTCAGAAGTGCCGCCAGCTCATCCCGGTCGGTGGTAGCCTGATTCAAAAGGATCAGGAACTCACTGTTCGCCAGCATCAGGCGGGCGGTATCGGATTTCAGAAGTTCCTCAACGTTCTGGGTAAGTTCGGTTACAAATCCGGAATACTTACGGATACGCTTGTACAGGCGGTAGAAAAAGTCCGCACTGTATTCATAGCGGAACAGCAGATAAAACTCATCCGCAAAGATCCATGTCGTTTTTCCCTTCTTCCAGTTCTGGATCACACGGTTAAAAATCGAATCCAGTGTGACCAGCATGCCAAGGGGCATCAGCTGTTCGCCCAGCTCCCGGATGTCATAGTCGATGATACGGCTCTTCGTGTTGACATTGGTTTCCTGGGCAAAGGTGTTCAGACTGCCATTGATAAACAGTTCCGAAGACAGAGCCAGCCCTCTGGCTTCTTCTTCCGGCTGGAGCATGAGTTGTCGGTACAGGTCCTTTAAGGTCGGCACCTGCCCTTTGTAACCGCCCCTCATATAATCCCGGTACACATCTGCGGTGCAGCGGTCAAGGATGGATTTCTCCTTTGCCGAAAGGTTTCCGGCTCCTACGAGCTGCTCAAACAGGGGAAAGGATAAATTCTGACTTCTCAATCAGAGGATTTCGATCATTGCCATAGGCAGAATCCATATCCAGCGCATTCAGATGGGTATCCGAGGTTGCCGAGATCCGGATGACCTCTCCGTTTAAGGCTTCCACCAGAGAAGCAAACTCCGACTCCGGATCGAGGATGAGGATGTCATCTTCCGTGGAAAGGGCAAGGTCTACGATCTCCTCTTTTGCCGAGAAGCTCTTGCCGGAGCCGCTGACACCCAGTCGGAAAGAGTTGCCGTTTAACAGCTTCCTTCGGTCTGCCACCAGCATATTTTTGCTGACGGCATTCTGCCCATAATAGATGCCTCCCGGCTGCATGATTTCCTGCGTATGGAACGGGATCAGGACGGCGGTGGATTCTGTAGTAAGGGTACGCACTGCATCGATTTTCCGCAGGCCATACGGCAGGACGGTATTCAGTCCATCGACCTGTTGCCACTTCAAAGTTGCCATCTGGCAGAGGTGTTTTCTCGCAATGGAATACAGGGTTTCCGTATCGGAGTCCAGTTGTTTCTTGCTGTCTGCCATATGTACCATTGTCAGGATGCCGAACATCATCCTCTGATCCCTGGTGGTCAGATCGTCCAGCATTTCCTTGGTCTCGTTTTCTCTGCAGCTCCATGTCATAGGGAACTACGGCTGAAAAGTTATTGTTGGCATTCTGGCGTCTCTGCCAGTTGGTGACGTTTGTCTCCACGCCCAGCAGTCGGTTCTGGATCTCACGCACCGCTTCGTCTGTCGGTACGGGGATGATATCCATGGACAGCATCAGGTTCCTGCCAAGGCTGCACAGTTCGGAGATCATCTCATCCTTTACATAGCTGGCGTAATCTTCCATAAAAAGGACTCTGCCGTACTGCTCGCCCAGCTTGAAATGGTCGTTATGGAATTCCATCGTGTCCGGGCAGATCCAGTCTTTGAAGCTGTGTCCTTTTTTCGCAAAGGCTTTCATGTCAAATGGAAAACTCTGTGGAACGTCTGCCTTGAAAAAGTCCCGGAAGATCTGTAGCCTCTGCTCTGCATCCAGCTCTTCCCCAATAGAGGACAGCTTGGCCAGATGGGTGATGATGTCCGTTCCCACACGTGCGAAATAGGTTCTGGCTTCATCGATGTTTTTCTTGTGGACGCTGATGGTCAGATAGCGTTCCTGGTAGATACTGTTGTTGGTACCGGAGATCTTGGAAAGGAGCATGTCATTGTATTCTTTCCGGTACTCGTCCAGACCGTCCCCTTTCATCGGGATCAGCAGGGACTGCTCAAACTCTTCCTTGTTGATCTTACGATTGTTCAGGGTGATCTTCGCCGTACAGCCAGAATCCAGTGCATTTAAAAGTTCAGAGTAGTCCAGGAACATTTCCGTCTTGTCCGCTTTACTGGCAATGGAATAGTTGATATCCGTAAACCGGAATGTCCTGGAATACTTGCTCTCTACCTGAAAAATACCATCTGGCCAGATCTTGCGAATCGGGATGGCCTGCTGGACAGACTTCGGTACTTTAAATTTTTCCTTGTCCTGTTTCAGTGTCTGACTCAGGGTTTTAATCAAAGGCATCACCCCTTCCTCTTCGCTTCTTTGGTTTCTTCTGTTTCGTCCGCTTCTTTTCCAGAAGTTCCGCTCCGTTTCCCATCATTTTCTCACCCAGCCGCAGGCTCTCTTCCATGCAGGAAAAGTACAGGTTCTCCGACTTAAATACCAGCCGCTTCGGGTACAGCAGTTCGGATTTAATGACTACCCATGCAAACTGTTCTGCCGTCATGCCGTGGTAACGAAAAAAGCCGCAGGCTGCAAAGGGAGCCGCCCCAAGGATGCACAGCCATCCGGTTACCTGTTCCCCGGCATATTTCCGGGTGACAAAATAGATTCCAAGGGCTGCCAGGATCGCCAGTACCGAAAATAAGCACTGCCGGAAGCTTAAGCCCCAGAACATTGACTCCTGATAGTCTCGGATTTCTTTATTCATTTTCACTTCCATGTTGTTTTCTACCTTTCTCTTTGTAATCTCTGTTTTTTACTTTGTTTCTGTTTTGGTACATCCCTTTGCCGGATGCCATTTCTTTCCATAAATCTTTTTGTTCCTTCCGGATCAAGCTCTGCCAGTTTTTTCAGGTCGAATGCAACCCTCTGGAAAATGCAGTAACCGGAGGATGCGGTATCCGGCTGTATCGTTCCCAGCTTATGCTGCTTTATAAAACGAAGCTTTTCTTTGCTGAAATTGTGGTCGATATAGGCTTCATTGATACCGCCCAGCGGAGCAAAAGGCAGGTTTACCGTAAGGTCTGCAAAGCTTTCCGGGTATCCATCTTCCATATGGTAAAGCCCGATATAGAGATTGTCATCGCTCATGTAACTGTCTACCCTGAGAAATAATTCCTCCCGGCCATACTGCCAGTCGTAGCTCAGTGTCTTTGATTCTTCCATTTTTTTCGCCTCCTATAATCCCATGATTTCTTTTACGATCCGGTCAGATGCCTTGACTGCCCCTACCAGTACCAGTAAGTTAAAGACCAGCTCCCCGATGTAGTTCCAGACAATCGTCACGGCAGACAGGCCGGTATCCCCGACGGCCGGCGGACTTGCAGCAAACACCGAAAAGATGATACAGGCCAGTGCGATGATGGCTCCTTCCAGACATACCCCGGCATAGGAACGGATAAAGTTCTTTCCTACGGACTGGGTTGGCTCCCCGGCAAAGGTTGCTAGCGGGATCGGTGCGATGGCTGTGTACATATACAGCTTGAACATTCTTCCGTATACAGTCAGAATCATGACAAATGACAATACCGTAATCAGCAGGCTGCCCAATAGGGTTACGATCCACAAAGGGATGGATTCCAGCATTCCGACTGCTTCGATCTTGTCCACGATCTCTGAGGGCAGTTCCGTTACCGTTCCACCTGCCATCCCGGAATGAGACATAATGCTGGAGACGATCCCCTGCACAATGGAAAAAATTGCCGTCAGAAGTTCCATGCCGGACATGACGGCTCCCTGTGCCAGTGCAAAACGGATAAAGGCTTTCACTACGTGTTCCGGCTTTTTCATATCCGTAAAACTTCCACAGGTTTTCACCAGCCCTGCCGCAAAAAATAAGACCAGCAGGCCGTACCCGATGGCTCGGAGCCCTCCGTTGATGTTCGTCATCACGCTCCAGATCGCACCGCCCTTGAAATTCTCCGGGCTTTGCGTCAGCAGTGTCCAGATCTCGGCCAGCTTGTCACTCCAGGTCTGCAAGGCAGAATTTAGATTCTGTACGATCCAGTTATCACTCAAACAGTTTCACCTCCCATCCTGCAAAAGTGAGCGGAGAGCCAGCATTTCGCATGGCTCCCCTTCTGGTCTCTGATCCTATCCCATAATGAGGTCCAGGATCTCTTTTGCAAAGGTAATGATGATACCGCCTGCCAGTGTCAGAAATCCGTTTGCCCTCTGGCTCGGATCGTGGCTCTTTAAGGACAGGCCGACCTGCACGATACCAAATCCAAGCAGGATCAGGCCAATGGCACGGATCAGGGAAAAGATAAACGTGGACAGGTTATTGACGACTGCCAGCGGATCACCCGCAGCGTAAACGCAGGTTGCCCCGATGCAGAAGGTCAGCACCATCACCGCATACAGGGCAAACAGTTTCTTCTGCCCTCTCTTCATCTTCAGCGGTGTGGTCTCTCTTTTGGTTTCTGTGTGTTTCTTATTTTTCAGTAAATTCATCGGCATTCCTCCCATCAAAAAAGCTCCCCGATGATGTCCTCATCCAGAAGCAGTTCGTAGTCGTTATATCTTGTTTCGTCAAAGGTAAAATCGTCATGTGCCAGCGGTGCTTTCGCATAGTTGAACGGGCCGGCACCGCCGTCCTCGGTATACCGGATGTTGGGATGCTTCATCAGGTCATACTTGGCATCCAGTATAGGCCGCTCCCCACGGATAAACAAAAGGGCATTCTGGTTGTCCAGCATACGGACTTCATCCGGCTGCAGAAGCTCCCTTCCGCTCTGCTGGAAGTTGGTGGAGTAGCTGCCGGATTTCCCCTTGGTCTGGCCGTAGGTATTTGTGTCAATGGTCTCTTTTCCCAATAATTCCGATACATATTTGTGTGTCTCTTTTTCGTTGCCGCCCAGGTATTAAAAACTCATCGCAGTTGCCCACCAGACTCTCCCACGAATCCTTGAACAGAGCTTTTAGCTGGCTCATGTTCTGGATGATGATGCTACAGTAAATGGAACGGGATCGGCAGGTTGCCAGGATCTTCTCAAACTCGTTTGGCAAGGATACGTTTGGAAACTCATCCATGATGCAGTTGACCGGAACCGGAAGGGCACCGCCATGCACACGGTCTGCCATGTAATAAAGAGTCTGGAAAAGCTGGCTGTAGATCATGCCTACCAGATAATTCAAAGAGGTATCCGCATCCGGGATACAGCAGAAAAGGGCTACTTTCTTCTCGCCCATGCTGGAAAGATCCAGCTCATCGGTATTGGTCAGCTTGGCGATCTGCGGCAGGTTAAAAGCTGCCAGACGGACACCGACACTGATCAGGATGGACTTGGCGGTCTTTCCTGCCGCCTGCTTGTAGATGTGGTACTGCTTCACGGCAATGCTGTCCGGGTCCCGCATCTCCAGACGATCAAACAAAATGTCCAGAGGGGATTCGTAGTCCTCGTCCTCTTCTTTTACCTGGGCAGAACCTAACATCTCCATGATCATGGCGAAGTTCTGTTCTTCCGGCGGAGCTTCGTGGAGCAGATACAGCATCAGTGCCTGAAGCAGTGCGGTCTCGCTCTTCTCCCAGAACGGATCGGAGGACTGGGAACCTTTGGGTGTGGTGTTTTGTATCAGATTGGAAATAAGACGGAGCACGTCTTTGTCATCGTGGACATACTCGAATGGATTGTAGCAAAAAGATGTGTCGGGATTGATGAGGTCAAAGACACGCACCTCATATCCTTTCTTTTCCAGCAGACCGCCTGTCTTTCGGAGCAGTTCGGCTTTCGGATCGGTGATGACCATCGAACAGCAGCACTGCATGATGTTTGGCAGGGCAAAGCCTCTGGATTTTCCTGCACCGGAGCCTCCCACTACGAGAATGTTGAGACATCTGCGGTGCTTGTGGGTGTCAAGGCTAATGCGGAAGTTCTGTGTCAGCAGGATGTTCTGGGAGTACGGCTTCTTGCTATATTTCTTACAGATCTGCCGGGCATCGCCCCATCTGGCAGAGCCATGTTCTTCCCCTCTGCGGTAGTTCTTCTGACTGGAATAAAAAATGCCGATCCCGGCTGCGTAAAGTAACGTGCAGACCAGCATCGACTTGATGGTGTATTCCGTATAATGAAACTGGAAGGGATGGTTCAGCTTTTCTGTGAGAACCTCCATCAGCTCGAAAAGATTCCTGCCCGGCTGGATGGCATCCGCAAGCAGGATTGCTACCCACCAGATGACAGGCAGTCCGGCAAGCCAAATCACCCAGTCTGACTTCCGGCTGTTTGTTACCGGGATGGTTGCTGTTTGGGCCTCTCTGCTCTTGGCAGGTCCGTAATGTGGAAGCTGTCCACTCCCGGAACGAGGGCAAGGCTGCTTCCATTCTCCCAGTTTACGTGGATCTGCCCTGCATCGTCTACCATATCCACCTTACCTTTTAAGCCGGGTGGCATGTGGCTCTCCCCCTCCATGCTGTTAAGCGTGACCTCGGTTCCCGGCGGATATCTTCTCCGCATGGCTTCTATTCTTTCTTGTGTCATATTTCTGTATATTTGTACCACATCCTTTCTTCATCTTCCCCTTCCACGGTATGGGCGGTATCTGGATTTCATGATCTTTAACAGGACGCTGTCGATCCCATCGGAATAGCGTCCGTTTTTCAGGTATGTGTCCCGGAGCTGGTTTAAGGCTTCCACGGATTTGCTGTGTTCGGCTTCTGTCAGGTAGAGCTTTCCCTCTTCCTGCTCTGCCAGCTTCAGAACCAGATCCCGTGTGGTATCCACCGGAAGCCCCTGTTCTTTTTCCTGCCGGAACACTTCCCGGAGTGCATGGATCAGCATGTGGTTCATGATCCGGTCCATCTTTACATATCGCATTCTTGTCATAGGCGAGCCTCCTTTTTTCCTCTTTTTTCTCAACCACAACATACCACACTTCCTCCCGGAAAGCTACTGCAAAAGAGCCGGAAAAGCCCCTTTTTATCAGCGTTCCGGGGACTTTTTACTCTTGGCAGGTTTCTCCGTTTTTTCCTCCGGGATGGCAAATTCATCGGTCATAAATTCCTGCTCGCTTTTGCCAAGGTTGCGGTCTACCTGCTTGCCAATGGAATAGGCTGCACTCTTTACATCCTGGATAAAGGAGCGGAGTTCTTTCGGATCTTTCTGTCCGAATGCCTGCATCTGGCATACCTTGTCAAAGGAAAAACCGGAGACATCCACGCCGTATTTCTGTGCTGTCACATACGCCGCACAATAGGCCTGTGCCGATACCCCTGCCCGGCTGTAGCTTCCATCGTGATGGTCAAGGGATGCACAGGCCAGCTCCCGGCTGATGGAATGGAACGTTGCATTTTCGCTCATGCCATTTCGGACATAGATCGTCCGCTTGTTCGGGATGTACTGTGCCTGTACCTTATCCGGCAGATTGTCTGCGATCTGAATCCGTACCTCGCTGTCGGTCAGCAGTGCTTCCATCAGCTGGTCCATCGGCTTTGGCTCTGCCTCTTCTGGCTGCTTGGTACGGATCTGGCTGATGTCATAGGCTTTCTGGATGGAGTACCCCTGCTGGATGACACCGTCCTTTTCATATTCCTGTCCGACAATGAAGTTGTATCCCTTGCTTCCGGTCTTGACTACCTTGCCTTCTTCCTTCCATTTTTCAAAGGTCTTGACCTGCCGGATCTCCGGATTCTGTGCATAAAGCAGGAACAGGTTGTCTGTCCTCTGCGGCTTGCACTGTCCCATAAAATCAAGGAATCCTTTTAAGGAGTCCCCATTCTGGAAGACCTCCTGTGCCTTTCCATCGATCATACCCCAGATTTCTTCCCTCTCCTGCTTTTTCTGTGCGGCATATTCTTCTTTCGATAACCGCTGGGCGGACTGCTCCTGCGAGTCCTGCCCTAAAAATTTTGTCAGGTCCATCTCCTACCTCGCTTTCACCTTTCGTTTCTTTCTTGCTTTCTTCTGCGTTTTCCTTGGTCCACGGTTCTTTTCCCGGCTCCGCTTCTGGGATTCCTCTGCTTTCTCCCGTTTGATGTTCTCCAGCTCCCGGCGGACACTGGGACGCTCCTGTTCCCTCTGCCCTGCATCAGTCCCTTTTTCCTGCCCGGTAGAAATATTTCTGCTGTGCAAGGAAGAGCCGGACAGATTCTCTTCCCCCTCTTCCTGCACCGGGATAAAATTTTCCGGTTCGGAAAACTCCTTTTCGGGATGATTCTGGTTCTTTTCCTCTTCAGAAAAGTCCATGTCACCGACCTGGAATGCTTCGTCCAGATCGCTGATTTCAAACTGCACCTCGCCCTCCGGCATCTGCACAGTTTCCTGTACTGCTTCGGTTTCCGGTGCTTCCATTCCGGCGGTTACCTCATGGACAGCTTCCCCGACTTCGCTCCTTACAAAATCAAGGTTTCATCTTATCCATGACACGGTTGACTTTGGCTGCATCATCGGCAAAGACCATGACCTCGCTCATCTCCGGGTTCTTTTTATCCCGGATGATCACATAGAGCAGTCCTCGTTTCCTGCCCTCACTGCAGAATTCACGCAGGCGGTCAGATGGCACAGTGAAGAACTTCAATGGCTTGTTCTCCTTTAACATCCGCACCATTCTGGTCTTGCCCCTCGTTTTCTTCTGGTCTTTTAATACGGCGGCAACAAATACCGCCAGATGCTTTGCCAGCGTACCCGAAAGCCTGAGCCCGTGGTCCACGCCGTCCAAGGAATACCGGACGATCTGGTCCGCCGCATCGCCTCCATAATTCATGTTGTTCACCTGCTTTCTGTTCTCGGTTTTCTGTTTTTCTCCGTCTGTTCTTCTTCCTGTCTCTGGATCTGCTCTGCCAGACGCATCTTTTCTTCCATCTCCTGGGACTGCTGTTCGATCCGGATACAAATGCGGATATCCTTTCGAAGCGGCTTCAGTTCTTCGGTGATCTGACCGATCCTGACACTGTCCGGTTCGCTCCGGTAGAGCCGCTTCCGCTCTTTCGTGAGTGCCTGTACCCTCTCTTCCAACGATGTGCGGTAGGCGAGTAGCTCTTCACGGGTAGTAATCTGATGCTTCTGTAGAAATTCCATCTGCTCGATCCTGGCATCCAGTTTTCGGATGTCTGCCCGGAGCACCGGGGAGATCCTTTTCGGCTTCTGCTTTAGGGCACCCATCTGGTACAGATAGGAATAGTACAGGGCCTGTATCCCTTTTAACTTCTTTTTAGGGAATCTGGAATCTCCTTCTTTTCCAGCAGGTATCCTGCTCTTGGGCTGCAAGATCCACTGCCGGATGCTCTCTTCCGAGTAATGCTTCCCAAGGCTCCGCAGACGGATATACCGTTCCATCCCCGGTGCTTTTAATGCAATGTACTTCCGGTTCAGCTTCCACTGGTATCCCCTCTGCTTCATCTGTTCCAGAAACTGTTTCCATGTGAAGCTCTCTGCCACAGCATCCCGGATGTCCAGACGGATCGAGGTTCTCCAGGTCGGCTTTCCGTCCTGTTCTGCCATCCACTGTGCATAGGATTTCCCTTTGCCGTTTTTCGGTTCGATGACAGATAAGCCGTATTTCAGGCATAAGGCATCCGAAGCTTTCCGCACATCCTCATAGTAACTCCTGCTGTTGCTGTGGTACTTTTTCCCATCTTCCATGCTCACGGAATTAAACACGATGTGGTTGTGGTAATGCTCCGTATTCAGATGGGTGGTGATGACTGCTTCGTATTTTCCCTGAAGGAGCCTTTCTGCCATTTCCATGCCGATCTGGTGAGCAAGCTCCGGGGTGACTTCCCCTTTGACAAAGCTCTGCACCAGATGGTACCCCTGTACTCCGTCCATCTTGTGGTATCGTTTCTTCGTAGCTACCATATCTTGATAGGCAGTCTCACAGACGCAGCCGATGGCATCCTCAAAAACGGAACGCTCCGTCTTGTCCCGATTCATGGCGTAATCGATGGCTTCTTCCAGAGAGCCGGCACTCTGCCCTTTCTTGGTGGTCTTATCCTTGTTTCGGATGTACGTGATGGAATTGTCCAGACGGCTGACCGGGATGATACTGGTGTATGCCATCGGCTACCATTCCTCTTTGACCAGCCTCCATGTCTCTTTCGTCATGCGGAGCATTTCCCGAACTATTCTCTTCCCCTGCCATCCCACATCCATTAGGCTACATGGGCAAGCTGATTGGTCATTGTTGCACAGACCGGATACTTTCCTTAAAAGTTCGGTATGATAGTTCACAGGGTTCTTGCCCGGACTTCGCCGCCCATGACAATGGAACGGATGTATTCCTCACGGGACTAGGCCGCTTTTTTCTACCTGCTCTTCCAGAAAACGCAGCTCTTTTGCATTGAGGCGGACTGGTATCACATGGTTCCTTTTTCTCATCTCTTCACCTGCTTTCCAACGGGTTATTGGTTGCGTCATTACATTTCACGATTTTTCCAGATCAGGAAACCTGCCAGGACGCCGATGGCTACCGCTGCAGCAATGATCTTTTTCTTCATATGGACCTCACCCCCTTTCCGATACCTGGCACAGCTCCATCGGGGCGAACATGATCCCTCTCTTTTCCATCTCTTTTGCGAATTCCAGGAGGTTCCATTTTTTCCCATCAATCATAGCAGAATCGGCATCCAGATAGTGGCAGGTGGATACGTTCCGCTCTCCATTTGGGGCATTCTGCACAAGGCTTTCCCCGTCTGCCAGACGGAACAGTTCCTCTCCCTGGCTGTTTACAAAACAGATGCACACGCCGTGGTCAATGATCTCCTTTGGTTTCATCCGGCACCGCTCCAATGCCTCATCCTCACGTTTTCCAGCTATGAAAAGACACATTGCAAAAACGCCCATTACTCCTCCGGTCATTGTGCCAAGTATAAATCCCAACATTTTTTCGTTCTCCTTTCGTCTGTTTACGGCTCGGTATGGGGGATTGGGGTTCTCCCCAAAGTGCGTTTGGATATCCAAACGCTATGCTTGCAAAACCAGTCGCATCCGGTTTCGTCCCCTCTGAACCAGTCGTTTTTCTGAATCATTCATTTTCCTTGATTTTGCTCAACCCATCCAGTGTGGTACAGATGATATGGAGTCTGTCAGCCATGCTGATCTCCGTGTTCATCGTCCCGGTGGTCTCTTTTCCGCAGACAACCACCATCCTGCACCGCCTTAATATCTGGTGGGACATTCTCCGCATGGCCTGCATATCCTCTGCATCCCCGTCATCAAGGAATGGGGAAAAGCTGTACTGCGGGCAGATCGGCACATATCCCAGTTCGTAGATCTTCCGGCAGTACCGCTGTACTTTGGTCTTTCCTTCTTCTGCAGAACAGCAGACATAAGCAAGTGCCTGTTCCAATACGACCATCTCCTTTCCTGGCCGGACAGGTTTCCTCTGCCCGGCGTTTTTCCAAAAAGAACCACCCACAAAACATTCCGCTCTGTGGATGTCTTGTGGACATCTGGATTCTTTTCTTCTCTTTTTCAGATGTCTGCCAGACATCCGGCTACTGTGGTTCTTTGTTTTCCGCTTCTTCCCCAGCTTCCAGTGCAATGCGGACACGGTCGCTTCCCAGCTTATAATACGCATCGGTCACTTCAATGCCGACTGCCTGAAACCCCGACTCTGTCGCCGCAAGGATGGTAGTACCAGCTCCGGCAAACGGGTCTAAGATCAGGCCGCCCGGCTCACAGATCTGGATGACATCCTTCATCAGCTGGAGCGGCTTTTCTGTCACATGGATGCGGTTCTGGGGATTCCCATAACGGAACACACCCGGAAGGCAGGACACCGGGCGGTTGATCGGCATCGGTCCGTTGCTTCCCCATACAATATATTCTGCCTGCTGGCGGAATCTGCCTTTCTGCGGACGGGAGTTCCCCTTGTCCCAGACGGCAGTCCCTCTCCAGATCCACCCTGCCCACTGGAGGGCATCGGTGATGGACGGGTACTGTCTCCAGTCAATAAAGAGGCAGATCGGAGCCCCTCTCTTGCAGGCTTTCCGCACATCGTACAGCCATTCTGCCATCCAGTGGGTCCAGGAACGCTGGTCTTTATTATCCCCATCAAATCCGGCAGGGCATTTTCTGCTTTCATGCTGCTGTACTTCTGGTTGGTAGTTCGGTTGCGTTCGTTCTGCTTGGTTCCCCCGGACGCATAGGGCGGATCGGTTATAACTGCATCAAAGATCCCCGGCTGGAATCCTTTGACCAGTTTTAAGGTATCTCCATGCAGGATACGCCAGTTCTCCCTCCGGCAGACTCATCCGGCACACAGTCCGGTTTTTAAAAGATCTTCAAGTTTCAGGGTATTTCCCATAGGCATCATCCTTTCGGTCGCTTATTTTCCAGATTTCTCTGGAAGTGCTTTTCTTTGTGGAACTGCTCATCGGCAGGTATCCTCGTTTTTTCAATGTTTCTTTTCTTGGCGTTCTGGGCTGTTCACGGTGGTCCGACAGCTCGGTTTCCACGTATTCGCTGATGATTCCCAGCGCTTCATAGTAATTGCTGCTCTTGTGGACACGATCCGCCATTTCGTTGGCCTGTTCGGACATCCCGGCACGTCTAAGCAGTCTTGCGGCATCCCCAAGGATTGAGAAAATATTTCCGTCATGCCCT
>ENA-OQMY01000296-OQMY01000296.1-human-gut-metagenome-genome-assembly--contig:-NODE-296-length-14596-cov-3.344046_pt1 | contig 14596 bp, 10 predicted proteins | sample MGYA00242623_ERZ504868 | MGnify/ENA primary metagenome ERZ504868 (study PRJEB26092, sample SAMD00036386) | human gut metagenome | host: Homo sapiens | study: EMG produced TPA metagenomics assembly of...
ATATGGATTTGAAAGTCCTTGGAACGCTGGGGCTGACAGACGATGAGTCTGGCGGATAGTCGCGAAGACGGATGGCGTGAAAGCGGTCTACGGCGGAAAAACGGTGGAAGTGCTGCATGACATCGGCGAGAGCGAGCAGGTTGTGAAGCTGATTGCGCTGACGGACGGTGTGAATGAGCCGCGCGTGGTCGAGGGACGGATGCCGGAGAAAGAGGATGAAATTCTTGTTGATACGCAGTTTCTAAAAAGTTCCGGCTGTGAGATCGGAGATCAGGTAACGTTCACTTCCGGAACGGAGGATCCGCTCTCAGATTCGCTGACCGGGGACACGTTTACGATTGTTGGTTCGGCGACACTCCCTTATTATATGGATCTGAACCGGGGAACGGGCTCGATTGGAAATGGAAGCATCAACAGTTTTGCACTGCTGCTTCCGGAGACATTTACCTCGGATCTCTATACAGAGATTTACGTCCAGGCGGACGGCGCACAGGAAGAGGCGAGCTACAGCGATGCGTATGATGAGACGGTGAAAGCTGTACAGACGAAGATTGAAGCGCTCGAGGATGCGGCGTGCGACCGGCGGTATACGGCAGTCAAAACCGAAGGACAGGAAAAGATTGATGATGCAAAACAGCAGGTCGCTGATGCAGAGCAGAAATTAGCGGACGTAAAAACAGAGCTGGATGACGGTGCACAGCAGCTTGCCGACGCGAAAGTGACGATTGCGGACAAAGAGCAGGAACTTCTCGACGGCGAACAGACGTTAAAGGACAAAGAACAGGAGCTTCTTGACGGAAAGCAGACGATTGCTGAGAAAGAACAGGAACTCCTTGACGGAAAACAGACCATTGCAGACAAAGAGCAGGAACTTCTCAGTGCGAAAGCAACCATCGCCGATAAAGAGCAGGAGCTGGCATCCGGCAAGGCAACGCTGAAAGACAAAGAGGCGGAACTTGCGAGCGGAAAAGCGACGCTGGAAGCAAAGGCGGCAGAGCTGGAAAGCGGAAAAGCGGAGCTGAATCAGAAAGCCGATGAACTTGCAAGTGGAAAAACCACACTTGAGGCAAAAGCGAAAGAACTTTCCGACGGAAAAGCACAGCTTGCAGAGAAAGAAACAGAACTGGCATCCGGCAAAAAGAGTTAGAGGAAAAATGACGCAGCTTTCGGCGGCAAAACCGAACTGACTCGGAAGCAGACGGAGCTGAATACTGCAAAAGAGCAGCTTTCCGAAAAAGAAACGGAATTGAATATTGCAAAGGAGCAGCTTTCCGCTGCACGCGAGGAACTGGACAACAAGAAAGCAGAAACCGCTGCAGGACGCACACAGTATGAAGCGCAGAAGGCAGCGTATGAAGAACAGAAGAGTCAGTATGAGACAGCCAAGGATCAGTTAGCCCAGATTTCCAGGCAGCTTCCGGTGGTGGAGACTGCGCAGACAGAAGTGACTGGTCAGATCGAGGTGATTGAGGCTCAGCTTGACGGACTGACGGAGGAAGATGAAGCATATGTATCCCTGTTGGAACAGAAAACTGCGCTGGAAGCAAAGCAGACAGAGTTAGCACAGCAGCTTTTCACGATGCAGGAGCAGAAAACATTTCTGGAACAAACATCGCAGCGTTTGAAGCAGCAAGCGCTGATGCGGAAGCCCGGCTTGCGGCTGCAGAAGCTCAGATTACCGACGCAGAAAGTCAGCTTGCCGCTGCAGATGCACAATTAACAGAAAAAGAGCAGGAATGCGCCGCAGGCGAGGCACAGATTGCTTCTGCAAAAGAAGAACTGGAAAGCGGCGAAGCTCAGATTACAGAGGCTCTTGCCCAGCTTCAGGATGGAGAAGCACAAGCAGAAGCTTATCAGAAACAGATTGAGGATGGCGAAGCCCAGCTTGCATCCGCCAAAGCAGCGATTGCCGACGGAGAAGCTCAGATTGAGACGAACCGCAGTAAATTAAAAGACGGAGAAACTCAGCTTGCGGCTGCCAGAGCCCAGCTTGCTGATGGGGAACAGCAGATTGCATCGTACCGACAGACGATTCAGTCGGGTGAGGCCCAGCTTGCGGCTGCAAAGCAGACAATTTCCAGTGGAGAAAGTCAGCTCGCCGACGCGAAACAGACGATCGCCGATGGCGAAACCCAGTTAGCAGAAGCCAAGCAGACGATCGCCGATGGAGAAAGTCAGCTCGCCGAAGCCAAGCAGACGATTGCCGACGGTGAAACCCAGCTTGCCGACGCGAAACAGGAAATCGCCGACGGAAAAATCTCCCTTGCGGATGCGAAACAGGAAATTGCCGATAAAGAAAAGGAACTTGAGGACGGCAAAGCCGAATATGAAAAAGCAAAAGCCGACGCCGAACCAGAAATCGCGGATGCGAAGCAGGAAATTGCGGACGGTGAGAAAACACTCGCAGACCTGAAAAAACCAACGTGGTACGTCTGGGGACGGAATAAGGTAACGTCAACTGAGAGCTTCGGTCAGGATGCCGGCCGTATCTCGAATATCGGAAAATTCTTCCCGGTTATCTTCTTCCTCGTGGCTGCTCTCGTCAGCCTGACGACGATGACACGAATGATCGAGGAACAGCGTCAGCAGATCGGAACATTAAAAGCCCTCGGCTATTCCGACGGCGTGATCGCCTTTAAATATTTCGCATACGCGATGCTCTCCACCGTATCCGGCGCTCTCGCGGGCGTGGTGGTTGGAGAAAAAATCCTGCCCTGGGTTATTATGAATGCCTACGGCATGCTGTATACCGGACTCCCGTATTACATGACCCCGCTGAACTGGGAGCAGGGAGGCCTTGCGATTCTGGCGAGTGCAGCCTGCACCGGCGTGGCGACGATCGCGGCATGCTACAAAGAACTCGCCGCAGGTCCGGCAGAGCTGATGCGGCCGGAAGCACCGAAAAACGGCAAACGGATTTTCCTGGAACGCATCGGCGTACTCTGGAAACATCTGAACTTTACGCAGAAATCAACCGTGCGGAATCTGGTGCGGTATAAAAAACGATTCTTCATGACCGTTATCGGAATCGGCGGATGCATGGGTCTGATCCTCGTCGGTTTCGGCCTTCAGGATTCCATCACCGCGATTGCGAAAAACCAGTTCGTCAGCCTCTTCACCTATCAGGCGAATGCTGTGCTGAATTCAGATGTGGATGAATCCGAAAAAGAAGCATTGCAGACCGATCTGGAAAACTACAGCGGCATCGATGAGCTGCTGGAAATGTACTGCCAGAACATCGAACTGCAGACCGACAAAAAGACCGTGGATGCAGTGCTTGAAGTGCCGAAAGAACTGACGAATTTCAATGACTTCTATGCCTTCCGAGACCGGAAAAGCGGAGAAGTTTACGAATTCCCGACCGACGGCGGCGCAGCCATCAGCGAAAAGACAGCAACGATGCTCGGCGTAAAAGCAGGCGACACGGTTCAGCTGAAAAAAGGCGACGATATTGTGGACGTAAAGATTTCGATCATCGTCGAAAACTACGTGCGCCATTACCTGTATCTGGCCCCGGATCTCTACGAGGAGCTGTTCGGCGGAGCGCCGGACTACAACCAGCTTCTGATGAAATATCAGGACACGTCGGGCAATTATGAGACAGCACTCGGAGAAAAAATCATGACGTACGACGGTGTAGCGGCAATCTCGTTCACATCCGACCTGATTGATCAGATTGACAACATGCTTCGTTCCCTCGACATCGTCATCGTGGTGCTGATCGTATCGGCGGGCCTGCTGGCGTTTGTGGTGCTGTACAACCTGAACAACATCAACATCACCGAACGACAGAGAGAGCTGGCAACGCTGAAAGTGCTCGGCTTCTTCGACGGCGAGGTGGCATCGTACGTGTACCGGGAAAACATGGTGCTGACACTGTTCGGCGTTATCGCGGGCATGGGAATTGGAACGTTTTTACATCATTGCGTAATTCAGACCGTCGAGGTCGATATGATGATGTTCGGACGAAACGTGTTCCCGCGGAGCTACGGCTGGAGCGCCCTGATTACCCTGGCGTTTGCTCTGTTCGTCAATTTTATGATGTTCTACCGGTTAAGAAAAATTGATATGATTGAATCGCTGAAAAGCGTGGAGTAAACAACAGAAAAAGGCCGTCCGCGGTGATGCAGAGAATCTGCAGAAACCGTGGGCGGTTTTTTCATTTTGAAAGTGAAATATGAGCCGGAATGCTTGTTTTTCAGACATTTCGTTGTATAAAAAAATAAGGGTTTTTATCAGAACAGAATCAAAAAACAAAGAGTAAAGGGGATTTTTACAAATGGGAACAACAGAAACGAAAAAAATGAGAGTCGGCGTTGTCGGCTGCGGAGCGATCAGTGATATTTATCTGACGAACATGATTCATAACTTTGAGAATCTTGAGGTAGCAGCATGCTGCGCAGGCCATCTTGAACATGCGAAAAAGAAAGCAGAGCAGTATGGCATCAAGGGCTGTACCTACGAGGAAATTCTGGCAGATCCGTCGATTGAAATGGTAGTCATTCTGACACCGGCACCGACCCACGAGGGGCTGATCCGTCAGGCACTGGAAGCCGGAAAACACGTTTACACTGAAAAAACAATGACCCTCGCACCGGAAACGGCAGCGAAACTGATCGAGCTGGCAGAGGAGAAACATCTCTATCTCGGTTCCGCACCGGACACCTTCCTTGGATCGGCACTGCAGACCGCAAGAAAAGCGATCGACGACGGGCTGATCGGCGAGGTGACATCTTTCGAAGCATGCGCAAACCGCGATCTTGATTTACTGGCGAGCATCTTCCGTTTTCTGCGGATGCCGGGCGGCGGTATCTGCTACGATTTCGGTGTTTATTATCTGACGGCAATTGTGAGTCTTTTTGGTCCGGTGGATCGCGTTGTATCGTCCGTGCGAAACCTTGCGGCGAAGCGTGTGAACATCATTCCGGGCAGCCCGGAATACGGACAGGAATTTGACTATACAAACGAAAGTCAGGTCTTTACCATTCTGGAAATGAAAAACGGTGTGACCGGTACATTCTGCGTCAATGGTGACAGCGTCATCAATGATCAGGCGGTATTCACCATTTACGGTAAAAAAGGTATCTTAAAGCTTGTTGATCCGAACAATTTCGGCGGCGATGTTGTCTATATTCCGGGTGTAAAAGACTGGACACAGCAGGCTGTTCCGGAAGTTTTACATTATGGCTTTGATTACAGCGAAAACAGCCGTGGTCTTGGCCCGTCTGAGATGGCAGAAGCAATTGCCGAGGGCAGACCAAACCGTGCGAGTGCCAAAATGGCATATCACGTACTCGATACGATCGATCAGATTATGAAGAGTGCGGAAACGGGTGCATTTGAGAAGGTTCCATCCACCTGCGAAAGACCAGAGGCCATGCCGAATTCATAGCCTATTTCTGATAGGATTGCAGGTACATCTGACGGAAGTCGGTAGGGCTTACATTTTTTGATTTCAAAAAGACTCTGTTAAACGTAGAAATACTGTTAAAACCGGATTCGAGCGACACTTCGGTGATCGTGAGATCCGGTTTTTTTAACAGGTTTTCGGCGATATGGAGCCGTTCCCTGGTGACGAAATCCGTGAAGGAGAGGCCGGTGTATGCGCGGAACAGCTTGGAAAAATGGCAGCGGGAGAATCCGGCGACTTTTGATGCTTCTTCCAGGGAAACCGGTTCGGTGCAGTGACTTGAGATCCAGGTACATGCAGCAACCATCTGGCGGTGTACCTGTGCGGAATGGCCTGTTTTTTGCGGTGCGGCAGTTTCGGTCGGCACGGAGAGATTTTCGCCGAGCAGAATAAAAAACTGATATAGCAGAACGCATCCGCGCAGTTCAGAAAAACTGATACCGGAGAGGGAGAGCCTGCGAAGCTCTGTCAGAAATCCGCGAAGCTTTTCGATTTCCGGGAAGTTGTTCTGATTCAGAAGACGGATCTGATAAAAAAGATAAGCAACAGACTGGAAATCCACGCGTTTTTCCAGAAAATCTGCATCGAGTTGAAGCATGATCAGGCGATGTTCTTTGTTGGTTGTGGAAACAGCGTGCAGCTCGCCGGGCCAGATAAAAAGAAGATCACCGGGCTTTAGCGGAAAGGTTTCTCCATTTACTTCATAGATAATGCCGTTATCCTGTGCAAGCACAATTTCGATATAGTGATGCCAGTGCAGACCGAAATAGGCGGGGACATGCGAAATAGAGATATCGTAAACATAGCTGTTAGCAAAATGATTGTTTTCGAAAAAAGAAGTCGAATCGTTTTTCATGGCAAAAGAATCCTCCGTATCTGATAAACGGTATTATACAACAGAAGAGAGAAAAAATATAGAAAAAATCGAAACATCTGGGCAATGATCGGCAATATATAAGTAGTGTTTTACGAGGATCTGTATTATGGTTAAGATATGAAAATTGTGAAGAACGGCAGAAATCGGAAAAAGAGTGATGTGATTTTGGCGAAAATTCACAATAAAAGTTTATGAAAAGTGAAGAAGTGGGAGGTAAGCGAAAAATGCAGATTTATGTAGATGGAAATGCTGTACGAAGCGGAAATGGGCAGAAGGAATATCCATTTCAGACGATTTCCGAGGCGGCAAAAATTGCAAGGCCCGGCGACGAGGTGCTTGTAGCGTCTGGCGTATATCGGGAATATGTAGATCCGGCGAATGCGGGATGTGAGGATGCAAGAATTGTGTACCGTTCTGTGGAACCGGGAAAAGCTGTGATTACCGGTGCGGAAATTGTGGATAACTGGGAGCATTTGGAAGGTGATGTGTGGACAGCGCGCGTTTCGAACGGATTGTTTGGGGATTACAATCCATACACAACTCTGGTCAGCGGCGACTGGTTTATCGCATCCTACACGGCGCACACCGGAGAAGTGTATCTGAATGGAAAATCCATGTATGAGGTGACAAGTCTGGATCAGGTGAAAAAGCCGGAGATCTATAAAAAATCCTGGGATCAGGCATTCACGGTTTACACCTGGTATGTGGAGCAGGACGAAGAGAAGAATGAGACCGTTTTCTATGTGAATTTCCAGGGGAAAAACCCGAATGAGGAAACGGTGGAAATTAATGTGCGCGAGAATTGCTTTTATCCATCGAAGGAGGGCATTGGTTATATCACGCTGTCCGGCTTTGTTGTAAAACAGGCGGCAACCCAGTGGGCTCCGCCGACGGCATATCAGGAAGGAATGGTCGGCCCGCACTGGTCAAAGGGATGGATCATCGAGGATTGTGAGATTTCAGATTCGAAGTGCTCGGGCATTTCCCTTGGAAAATACAGACAGCCGAACAATGACAATAAATGGCTCAAATGGAAATTCAAAGATGGTACACAGACGGAGCGTGACTGTATCTGCCAGGCGCAGCGGGAGGGATGGACGAAGGAAAATATCGGAAGCCATATCATCCGCCGGTGCAACATCCACGACTGTGGACAGACAGGTATTGTAGGCCACTTAGGCGGTGTGTTCTCGATCATTGAGGATAACCACATTCACCATATCAATAATAAACAGAACCTTGCGGGTGCGGAGATCGGCGGCATCAAGATGCATGCAGCAATCGATGTGATCATTCGAAGAAACCATTTCCATCACTGTACGAGAGGCCTCTGGCTCGACTGGCAGGCACAGGGCACACGTGTTACGCAGAACCTGTTCCATGACAATACGCTGCCGAACGAGGAAAATGCAAATCCAGAAGGTATGGACGGCATCGGCGAGGATATCTTTATTGAAATTTCCCACGGACCGACGCTGGTGGACAATAACGTACTGCTTTCGGACCGCGCGATGAAGCTGGCAACGCAGGGTGTTGCGGTAGTACATAACCTGATCGCGGGATCGTTTACTGCTGTCGGCCGCGGTGTCAACAATGGCTCCGAAAAGCTGCCGTCGCCACGCTACACACCGTACCATGTGCCGCATCGCACGGAGATCAACGGATTTATGACGGTTCTTCACGGTGACTGCCGGTTCTACAATAATATCTTCATCCAGAAGCCGGTTCGTGCGGGAATGGAAGAAATCCGTAAACTGACCGGAGATAATGAGTGGGATGACGGAAATCTGACAGCAGGAACCGCACCGTACAGCGGATATCCGACATTGGAGGAGTACGTGGCAAGATTTGAGGGCTATTGCGGAATGGGCTCCGGAAAGTCACCGGATCTGTATTACGAGAAGCTGCCGGTATGGCTTGGCGGCAACGTTTACTTCAATGGGGCGAAGCCGGCAGAGCAGGAACAGGACGCTGTAGTGGATACCGAGCATGAAATCACCATCGGTGTAAAAGAAGAGAACGGAAAATGGAAACTGGAGACCAATGTTTACGATTATCTGCCGCAGAATGCCTGTGCAGTGATCTCAACGGAGACGCTTGGCATGGCATTTGAGCCGGAACAGAAATATGAGAATCCGGATGGAACGCCGATCGTGTTCCGATATGACTACTTCGGAAACCGTCAGGGCATTCATCCGCTGCCGGGCCCGTTTGCATCAAAAGAGGCTGCGGAAGAAGCATTATCATAAAGAAATTCTATAGACCCGCAAAAAAATAGCGTAAAAAATTCAGAGCCGCAGAGAGTGAATGATTGCGTCACAGCCTTTTTTGCAGTGTTTTCAGGTTTTACTATAACAAAAAGGAGTATAGAGAAATGATTTACTATGTCAATAATTCCGACTCCGAAGAATGGAAACGGAACAAAAGAGATGCCGTTCAAGTTCATCAACGATGCGGCAAAAATTGCAAAGGCAGGAGATGAAGTCCTGGTTGCACCTGGTATTTACCATGAATATGTTGATCCGGTCAACGGAGGAACCGAGGATGCAAGAATCGTCTATAAGAGTGAGAAGCCGCTCGGCGCAAAGATCACCGGTGCGGAAACGATGAATGACTGGGAGCATTACAAAGATAATGTGTGGGTATGCCGTGTAGACAACGGAGTGTTTGGCAATTATAACCCATACACGACAATGGTCGGCGGTGACTGGTATTTTGCACCGGTGGTACGCCATACCGGCGCGGTTTATCTGAAAGACCGCCAGTTATACGAGGCAGAGACGCTCGAGGAGTGTATCAAGGGCGAGGTTTATGCGCCGTCCTGGGAGCCGGAGTGGTCGGTTTACAAATGGTATACCGAGCAGGACAAAGAGAAAAATCAGACGGTCATCTACGCAAACTTCCAGGGTAAAAACCCGACGGAGGAAAAAGTAGAAATCAACGTGCGCCGGAACTGCTTTATGCCGTCGAAAACAGGCGTAAATTACATTACGTTCAGTGGATTTGATGTCAGCAAGGCGGCAACGACATGGGCGCCGCCGGCTGCTTATCAGGACGGTATGATCGGTCCGCACTGGTCGAAGGGATGGATTATTGAGGACTGTGAGGTCAGCAACAGCAAGTGCTGCGGTATTTCGCTCGGAAAATATTACGATCCGGAGAACGACCATTACTTTACCAGAAAACACGTAAAAAGCCCGACCCAGATGGAGCGTGATGCTGTGTGCCGCGGCCAGTATCACGGCTGGACGAAGGAGAACATCGGAAGCCATATCATCCGCCGCTGCCACATCCATCACTGTGAGCAGACCGGTATTGTCGGACGGATGGGCGGTGTGTTCAGTATCATTGAGGACAACCACATTCACAACATCAACAATATGCAGCAGCTTGGCGGAGCCGAGATTTCCGGTATCAAGATGCATGCAGCGATCGATGTTGTGATGAGAAGAAATCACATTCATCATTGTACGATGGGCATCTGGTGCGACTGGGAGGCACAGGGAACACGCCTGACCCAGAACCTGCTGCACGACAACTGCCCGCCGGAGGGAACACCAAAGGCAGAGGGCGCAATGATGAGTCAGGATATTTTCATCGAGGTTGGCCATGGTCCGACACTGATCGATAACAACATTATGCTCTCACCGGTCAGCGTTCGTATGGCGACCGATGGTATTGCCTGCGTACACAATCTGATGCTTGGCTCATTAACTGCAGTTGGCGGCGGAACAGGAGACCGTTACACGCCGTATCACATCCGTCACCGTACCGAGGTTGCCGGATTCATGACATTCCTGCATGGCGATGACCGGTTCTACAACAACATCTTTATCCAGAATTACCCGGTTGAGGAAACAGAAACGGTTGAGGACATGGGCTTCAAGATGGAGGATAACCAGGAGGTCGGAACGCATGTGTTCGACGAGTATCCGACCTATGACGAGTGGATCAGCCACTTTGAGCTGGATAAACCGGCCGACATGAGCAAGCTGGAGCCGTATCACAATAAATGTCATCTGCCGGTTTGGGTAAACGGAAACGCTTACTTTAACGGAGCAAAGGCGTGTGTGAATGAAAAAGAGAATCTTATGGATAACGAGAACCAGGTTAAGGTGGAACTTGTGGAAAAAGACGGCCACTATTCCATCAAGACGAACGTGTATGAGTTCCTGAAGGATTTCCGGACGGGAATTATCAACAGTGATATTTTAGGATACGCCTTCGAGCCGGAGCAGAGATTCGAAGATCCGGACGGAAGCACGATTATCTTCGATCAGGATTATCTCGGCGAGCACCGCGGCGTGGCAGCAATGCCGGGACCGTTTGCGGATGGAGCTGAGGCAGAGAAGATTCTGTGGTAGAAGAAATCAGAACTTACCGGTTGATACGAAAAAAACAGGGCGCTGTGCAGGAAATGGCACAGCGCCCTGTTTTGGTAAAAGGAAAGTCAGGATGCCTTTGCAGAATCGTTTGCCGTCGGCATTTTCGCGTATAAGATTTTCAGTATAATCGGTGTTGCAACACTCGAGAAGAGAATCAGCAGAATCACGGCACTGAAGAAATCGCCGGATAAAAAGCCTGCATTCAGACCCTTTTGCGCGACGATCAGACAGACTTCACCGCGGGTCATCATACCGACACCGATTTTCAGGCTGTCGCCCCAGGTAAAGCCGCATCCCTTTGACATCAGGCCACAGCCGATGATTTTTGCGACAAGGCCGACGATGACGAAACAGATGGCAAAGAGTACGAATTTCTCGTTCATGCCGCTGAGCGTTGTTTTAAGACCGATACTTGCAAAGAAAATCGGTCCGAAAATCATATAGGAGCTGATATCCATTTTTTCTTCGATGTAATCGGAAGAATCGAGGGAACACAGGATAACGCCCGCAACGTATGCACCAGTAATATCGGCGATGCCGAAGTATTTTTCGGAAATGTAGGACAGTCCGAAGCAGAGTGCAAGACCCAGAATCGGGAGACGGCGGGTGTGCGGAAATACGGAGTTCATGCGGTTGAACAGCTTAAAGCAGAGAAAACCGAGCACAATCGCAAGGGCAAAAAACAGAATGGTGGAGGCTGCTACTTTCAGCGGATTGGATGTCGGATCTTTAAAACCGATGACAACAGTCAGCACAATGATACCAATGACATCATCAATGATAGCTGCGTTTAAGACGGTTGTTCCAACCTCTGTTTTCAGTTTGCCGAGTTCTTTTAAGGCCTGTACGGTGATGCTGACCGATGTTGCAGTCAGAATAACACCGATAAAAACAGCGTGGTAAAATTCTTCCGTTCCGACAGCAGAGAAGCCATAAAAGCTCATGTATAAGACGGCTCCAAGAACCAGAGGAACAAAAACACCGGCACAGGCGATCAGCAGGGATTTCACTCCGGTGCGGAGCAGATCCTTCAGGCTGGTGCCAAGACCTGCGGAGAACATCAGCAAAATGACACCGATCTCCGCCATTTGTGCGAGAAAGTCAGATTGCTGAACGAGTCCCAGCACACTGGGTCCAAGGACAATACCGGCAATCAGCTCGCCCACAACCTGCGGAGCCTTGCATTTTCTGGCAAGAATACCAAACAATTTTGCGAATACGATAATGATTGCCAGGTCTTTTAAAATGACATACGTATCCATGAAAAAGATACCCCCTTTTATGAAGTTTATGTATGTGTCGGCAGCTTGAAAGAGCAATGCCGGAGTTTGATACGCATACATTTTCAGTATAACAAAAATTGAGAAAAAATACTATCGGCAAGAAAGAAAAAATAAAGTAAAACGGAAAAATGATGCAGGTGTATGGAACCGTTCTTTTGTAAAACAAAACTGGAAAAGAGGATTGTGAGGGTTATTGTCAGATTAAGAGGAGTGAACGGTAATGGAAAAAGAGATATAGAAAAGAGCATGTAGATATAGTATGATCAAAGCAGCAAATAAATTTTACATGGAGTTCAAAAAGCGGGATCAAAGAAAAAACGAAAGGGGAAATAAAAAATGAGAGTTGGGAACGTGAAAGAAATTGTATTTTCCAAAGATCCAAAACAGATGAACTGGCTGCGGGAGGATTTCCCATACGCCGAGGTGAAATGCCCGCCGGAGTTTTCGGCTGAGGTGCAGAATGAGAAAGACGGAGATGTGCTGACAACCAAGATTGTGGTTTCTTACAACGGTGCGCATCCGTATTTTACAAATGCCGGAAGTATTGGGGTTTCATTTCCGTTGCAGGACCGCTACACGGACAGTGTGACCTGCCGTGACTATCGATGCCATGCACATGTTTTCTGTGGGGAGAATACCAGTTATATTATGGCGCTCCGCATGGGTGGTGCGGCTCCGCATCTGGGAATGGTGCTCACAAAAGGCAGTCTTTCTGCTTACAGTATTGAGCGCGATCTGAAACTGCAGAGCAATGACAGAGGCTGCTTCTGGCTGCACCCGTCCGCACAGGAATTTGCGCCGGGAGACACGATGACGCTGGAGTGGAAAGTATTTCCGCATCAGGGACGCGAAGATTTCCGGGAGAAATTAAGAGCATTTTCCCAGGTGATTCTGGTGGATGCGGAGCAGTATGTGATTTATCCGGGAGAGACGAGTAAGGTAACCATTGAACCGGTATTTCAGGCAGAAAATGTAACGGTAAACGGAACATCGCTGGAAAAGACGGAAAATGGTGTTTATGAATATCTGTTTGAAAATGAAAAAACAGGGGAGTATGTACTTTCGATCTGTGCCGACGAGGTGAAAACCACCTGCCGTCTTCTCGTGCAGGAGCGGCCGGAAACACTGGCTGCAAAACGGTGTGCGTTTATTGTTGATCACCAGCAGTATCATGGAAAGATCAAAGAACTGCAGGGCGCCTATCTGCCGTATGATAACGAAGAAAAAATTCTCGTCTGCACGCCGGAAAACGATTTCAATGCCGGACGGGAGCGTACCGGTATGGGTGTGCTGATTGCACGGGCACTGCAGCAGAATCTTTTAAAAGACCGGGAAAAAGCGGAGCAGAGTCTTCGTGAGTACCATGCATTCTATCTTCGCGAGCTGGTAAATGCAGCAACAGGTCTTGTTTGCAACTGTTCCGGAAAGGACAACAGCTATTTCCGGCTTTACAACTACCCATGGGCAGTGACATTCTTTCTTGAATGCTGGAAGCTGTGGGGAGAAAAAGAAGATTTGAAGACAGCAGTTCATATCACAGAGAAATTTTATGAACAGGATGGATTCCGTTTTTATCCGATTGAAATGCCGATTGTGATGCTCTGTCAAGAGCTGGAAAAAGCAGGAGAACAGGAGGATCTGAAAACAGTAAGAGATCTGTTCCGACGTCATGCTGATCAACTGATTGAGATTGGAACGGCTTATCCGGCTTCGGAAGTAAATTACGAGCAATCGATCGTACAGCCGGCGGCTGAAGTCATTCTTCAGGTTTATGAAGTGACCGGGGAAGAAAAATACCTGTGCGGAGCCGAGCAGCAGATCGCCGTCCTCGAACTCTTCGACGGCCAGCAGCCGGACTACCATCTGCATGAAATTGCAATCCGTCATTGGGACGGCTACTGGTTCGGAAAACGCAGAGTCTTCGGAGACACTTTCCCGCACTACTGGAGTGCAGAAAACGGTCGAACCTTCAAGCGCTACGCCCGCCTGACCGGAAACGAAGAATATAATATTCGCGGTGAGCATTCCCTGCGCGGCGTGCTGTCCATGTTCTTTGAGGATGGAACAGCGACCTGTGCGTACCTGTATCCGTATTCCGTCAACGGAAAGAAAACCGATTTTGCCGATCCGTATGCCAATGACCAGGATTGGGGTCTGTGCATGAATCTGGAATAAAACCAGAACCGGACAAAGGAGTTGTGAGAATCAAAAGTGGCTGTAAAACATTTCCAGGAGCTGAGAAATAAAAAAACGTTGACGTAAAAAAGAAATTTGATAAACTGGAAAAATAAAAGGGAGTAGCTAGCCAACCGTGTTCACTTCTTCGTCAGTACAGCTATTGATATTCAATAACTCGGAAAGTGATTAAATAGCGAGACTTTTACTGTAGATGCAGTAGGAGTCTCGTTTTTTTATGCCTATAACACCTGCTGCAAAGAATGCAAAAGAAAGAGAGGAAGATACGTATGATGTTACAGGCAGGGATTTTGATAGTGGGTTTCCTTTTTCTGGTAAAAGGAGCAGACTGGTTTGTGGAAGGGTCTGCAAGCATAGCAAGAAAGTTTGGAATTCCCCAGCTGATTATCGGACTTACCATTGTTGCAATGGGAACGAGTATGCCGGAGGCTGCTGTAAGTATTAC
>ENA-OQMY01000299-OQMY01000299.1-human-gut-metagenome-genome-assembly--contig:-NODE-299-length-14571-cov-3.365065_pt1 | contig 14571 bp, 15 predicted proteins | sample MGYA00242623_ERZ504868 | MGnify/ENA primary metagenome ERZ504868 (study PRJEB26092, sample SAMD00036386) | human gut metagenome | host: Homo sapiens | study: EMG produced TPA metagenomics assembly of...
GTTTTGGCGGCATTCGCCGCGTGGCTTGCACTTTGCTGCGCAAAGATGCATGGCTTTGCCACCGCCAGCTTTTTACCCCGGACGCTTCTTTTGCTTCTTTGCCTTTTTCGTCGGTCTGTCTGGGCCCGGGCTTTCAGTTTTTTCCGCTGCGGCGTTCCACGCGCCTCACAGCCTTGCAACACGCGCCAGCCCTCTGTGCCAGCGGCGCGTGAGGATATACCAAAGATAAATGGAAACGCTGACCAGCGGCCCCACCAGAACAGCCACCCCGACGCCCGGGAACCCCATCCACCGGGAGAACAGGAACGACGCCGGAACGCGGCAGCACAACTGCGCGACGACCCCCACCAAAAGGCTCGCCTCCACATTTCCCGTGCCGCGGATGAACCCGATGAGCGGGCCGACCGTGGCAAACAGCGGGTAAGACCACACCGTAACGCGCAAAAATGCTGCGGACTGCTCAATGACCGCAGGGTCGGAATCAAAACAGGCGGAAAACTCGGAGGCAAACCCAAGCACCAGGAGCGATGTCCCCAGAGCGGCTCCTGCCGAAAGGATGATTGCTTTCCACAACCCTTCCAGCGCCCGCTTCTGCCGGCCGGCTCCTATGTTCTGGGAGGCGTAAGCCGACATGGTCTGGTTCATGGCTCCGTCCGTAAAAATGGCAAGGCTGTTGATCCGCGAGCCCACTCCATAGGCGGCGCTGGAGGCCAGCCCGAAGCTGTTGGCCACGCCGCTGACGGTGAGCATGGCCAGGTTGACCATGACCTCGTTGAGCGCCGTGGGCACGCCGAACAGCAGGATATTTTTCAAATGCTTTTTATGGAAGCGCACTGCCCTTGCCGAAAGGCGCAGCGCCGCTCCGCCCCTTGCGAACTGTACGGTGCCGATGACGAATGCCGCCACCTGAGAAAGCACGGTGCCCAGCGCCGCGCCGAAGGCGCCCATGCCCAACCATACAATGAACACCGCGTCCAGCGCAATATTCGCCGCCGAGGAAATGATCACGAAAGACATGGATGCCGCCGCATTGCCCAGCCCGCGCTGCAGCGCGCCGATCAGGTTATATCCAAAGGTGAACACGGTTCCCGCAAACACCGTATACAGGTACCGCTTTGCCTCCGGCATCGCGGCGGCCGGAGTCTGCACAAGCCGCAATATCTGCGGCACAAACAAAAGCCCCAGTACGGTCATAACAGCAGCCATCAACGCATACAGCGCCACGCTGGTGTGGGCTGCATCCTGCGCCTGCTTTATATCGCCCGCACCCAGCAGGCCGCTGATGACCACCAGCACCCCCGCCGACATGCCCGACAGAGTAATGATCATCACGTTCAGGATCGGCCCGCACACAGAAACCGCAGCCAGGCTTTCCGTGCCGGTAAACCGGCCGACAAACAGCATGTCCACCGCGTTGTAGGTAGACTGCACCAGATTCGAGATCATGATCGGTATGGAGAATCCCAGCAGGCTGCGCCAGATGGAACCGCTCGTCATATCGTGAGAACGCGCCAAACACAACTCCCCCTGTCAACGGTGTCCGCCCGCTTCGAGCGTCCCGCGCCGCTGCATCTTGAAGCAACGCGGCCGCTTTGCACCAGCCAGGCCGTCCATTTGTTGTACTTTTACACCGCCGTCCTCAAATTTTCCATCTGCAAAAATTGATATCCGCTTCAATATTTGACGTTTATTTTGCTTTCTTTGCGGTGCGCGCCGTTTTTTTGCCGCGCCACGGCAAAATGCCCAGAGCACGGGAAGCCCGTTTTCCGGTTTCTCCAACAGCCGGGCGCGGCACACTGTCAGCCTGCGTAATAAATTATACCGGGGGTTGCCGTCTTTTCCAGGAAGGATATCCGCATGTACGCCGTAGACCTCCTCGATCAGCGGCGCTGTAAGCACCTCCCATGGAGCGCCTGCGGCCCGCACCCGTCCATCCTTCAAAACGTATATCTCATCACAGTACAGCCCCGCCAGATTGAGATCGTGAAAAGCCGCCACCACCGTCAGGTCAAGTGACTTTACCGTATTCAAAAGCTGCAGCTGGTATTTGACGTCAAGATGGTTGGTCGGCTCGTCCAGGATCAACGCCCGGGTCTGCTGCGCCAATGCCCGCGCAAGGATCACCCGCTGCTGCTCGCCGCCGGACAATTCCGCAAACGTCCTCTCCTCGAAGCCGCTCAATCCCACCCGCGCCAGTGCCTCCCGGGCGATGCGGCGGTCCTCCGCGTTGTCCTGCTCCATGGTTTTTTTGTGCGGGGACCGGCCCATCAACACGATATCCCGGACGGAAAAATCGAAATCATAGATGTTGTGCTGCGCCACAACGCCCAGGAAACGCGCCGTTTCCTTATAGCCCATTTTTGTATTTTCCTTTCCATCCAGAAAAATGCAGCCTGCGTCCTGGTGCAGCACCCGGTAGATGCATTTCAGAAGCGTGCTTTTGCCGCTTCCGTTGGGGCCGATGACGCCGACAAATTTTCCCTTTCCCGCACACAGGGAGACTTCTTGCAGGATTCTTGCCTGTCCCCATGAAAATGAAACGCCTTCGGCCGTGATAAAGCTCATGCTCTTCCTCCAAAGCTGTAATTTTTCCGAACCATAAGAAAAATAAAAAAGGGTGCGCCCACAACAGAGATCAAAATTCCGATGGGAACCTCCGTGCGCGGCAGAATTGTGCGCGCCGCCACATCCGCCCATACAAGGAACACGCTGCCTGTCAGCGCGGAAAGCGGCAGCAGCTTTTTATGGTCCACGCCGAATATCCCGCGGACCGTATGCGGGATGATCAGCCCCACAAACCCGATCACGCCCGACACGTGCACGACAAATCCCACCATCAGCGAAGCGATGACCAGATATACCCGCCGGTACGGCTGCAGGTCCGTCCCCAGCGTGACCGCCGTGTCATCCCCCATGAGCATCAGGTTCAGTATCCGCGCCTGGGAAATAAAGAAAAGCGTGCAGGGCAGCACGACGCACAGAATACGAAAATTACCGCTCCACTGTGCGCCGGCCAGGCTTCCCATCAGCCAGAACTGCACCGTCATAAACCGGCTCGGGTCATCCGCGACGTACACGATCAGGTTCGAAAAAGCAGAGCAGAGCGAGCTCAGTGCAACGCCGGCCAAAATCAGCTTTACCGAAGTGATGCGCCCCCCGATGCCGGCAATGGCGATTACGGAAAATGCGGCCGCCAGCGCACCGATGAACGCCCCGAGTCCCACTCCGGCCGCACCGAAAAGTCCTGCGCCCAGCAGGAGCGTAAGTGTAGCGCCCAGCGATGCGCCGGAGGAAATACCCAGCACATACGGATCCGCCAGCGGATTTTTGACGATGGCCTGCATCACTGCCCCCACCACGGACAGACCCATTCCGACCAAAACAGCCAATACAACGCGCGGCAGGCGGATCAGCCATACAATATCGTGTACCGCTCCGCTGCCGAGCTGCTCCGGGTCTCCCCAGCGGAACAGCTCGTACAGGATCACCCGGTAAACCTCCCCCACCGATAGCTCCGCGGAGCCGACTGTGACCGCGTACAGCACGGAAAGGACCAAGCCTGCGGCCAGCAACAGAAGCGCGCAGGCATAAGCCGGCAGCCCGTTGAACATGCCGCTCTTCAAATTCATTTTCTGTTTCATGCCTTCAATTCCTTTGTGATTCGATTCCTCCCCGGCTTTCTTAAAGCAGACGCACCCGGACGCTGGTACCGGGTGCGTCTGTTTCCGCCGCTCGGCCTGGCGCTTTCATTCCCCGATTCCGTACAGGTCCTTCAGGAACATCTTCACCGTCAGGCCCGTGCGGACACCGGGCGTATAGGCCAGGCCGTATTCCACAGGATATACACGCCCGTTCTTGACGGCATCCACGCTGGCCAGTGCGGGATTGTCCAGAAACAGGTTCACGGCCTCCTCGTCTGTCACAGAACTCACATGCACGGAGAAGATCGCCTCCGGGTTGGCTTCAACAATCTGTTCATCTGTCCAGCCTTTTTCGCCCAAGGGCTCTGCCCCCAGCTGCGCGGCAATGTCGCCCGCACAGCTTTTTGCATGGTAGATGTCATATTCGCCCTCATACTTTTCCGCGATCAAAATCCTCTGCGGCTCGCTGCCGGCAGCCGCCTGCTTTCCTTTGGCGACATCCGCCTCTATCTCGGCAATGATCTCCTCTGCCTTTTCCTGCTTGTTGTAGATCGCTGCAATGTTGCGGATATCCGCATATTCATTTTGAAGAGACTGGTCATCCTTCAACACGCTGTTGATGCTGGTATAAGTGCCGATGCCGCGTTCGTGCCAAAAGCCAACGTCACCCATGCGATCTTCAATGTTGAACAGGGAATACCATCCGATGACCATATCCGGCTCCAAACTGAGGGCGTATTCCTTCACAAAATATCCAACATCCTGATGGTTTTTCACACGGTCCAACTCCGCGAAAGCTTCCTCATACTCCGGCAGAACGCTGCTGCAGTCTGCCGTCATCAGAATCTTGTCTTCCAGCCCCAGCGCCAGCATGATCTCCACATTGTTTTTTTCCATAGACCAGCGTCCGCTCAGGACATTGCTCAAATGTATACGGCACAAGTTCGCGCGCATTGTTGTACACCTCCAATGTCACGGGATAATAATATTCGCTGTTCGCAGACGCCGTGCTTACAGGCCGGACGGCACTGGCCGACGGCGCTGCGGAGGGAGCCGGGGCAGACGAGGACGCCCCGCTCCCCGTACAGGCAGCCAGGCTGAGTGCCAAAGTCAGGGATAGTACGATTGCCAGTATTTTTTTCATGCTTATTTCATTCCTTTCTTCTGTTCTGCACAGACGGTGGAGTCCCCCGCCGCGCTTGTCAATGTGTACCGTCCACCAGAACGACACCCTCTGCAGCAAGCCGGTCCGCTACTTTCTGAATCGTGGGACAGCGTGTGCCGTCTGCTTTGCGCCGGGTACATACGCCCATATGGGCAGCGTCAGGCCGAAGCTGTAAAAGCCGCTCGATCTTTTCCTCCATTCCTGCGTCGTCCTGTGGTGCATCGCACCCGTTGCAGCGAAAAAACGCAACCAGCTCCAGCGGCTCGTCCCCATAGCGCGCAAAGGTTTTTGTTTTGGCGTTGAAAGCCTGAAGACATGCCGCTCCTGTGCAGACGGAGTTTGCCCTCAAGCAGTTGAGCATTACGATCTTTTTCATTCCATCCCTCCTTTTTCGTATATTTCCGTTTGTTTTTCCAAACAAACAAAGGCGGCCCACGAATGTGGGCCGCCTTTTATATGAATCGTATCCGACAATACGAAACACACCAATCTTATCCCCACCGACAGATTGTTTCTGTTCATGGCAGGTCTCCTGACTTAGAGCTTCATGCCTATTCCGCGTGTCTTCCCGGTTTCCCAGTGACTTTGCCGCGTTTCGTAGCCCTTACAGTAGAGTGAGCTGTCCCGGATTTTCACCGGATTCCCTTTTCATGCACTTTCGTGCAACCATGACCAGTCTGATTCTTTTGTGTATCTAAATTCTACATGCTTTTGCTGAAATGTCAATGCCTCTTTCCTGTTTTTTCTTCTGTATCGATCATACTCTTTCCAATTTTTCCCAGCTATGTGTTTTTTGGCTTTTTTGGCAGTTTTTTGCCCGCTTTTTCTGTCAGCGAAATCTTTCGCCTTTTGCCTTACTGCCAATACCGCAGAAAAGGCTGCCGTTTGGAATGCCGATGAACATTCGCTCCGCTTTTCGAAAAAAAAGCGCCAACTGAATTCTCAGTTAGGCGCTTTTGGCTCCCTGTTGGACTCGAACCAACGACCCTGCGGTTAACAGCCGCATGCTCTACCGGCTGAGCTAAAGAGGAACGAAAACTGCTTATTTAATATACACCATCCCAGCAAAAAATGCAAGTGTTTTTTACTTTTCAGGTGAAAAAATACCGGCAAAAATTCCCGGCCGCTTATTTTTCCGCAGCCGGGCGCCTTTTCTGTTTTTCAGTTCACTTTTTCTTCTGAGTTTTTACTTTTTCACAGGCCATCAGATAGGCATCCTCTCCGCCCGCCCAGGGGATTTCCATGCCCACAGCCGTTACTTCCATGTCCAGAACCTCGCTGTACAGCCTCGCGGTGACGCGGTCCGGGCCTTCGGGGGCCAGCTTTACCAGCGGGCAATGCACGCACGGCTTGTCCGCCCGGTAAAACACACGGTAACAAGGCTCGCCGGGCATTGCGCCGGGTACATCCTGCATTGTTTTTTATTGGCGTAAAGCAGCTCATACGTTCCTTTTCGGATGACATACAGCCATGCGTCCTGCGAGTCCAAAATCGCCTGCGCGCCCTGCAGCGCATGGGTGAGCCTTGTGCGTGCCCGCGCCTTCAGCAGGTATACGCTCACGATTTCCGCTACAATGCACAGCAGGTCCGTCTGCTCCTGCGTCCAGAATCGGCTTTCCCGGCATTCATCAAAGCCGATGTAGCCCCTGGGCTTGCCGTCGTCGCGGATCACACACTGCAGCATGGACTTGATGCCTTGCGCCTCCAGAACCTGCACCTGATTCGGGGGCAGTGCATGGATGTCGCGGCAGTAAAAAACTACCGTCCTCGTTAAAATTCTTATAATAATCCGCCAGTTCGCCCTCCAGCATATGCTGAAGCTGGTCTATCTGCGGCACAATGCCGTCGTTGCACCATTCAAAGGTGTTATCGCAGTATGTTCCGTCCTCGGAATCTTCAAAAATATAAACGCGGCTCACACCTACATGCCGCCCTACGATCTCCAGCACGCTGGGAATCGCTTTCTCCACATCGTCGGACTGGTAGAGAATGTGAAATACATACTCCGCCAGCGAGCTGCGCATCACGCCTGTGCCCAGCTCGGAATCATCGCTGTCCACGGTGCTCTGTGTAGGCGCTCCAGCCCTTCCAACGGCAACTGGGTATTAAAACGCATAGGAGTTTTTCCCCTGCATTTTGGCTCGGTACAACGCCGCGTCTGCCTTCTTATAAAGCGTGAGATAATCGGTACCATCCTGCGGCGCTTGAGCGATGCCAACACTGCAGGAAAAAACTGGCCCGCCGCCCTGTGCCGGCAGGAGCCGCGCAAAAGCGTCCAACACCTCCTGCGCCTTGCGGCCCGCTATGGCCTGCGCCCCGGAACCACGCAGCAGTACGGTGAATTCGTCCCCGCCGATGCGTCCCAGAATATCGCTTGCGCGGAACATATCCTGCAGCATACGTGCGGCCTCCGTCAACATCACGTCACCGCTCAGATGCCCGTAAAAATCATTTACCTGCTTGAAATTGTCAATGTCGATCATCAAAAGCACGGCGTTTTCCCCGGGCATCAGTGCACCCAACGCGTGGTCTGCCTTGGCTTCCATGGTCCCTTTGTTATACAGCCCCGTCAAGGTGTCGCGCTCTGCACGCTCCCGCATGCGCTGGGCCTCCCGCTTTTCCGCGTCGATGTCCAAAATCACGCCCACCGCTTTGGCCGGTTCACCCGCGCGGTCTTTCTGCAGCGTCGCACGCACACGGCACCACAAATAGCCCCCGTCCCGCTTCTGAATGCGAAGTTCCGCCTCCTGATAGGGTTCTCTTTCCAGAATATCCGACAGCTTGCGCCGCAGCAGTGGTACATCATCAGGATGCAGATGCGGGTTGTCCAGCAGGTGCGCATGAACATTTTCCCGCACCGGCTCATAGCCAAATTTCTTTTCCCAGTTGGGCGAGAAAGTCAGTGTATCCTGTTTGACCTGCCACTCAAAAATAATGTCGTTGGTCTGATCCATAATGATTTGGTGGCGTTCCAGCGAAAGGCGCAGATCCTCCTGCGCCTTTTTTGTTTCAGTAATATCCAACAGAATGCAGTAGAATACCTCTCGCCCATCCTCCCGGCGCATGAGCTGGCCTCTGTCCTGCACCCAAATCAAACCACCATCCTTGCGGGCCATCCGGTACTCAATGAGCTTCGTATTGCCTTTTTCCAGCTGCGCATGCACAGCCTCCCATGTAGGTGCAATATCCGGCTCGTAAATCATCTCGGAGAATCGGTTATGGAAAACAGTCCCCAGCTCCTCGCGTGTATAACCCAACATTGACAGAAGTCCGTCGCTGAACTGCAGAAGGTTCAGTTCGTCCGTGGCGTCGCAGCACATGACGCCGCCGGGGATATTGTTCATCAGGGCATCGAGGTCACGGTTGCGCTCCCGCAGCTCTGCGGAGCGCTCGTCTGCAAGCCTGCGCAGTGTGGAGATGTTCTCCCCCACCAACAGCCGCGGAAAAAATTCCGCGTCATCCTGGTCGGGACTGGGCAGCGACAAATGCAGCTGCGAAAGCAGCAGACATCCCTGCTCCGCGCGCAAAATGATCGTAACGCGGACAGGAAGATCCAGCATTTCACAGGATTCATTGTTTTCGCGCACGACAAGCTCACCGCACACGGAAAACACCTCCGGTGTGAGCGTTCGGACGCTGTAATGGGCACTTAGCACCAGAAACGTATCATGAAATCCACTTTGCTCCTGCTGCAGCAGGAACCTCATCTGCGGCATGTCATAGCAGACCTCCCGCCGTCCGGTTCCCACCATCATAAATTCCGGTGCCAGAAGCTTTTCAATCCTTCCCAGAGCCCGTTCTACAAAATACGACTTTTCGAGCCATTTTACAAAATCCAGCACATTTTCTTCAGAAAACGGCATATACATGCCTCCTTGCCGGGGCCGGTTTGTGAAAAATGGCCCATCCTTTTTATCCATTGTAGTGTATCCAAGCATAAAAAACAAGCCGAACAATCAATTCCGGGAGCATTCTGCGTAAAATCCTGACTATACGGCGTGAAAAAAGCGATATTGACGCTTTCCGTCAAAAAAACGAGCCATCCGAAAAGGATGGCTCAAATGGTAAACCATATTCAGCTAAGGACGAACTTTTTACCTCTTGCAGAGATACCAGTTTATCCCCGTCTCTGTAATTGAAATTGACAACGAATCGGTCATCAAAAATATATACCGAGTTTACAAAACAATCTATGATGTTTCGCTGATATGCCGAGACACTCGGGTCGCCCTGCCGGAACCGCTCAAACCGGAACAGAATCTGCTCCCTTGTAAGAAGCGGCTTTGCGATCTGCTCCTGCAGGATGTTTGTCTCCAGCGCCTTACGCTGCTCCTCTAAATCGTCCAACCGCTGTTTGGTAGCTGGTATAATGATTCCCTGTTCGATTGCAGATACGATATTTTCGATTGGTTTATTAACATCTTTCAGCGCGGCCGGCAGTACCGGCAAACGTGTATTTTCTCTGCTTTGATAAGCTAAAAGCTTTTGCGTCAAACGTTCAATCGTGTCCTTATTGAGAGCCTTTTCTATCGCAGCCTTTACTACAAAACGTTCCAAAGATTCCTTTCGCACTGATTTTAAATCGCATCCCGCGCGGCCATTGCGTTTACGGTTCCCACATTTATAATAATCGTGCCATGTGCCTGTATGACTTTTCCGCTTTCACCTGCCATTATAGAGCCACAGTTTCTGCAAAACAGTTTTGTTGTCAGCATATAATTGACATTCGTTCTCGTATGCGCCGGAGCTTTTTGGTTCTGTTCACAGCGTTTTTGTACTCGGTCAAAAACCTCCGGTGTAATGATAGCCGGAATCACTGCGTCCTTATATACCTATTTTAAAGTTATAATCAGGAGGTGCCTGCGATAAAATATTGAGCTAAAATAGTGCCGTCATCGAACGAAGTTTTACAATTTCGTGCGGCAACGGCACTTGAATGGCAACTGATTTGTTACTTGAAAGAAAACTTTTCTTCAGCGAAGGATATTCCTTTTTGATACTGTAAATCAAATATGTTAGGGTAAAAGGAGCATACGGTCAAAATCGGATCGGGAAGCCCCTTTCCTGTAACGGTCACGCCGAGCGTTGCCTCTGGCAAAGCTTCTGGCGTTTGGCTGTTTTTTATATTGAGCCATGCCTCACTTGTTTGCTCCCAAACATCCGAATTTTCAAAACCGTAATCAATAACCGCATAAATTGCCGAATATCCTTTGTACTCACAAAGCTTCAACACTATATTCGCTTCTATTTTTTCTTTTCCTCTACAGACGAACACTTCCTTTTGGGCTGTATACCTCCATAGTTTAGCTTCTTCGTAAAAGTCTTCTTCCATAAGTGCAGCATCTTCAGGAGAACAAATTGTTTCAATTGCTTGGTATGCGTCAATTCCAGGCGTTTCTGAAAGCTGCTCATATTGGTATTCTTCACCCGGTACATTTTTGAACGCCGTACATCCTACTAAAAATATCAATAAAAAATATTCCAAGCAAAAGATAATGTTTTTATTAATCATCCTTTATTCCTTAAGCGTACAGCTTATATGTCCAAATCAGGCTCATTGTATCACTGGAGTAAGTGTCTGTATATGCAGTTGAGCCGGTCAAATTAAACCCGTTAATATTTACTGAGCCGCCTCCGGAATGCGTTCTGGATTCAGTAAAATATCCACTTCCAACAAAATCGACAGAAAGAGAAGGGAATGAAGCGTTGTAGTTATTGTACAACTGCACCCAAGAAGCGGTGGATGTTCCGGTCTGTATCCTTGTGGCACTTCCTACTACGCCTTGAATTTGAAAATAGGAGCCTTTTCCTCTAAGCCACAATGTTGCTTCGGACGTTGCACTATAAGTACTATTTTTTGAATAAGTAAAGGTTTTTGGAACCACCTGATAATGATCGACCAGATCAGCATAAGGTGCTATACCATCACTTTGGGAATTTTTACGAATTCCTTAATAATACAAAATGCAAATGCGAACAGCTTTTTCTTCATAATTCTTCAACTCCTATCATTGTGTGATTGGTATTCTTTTATTACACGGACATTTCGCGCGCTGATGCCCATCTATCTAAATTGACATTGTGTATCCTAGTTACAGAATATATAAAAAACTATATATTTGTCAATAAATTATATATGTCTTTTTGACTATCTTTTTATATCTTCTTAAATGTCCGCAAAGCCTTATTTTATCGGCTCTACGGGCATTTTGCTTTTGTGGTTAAACCTCACATATCTAGGTCTATCTTCTTATATTTTTCTCTATCAAACGTGGTTAAAATCGTGGTAAATACTTTTTATGCGATTAGACGCTGAACCTCTGATTTTGCGGTATCTATGGACGCATGAGCATACCAGTTCATTGTGATACTGATGTTTGAATGCCCCATGATATACTGTAAATCTTTTGGGTTCATGTTCTTGCTTGCCAGCCTTGTGCAGAATGTATGGCGTAGCGTATGCGGTGTGATATGTGGCAAGGGATTGTCCTTGTGGTGCTTGTTGTATTTCTTTATCATACGGACAAATAAGGCGTTGTAATCAATCGCAACTTTGGGCTTGCCTTTCTGATTGACAAATAGGAAGTTGCCCCGTCCGTCTATCACAAATGGTTCTGCCTTTGGGCGTTTCTTCATAACCCGTTGAAATGCCTGTATTGTTTCTCTACTTAATGGCACTTGTCTTATTCCGCTTTTCGTCTTAGGCGTTTCAATATAATAGCCTTGTTCCTTGCTCTTTAGTAACTGGTGGTCGATAATTACAACTTCATTCTTGAAATCAATATCGGCTACTGTCAGTCCGCACAGTTCCGAGATACGAAGTCCAGTCTTTAACAGTATCAGCACATCATCATAATGCTTGTGATACACATTGTCTGTCTTGATAAATGAGAGTAAGGCTTGTTCCTGTTCCTCTGTCAATGCGACTTTCTCTTTGGTATCATTTTCTAGGACTTCACTTAACTTGAAATCAAAAGGGTTTTTCCTTACACAATCGTCTTGTATGGCGATATAGAATGACGCTTTTAACGAGCGTTTATGGTTGTTAATGGTGTTATAGGAAAAGCCTTTGTCTTTCATGCGTAACGCCCATTCCTTAGCGTCAGAGGGTTTTATCGTATCAATGCTCCTAGCACCTAACTTGTCCTCTTTCAATAACCGCATGAGTTGTTCCCGTTGTTTCTGTGTGCTTTTCTTCACATTTGCCCTCTGTGCGTTCTGTTTGGCGTAGAGTTGGCAAAGCGTCATTTTCTTGCCTGTGCTGTCGATACCGTCCTCAATATCCCGTCTTATCTGCTGTTCCAGTTCACGAAGTGAGGGTTTTTCCCGTTTTCCCTTTGGTGTCGGGTCTGTGGGTGTCAATCTCCAAGCATACACATATTTTGTGTTTCCAAATGCGTCTACATATTTATATAAGTATTTTCCGTCTGTTCGTTGGCTCTCTCCAGTATGCAGGATACGTCCTTTGCTATCCCGTCTTTTTTCTTTCATGGTGTCTGCTCCTTTCCTTGTTGGAAAGAGCCTTGATATGACTTGTGTTCATCATAACACATACAAGGCTCATTTGCATTAGATTGCGTCCAATTTATCAATGACCTTTTCAAACTGTCGGCGTTTAATCTGTATGCGGTTGCCATTCATAATGAGCCAGCCAGCGTCCTTGTTTTCCTCTGCCAAGCGTCTTAACTTGTTTTCTCCGATACGGAAATACTTTGACGCTTCTTCAATGGTAAGGGTGTATTTTTCCCATACGGGAATATCGTTGTTATTCATCAGATACCCCCTTTCCCATGTTTCGTGTCATACTGGATATAGGGGATAAGGTCGGTGCGGTCTATCCTCTGTAAGTGGGCGGTTAATTTACTGGAAAGGGAACTGCTGTATCTTGCCCTGTCAAGCATAGTTCCCACTTTTTCCAGTCCACCTAATGCATCATGTTCTTCTAAGAAATAAAAACTTTTGACAGCAGAAATCACGCCACCCTCTGTGAGCCATTGCTGTGTTTCCTCAAGGGAATTATGTAGTTTCGGTACTTGCAGTTTCAAGACTTCCACAGCCCCTAAAAATCGTTCCCAAAACCGACACGTTTTTCCATCTGCTCTTATTACTTTCATTTCTGTTTTGCACGACAAAGCGTAGGTTGTTTGCTAATAGCCCGAAAGCCAGTTCCCCAAGTTCCAGCGGTCTGTCTTTGAATGTCATGGCAAAAACATGAGCCTTATCATCACGCAGTTGCATTTCTGTCCGTTTCCAACTGCCGACTTCATCAAGTGTCTTATTATGTCTTGAACAGACTTCCTTATCCTTGTCATAAAAGCGGTAGGACAATCCCGATTTACCAGCACCGATATAAACAGTCTTTGCGGTGTCGAAATCATCAAACTTGCTTTCGTCAAAGTGGTAGCCCTCACTATTCGAGATAAATTCCTCTTTTTCGCATTTCTTCTTTATCTGCTCTATGGTAAAGAATGGCTTTTCGTTCTTATCATCAATGGCAATATCAAGTCTTGTGAAATGGAAGTTATCCAGTCCGTATCTTCGCTCACAATGTTTGAACATATCCCCAAAGGTATAATTCCTACTGTCGAGAATACGGAAAATATCATCACAACCTCTGCCAGTCATAACAAGATAACAGCCTAGCCCCTGTGGGTTATCCTCTGTCTTTCTTGCGTCCCCCGATACATAAATATCTCCAATCTGCCAGCGTGCTTGATAAGTCTTGAATTTTATCATTGCTGGATAAACATTGAAAATGTCAGTCGGTAAACCTAAAATGTGCATGATGATATCTTCTGCGGTTGTAGTATCAAATACAATGCTGATGTAATCAATCTTAACGGATAAATTTTTGTGTGTAGTTATAGTGCATTACTCCTTTCGTACTTCCCGTTTTTTTGCGGGGTAAAAATCGTGTTTTTTCCTTTATTTATCACAGTTTCTAGGTACTATGACATGTATGCGCAGGGCGGTGTTACATATACGCCCTTTATGAACGCCTAAAGGCGTTCCCTTTCTTCCTGTGTCTGATCCGTTCTTAACGCTCACGAGCCTTGTAAGGCTCGTGGCTAAACGGAACAGCCCCAGTCAGAAACCTTATTTTCGGTCTGATAGTCCATGCTTATTCATGCTATCAAAATGAAAATACATCTTTTCTATGCTTACTCAAGCGTGTGATTGACCCTAGCGTGCTTAATCACTCTATCTGATACGATAATAACGCCATTAGAATTACTTGTCAAGAAGTTTTTGTTGACTTTTAGATATATATTAAGTATGATATGCTTATAAATACCAAGAAAAGCAATGAAAGGAGTGTTTATACTAAGTCATGGAGCATTACGAAAAGAAAATCAGTTTCTTAGGAGAGAACATACAGACCATAAGAAAACACAGAGGAATGAAACAACAGGAACTTGCGGACAAAATCGGTATCAATATGCAGAGCCTTTCCAAGATTGAACGTGGCGTGAATTATCCTACCTTTGATACGCTGGAAAAGATAATGGACGTACTGGAAGTAACGCCCAATGAATTGTTGTCGGGGGAATGGAAGTTCATCAATCATGCAGAAAAAGAAGTATGTCAGTTTTTGAAAACGGAAGAACGCCTAAATGCGGAGTTGAAACATGGACACTATGATAACTTCTTTGACAGCGAAGAAGAATGGCTGGAGTATGAGTTGGAACAGTTGCGGAAATATATCATAGACTATATCAACGGAACGGAGATACAAGCGTCCGACCTTTATCCAATCAAGGAGTT
>ENA-OQMY01000300-OQMY01000300.1-human-gut-metagenome-genome-assembly--contig:-NODE-300-length-14545-cov-4.641837_pt1 | contig 14545 bp, 9 predicted proteins | sample MGYA00242623_ERZ504868 | MGnify/ENA primary metagenome ERZ504868 (study PRJEB26092, sample SAMD00036386) | human gut metagenome | host: Homo sapiens | study: EMG produced TPA metagenomics assembly of...
CGAGCGCCCGACCAAGCATCCGCCGATGCCGCCATGAAGCGCATCGCCAACGCGCTCGAGGCTCTGTAAGGTAGTCATTGGGGACGTTCTTAAACGACTAGGTGGAAAGGGGGCGCCGCGGATTGGTTCCGCGGCGTCCCCTTTGCGTTGGCGTGTCGGTTATGCCTTACAGCTCGTAGAGCGTGGTGAACTTGTCCTGCAGGTAGCTGCAGTAGTAGCGGGCATCGAACGACATGCCGCACGCGCCCTTTATGAGCTCCGGCGCGTCCTTGGCGCGGCCCCACTGCCAAATGTGCTCGCCCAGCCAGGCGCGGACGGGTGTCAGGTCGCCGCTCGCACAGGCGCCGTTGAGATCGACACCGTCGCGGCACATGGCCGGCACAAACATGGCGTCGTAAGCGCTACCCAGCGCATACGTGGGGAAGTAGCCAAACGAGCCGCCGCTCCAGTGCGTATCCTGTAGGCAGCCGTGCGTGTCGTCGGGAACGGGAATGCCCAGGTACTCATCCATGAAGCGATTCCAAAGCGCGGGGATGTCCTTGGCCGTGGCCTCGCCGGCAAACAGCATGCGCTCGATCTCGTAGCGCACCATAACGTGCAGCGGATAGGTGAGCTCGTCGGCCTCGGTGCGGATCAGCGAAGGCTGCGCGATGTTCACGGCGTGGTAGAGCGTGTCCTCGTCGACGTCGCCGTAGACCTCGGGTGCGTGGCGGCGTAGCACCTCGAGCAGCGGTCCCATAAAGGCGCGGCTGCGACCCACGGTGTTCTCGAAAAAGCGGCTCTGACTCTCGTGGATGCCCATGGAGGTACCACCCTCAAGACAGGTGCGCGCATAGGCAGGATTGACGCCCAGCTCGTACATGGCGTGTCCCGCCTCGTGGATGATGCTGTAGACGTTGGAGATACAGTCGTTCTCGTAGATGTGCGTCGCGATGCGCGCATCGCCCACCGAGAAGCCCTCGCTAAACGGATGCTCGGTAAAGGCAAGTGTGGTGTCATCCAGGTCCAGGCCGACAAGCTTCATCAGGTCGAAGCTCATGGCACGCTGGGCGCCCTCGGGCACGCGGGCGTGCAAAAAGTCGGCATCGGGCTGCTGGCCGCGCTCGCCGATGGCGTGCACGAGCGGCACGACCGTCGCCTTGACCTCATCGCAAAACGCATCGAAGCTCTTGGCGGAAAGGCCGCGCTCGTACTGGTCGAGCCAAACATCGTATGGGTCGCGCTTGGGGTCCATAAGTTCGGCCTGATGCTTAAGTTGGGCGACGATCCTATCCACATAGGGCTCAAAGCTCACCCAGTCATTGGCCGTCTTGGCCTTGTGCCACACGGCATCGGCCTCGCAGGTGAGCCTGGTCCAGGCCTCGGCCTCCTCGGTGGGGATGACGCTTGCCTCGCGCTGGTCGCGACCGAGCACACGGATCTCGTCGAGCAGCTGCGGGTCGTCGATCTTGCCGCCTGCAACCGTCTCGCGCGCTAACGAGCGTACGAGCTCAACGGACTTCTCGCTGGTCAGTAGCTTGTGATGCTCGCCGGCAAGGGTTCCCATGGCGTCGGCGCGCGCTGCGGCGCCGTTGGCAGGAGCAATCGTCGCTCCATCGAACTCGGCAATCTTGAGCAGGTACTCGCGAGTCCACAGCTTGCTCTCGAGTTTGCGGAACTTTTTGACGGCCTTGTCGACTTTAGCAACCTTGACGCCCTTGGCAGCCTTTGCCATGGCGGCCTTGGCGTTCTTATCGAGCTTCTTTCCCATACCGTATCCTTAATCTCGCAGGCCGAGCGCCGTAAGCGGCTGCGCGGCCAGTTTGCACAGCTACCTGCCTTGTACCCGGTGCGAACAAAACGGAACGCGGCGATGCACACGCAGAATGTGTTATCCTATAGCCCAATGCGTTGACGGAGAGGGTTTTGCCCGCCGCGTCGCCGGCAAGAGAGGGAAGGTCATGGGCTGCGAGCCTTCCTGCGGTGACAAGGGCCAAGCGTTCACTCCCGAGCAGCGACCTCAACGGGCACGCGGTCAGCGGCGGCGAAGCCCCAGTAGGGAAGCCGTGAGCCTCGCGACAAGGGGCACAGAGTGGGCGCGGCGGGCCAGACATCCGCCGGGTCAAACAAGGTGGTACCGCGGAATTCAACCGTCCTTGGGCAATGCACATGCCCGAGGGCGGTTTTTTGTTACCGAACCGGGCCGCACATCCGCAGCTCCGGGTGGCTCCAGCCGCCGCGGCAAGTGGATGCGCGAGAGACGAAAGGGAAGACATGAGTCTGATTGATGATCTGGTCAAACTCGAGGAAGAGGCCAAGGAGCTCGTCGCAGGCGCCGACGACGCAGCCAAGCTCGAGGCTGCGCGCGTTGAGCTGCTCGGCCGCAAGGGCCGCATCACCGGCCTGATGCGCATGATGGGCAAGCTCGCCCCCGAGGATCGCCCCATGATGGGCAAGCGCGCCAACGAGATGCGCCAGCTGATCGAGGACATGCTCGACGAGCGCACCACCGAGATGAAGGCCGCCGCCCTCAAGCACGCACTCGAGCACGAGGCCGTCGACATCACGCTGCCGGGTATCCGTCCGCAGATCGGCCACCAGCACCTGATCAAGCAGATCATCGAGGAGGCCGAGGACATCTTTAGTGGCATCGGCTACACCGTCGAGTCCGGCCCCATGGTCGATACCTCCTACTACAACTTCACCGCGCTCAACGCCCCCATGGATCATCCGAGCCGCTCGGCCCGCGATACCTTCTACGTGGTCGACAACAACCCCGGCAGCGTCGCGCACCCCGAGGCACATGCCCACGGCGAGTCCGACGTACTGCTACGCACTCAGACCTCGGGCGTGCAGATCCACACCATGGAGTCGCAAAAGCCGCCCATCTATATGATCTGCCCGGGCACCGTCTATCGTCCCGACACGGCCGACGCCTGCCACCTGCCGCAGTTCAACCAGATCGAGGGCCTGGTCGTCGACGAGGGCATTACCTTTGGCGATCTTAAGGGCACGCTCGACTACTTTGTTAAGTGCATGTTTGGCGAGGACCGCAAAACGCGTTACCGCCCGCACTTCTTCCCCTTCACCGAGCCTTCCTGCGAGGTGGACGTGAGCTGCCACGTCTGCGGCGGCAAGGGCTGCAACTTCTGCAAGCACAGCGGCTGGATCGAGATCCTGGGCTGCGGCATGGTCGATCCCAACGTCCTCATCAACTGCGGCATCGACCCCGAGAAGTACACCGGCTTCGCCTTTGGCATTGGCGCCGAGCGCGTCGCGGCACTGCGCTACGACCTGCCGGACCTGCGAACGCTCATGACTGGCGATATGCGCTTCTTGAACCAATTTTAAGTTGACCTGTCCCGGCGGCTTCCCGAGCCACCGCACCTTGCCTTTCAATCGTCGGTTGCGTACCTAAGTACGCGGCCCTCCTCTTTCAAGGCAATCTGCGGCACCTCGGAAACCCGTCTCCGTAGCTGGAGTTTTCCGTCTGTTTATTGCAGACGTTACAGATGAAAGGAGACCAGTTAGATGCGCGTTTCTTACGACTGGCTCAAGACCATGATCGATATTCCGGAGGATCCCAAGACCCTTTCGGACGAATACATCCGTACCGGTACCGAGGTCGAGGCGATTGACACCGTGGGCGAGTCCTTCGACCACGTGGTGACCGCCAAGGTGCTCACCAAGACCCCGCACCCCGATAGCGATCACATGTATGTGTGCTCGGTCGACGTGGGCGACAAGAATCTCGACGCCGACGGCAACCCCGCCCCGCTGCAGATCGTCTGCGGCGCGCAGAACTTCGAGGCTGGCGACCACATCGTCACGGCCATGGTCGGCGCCGTGCTTCCCGGCGACGTCAAAATCAAGAAGAGCAAGCTCCGCGGCGTCGTGTCCATGGGCATGAACTGCTCCGCGCGCGAGCTTGGCCTGGGTGCGACCACTCCGGCATTATGATCCTGCCCGAGGATACGCCCTGCGGCATGCCGTTTGCCGAGTACGTGGGCTCGAGCGACACCGTGCTCGACTGCGAGATCACGCCCAACCGCCCCGACTGCCTGTCCATGATCGGCATGGCCCGCGAGACCGGCGCCATCTTCGACCGCGATTTCCACGTTGAGCTGCCCGCTATCAAGGTCGAGACCGGCCGCGCGACCGACGACGAGCTTTCGGTCGAGATCGCCGACGAGGGCCTGTGCGACCGCTACGTTGCCCGCATCGTGCGCAACGTCAAGGTCGGCCCGTCGCCAGACTGGATGGTCAAGCGCCTCAACGCCCTGGGCGTGCGCCCGCACAACAACATCGTCGACATCACCGAACTACATGATGATGCTCACCGGTCAGCCGCTGCACGCCTTTGACCTGGACACCTTTGCCGAGCGCGATGGCCACCGTCGTGTGGTGGTTCGTGCCGCCCAGCAGGACGAGAAGTTCACGACGCTCGACGGCGAGGAGCGCGTGCTCGACGCCGGCATGGGCCTCATCACCGACGGCGAGCGTCCCGTGGCGCTGGCCGGTGTCATGGGCGGCATGGATTCCGAGATCGAGGACGACACCGTCGACGTGATGGTCGAGAGCGCCTGCTTCAACGCCGGTCGCACCTCGCACACCAGCCGCGATCTGTCGCTGATCTCCGACGCCTCCATTCGCTTTGAGCGCCAGGTCGACGAGACCGGCTGCGTGGATGTCGCCAACGTTACCTGCGCGCTGATCGAGGAGATCGCCGGCGGCGAGGTCGCCCCCGGCTATGTGGACGTGTTCCCCGCGCCCAAGACCATCGACAGCATCAAGCTGCGCTTGGCCCGCGTGCACGCCATCTGCGGTGCCGACATCGAGCCCGACTTTATCGAGCGCTCGCTCACCCGCCTGGGCTGCACCGTCGAGCGCGACGGCGAGGACTTTATGGTCACGCCGCCGAGCTTCCGTCCCGACCTGCCGCGTGAGATCGACCTGATCGAGGAGGTTCTGCGCCTATGGGGCATGGGCCGCGTTACGGCGACCATCCCGGCTGCCAAGAACCACATCGGCGGTCTGACCCGCGAGCAGAAGCTCACCCGTAAGGTCGGCGAGATCCTGCGCGCCTGCGGTCTCAACGAGACCACGACCTTTGGCTTTGCCGCCCCGGGCGACCTGGAGAAGATTGGTATGTCCACCGAGGGCCGCGGCTGCCCCGTGGTTCTCATGAACCCGCTGGTGGCCGAGCAGACCGAGATGCGCCGCTCGCTGCTGCCGGGTCTGCTGCAGTCTGTGGCCTACAACGAGGCCCACGGCACGCCCAACGTGCACCTGTACGAGGTCGGCAGCCTGTTCCATGGCCGCGAGAACGCCAGCCTGCCCAAGGAGACCAAGTCTGTGGCGGGCGTGCTTTCGGGCCAGTGGAGCGAGCGGTCTTGGAACATGAAGTACCGTAAGCTGCGTTTCTTCTTTGGCAAGGGCATCGTCGAGGAGCTGCTTGCCCAGCTGCGCATCGAGAAGGTCCGCTTCCGTCCCGTCGAGGGCGAGGGCTATGCCTTCTTGCAGCCGGGTCGCGCCGCCGAGGTTCTGTCCGGCGGTACCGTGCTGGGCTGGGTTGGCGAGATTCACCCCGAGGCGCGCGAGGCTATGGGCATTGACGAGGTTGTCGTTGCCTTTGAGCTCGACCTGGACAAGCTGATCAAGGGCGCCCGCAACCAGGAGAACTACCGTGAGTTCTCGCAGTACCCGGCCGTTGAGCACGACCTTGCTATCGTAGTCGACAACACTGTGACCTGCGAGGATCTTGAGCGCCGTATTACCAGCGCCGGAGGCAAGCTGCTCGAGGGTGTGCGTCTGTTCGACGTCTACCGCGATCCCATCCGTATCGGAGCGGGCAAGAAGTCCATGGCCTTTGCGCTTACGTATCGCTCCGACGACCACACGCTTACCAGCGAAGAGGTCGAAAAGGCGCACCAGAAGATCGTTACCAAGGTGTGCAAGGGCGTAAACGGCGAGGTTCGCTCGTAATCTTTGCCGTTCGGAACCCGCCCCTGCGGGGTTTTCACGGCAAGGTCCTCCCCGCTTTGCGGCTGCGGGATGTTGCCTTAGAAAACCCCTCTCGGGGGCGGGTTCCTGCGTTAACCTTGTTGCGAGCGGACTGCACCTTCTTCCGGGTGACCGGAAAGTTGGGAGTGCATGGGCCTTTATTGGACGGTGCGTGGACCTGGGTTAATAACGTACGTATTGCAAGGGCGTGCTGCGTTGTGGGCGGTGCGCCTTTTTGTTAGTATGCAGAGTCGGTGTTACGGATTGTTGGAAACGTAACACGCAACGTTCTGATTGAGAGGGCTCATGCATATTCCCGATAATTATCTGTCCCCGCAGACCGATGCCGTTATGGCGGTGGCGATGGTGCCCGTTTGGGTCCATTGCATCAAAAAGGTACGCGCCACGCTCGATCGCGAGCATATGGCGTTTCTGGGCATCTGCGCCGCGTTCTCCTTCTTGCTCATGATGTTCAACGTGCCGCTCCCCGGTGGCACCACTGGTCACGCCGTTGGTGGCGCGCTCATCGCGCTGCTGCTGGGCCCCGAGGCTGCTGCCATAGCAGTCTCGGTTGCACTCGCGCTGCAGGCTCTGCTGTTTGGCGACGGCGGCGTTCTGTCCTTTGGCGCCAACTGCTTTAACATGGCCTTTGTGCTGCCGTTTGTCGCTGCTATCGTGTTCCGTGCGCTCAACAGTCGTCTGCACGACAAGAGCTGGGGCACTTCGGTTTCTGCCATCGTGAGCGGCTGGGTCGGCCTGTGCCTGGCGGCCCTGTGCGCGGCAATCGAGTTTGGCATTCAGCCGATGCTCTTCACCAACGCCTCGGGCGCTCCGCTTTACTGCCCCTTCCCGCTGTCCGTGGCTATTCCGGCCATGTTGATTCCGCATATGCTGGTTGCCGGCGTGATCGAGGGCGTGGCGACGGCCGCCATCTACGGCTTTATCAAGAAGACGGCGCCGAGCGTTATCGTCGGGCCCGAGGCCGTCGATGGCCAGCTTGCCGCCGATGGTACTGCCAAGAAGACTTCCCTGATTCCCACGCTCATTCTGGTCGCCGTGCTCGTGGCGGCCACGCCGCTCGGCTTGCTTGCCACCGGTGACGCCTGGGGCGAGTGGGACGCTGAGGGCGCCGCGACTGCCGTTCAGGAGGCTGGCGACGACAGCCTGCAGGCTTCGGTCGGTCTCGATACCCCGACCTTTGCCGACGCGCTGCCCACGGGTGATTACCTGCAGGCCTATTCCGAGGAACAGGGCCTTGGCTTTGCCGGCCAGGCCGCGATGTATATTCTTTCGGGCGTGATTGGCGTGGCGGTGCTCACCATCGCATTCCGCCTGGTCTCGCTGACGGTCAAGGAAGGCGGTGCTCATGGCAATAGCCGAGCTGCCTAGCTGGCTTGCGGTCGAGCAGCGTTACGAGCCCGCGGGGGCTCGACATCGTGTGATGCAAAAGAATGTCCTGCACCTGGCGAGCCTGCTTGAGCGGGTCCGTCTGGGCGGTGGCGCACACAAGGGCGGGTCGATAATCGACCGCGCCCTTTCTTGCGTTTCGGCTCCGGTGCGCCTGGTGGGGATGTTCGTCTGCGTTCTGTGCGTGTGCCTGACGCAAAGCCCGCTGTATCTGATGTTGATGGCGGCTATCGCGCTGGTGCTCGTTGCCGTGCGCCCCGTACGCGGGCTGCGTGCGACCTTTGTACCGGCGCTCGGCGCCACGGGGCTTGCGGTGGTTCTGGCACTGCCTGCCCTGCTGCTGGGCGCTTCTGCCGCGGGCGCCATGCTCAAGATCGCGCTCAAGACGTTCATTAACGTGTCGTTCGTGCTGGGCGTTTCGTGGACGCTCACCTGGAGCCGCATGTCGGCGGCGCTCAAGACGCTACAGCTGCCCGACGAGGTCATCTTTACGTTTGATATGGCGCTCAAGCACATCGAGGTGCTGGGACGCACGGCGCACGATCTGACCGAATCGGTCATGCTGCGCAGTGTGGGTCGTGCGCCTGCGGGTTTTTCGCGTACCGATTCGATCGCGGGTATCATGGGCATGACCTTTATCAAGGCGATGGAATGCAGCCGCGCGATGGACGAGGCTATGCTTTGCCGTGGCTTTGCCGGTGCGTATCCGACTCCCGCGCGGAGCGGCTTTGGCTGGCGCGATGCGGTCTATGCGGTCGTCGTGGTGCTGCTCGCCGTGTTGTGCGCGGTGCTGTAGCGCGGGCGGCCGAGCCGTCGATGTGGATAGGGAAGGGCGACGTTTTGGCAAACGATACGAATGGCGTGATGGGCGCGAGCGGTGCTACTGGCGCCAAGAGCGTGCCGCTCATCGAGTTTCGCGACGTGCTGTTCTCCTATGCGGGGCATACGGTTGTCGATGGTGTGTCGCTGCAGGTCGATCGTGGTGAACTCGTTGCCCTACTCGGTCCCAACGGCTGCGGTAAGACGACGATTATGCGCCTTATCAACGGTCTTGAACTAGCGGACGCGGGTGCGTACCTGTTTGACGGGCACGTGATCGATGCGGCATATCTCAAGGATTCCGCAGCCGCTCAGCGTTTTCATCAGCGCGTGGGCTTTGTGTTCCAGAATGCCGACGCCCAGCTGTTCTGCGCTACGGTGGGCGAGGAAGTTGCTTTTGGCCCCGCGCAGATGGGGCTGCCGACAGACGAGCTCGAGCGCCGCGTCCGCGATGCCATGGAGCTGTTCCAGGTTGTCGATCTGGTCGATGCCTCGCCCTATCAGCTTTCGGGCGGGCAAAAGAAGCGCGTTGCGCTGGCTGCGGTGGTGTCGATGAACCCCGATATCCTAGTGCTCGATGAGCCCACCAACGGGCTCGATGAGGACTCGTGCGACATCGTAGTCAACTTTTTGCTGGCCTACGTTGCTGCCGGTAAGACGGTTTTGATGAGTACGCACCATCAAGATTTGGTGCGCCGCCTGGAGGCCCGTGCCATCTATATCGATCGATATCACCATGTGGTCGAGGCGCCCGTGCCGTCGTATGGAACCGAAAGCGGTGCTGCGGAATAGTTGCTGCGTAGGGTATGTATGGCCGCCTGTGCGACTCTGCCGTGATGGTATAGTTAACCAGGTTTTATGGGGGTGGCTATGCCAAGTTGGAACATTCATATCGCTCAAACGGAGCGCTTGCTGGCACGTGCTAGCGTGCTTGCCGATAGCGTGCGCGACCGCAATGCCTTTTTGTTTGGCTGCGTGGTTCCGGATATCTTCGTGGGCTATATGGTCCCTGGCATCGCCGATCCCATTCCGTATCGCATTACGCACTTTGCAAAGCCCGAGCCTATCCCTAAGCCGCGCGAGCACGAGTTCTGGGATACCTATGTGGCGCCGCTGCTTAAAGGCGCACCCGCGGGCGAACCTGCTGAGGCTACCTCGATTGTCGAGGAGCGCGAGCGACTGAACCGCGTGCACTATCCTCAGCGCTACAGGGATGCCGAGCCGGTTGTCGGTCCCGGCGCCTGTGAGTTCTCGCTTGCGTCCGAAGATGTGGCGCAGTCGCTGCTCGATTTAACGCTGGGCGTCTGGTCGCATCTGGTGGCCGACACGGTATGGAACACGCGTGTGAACCAGTATCTGGAAGCACACGGCGGCAAGCCGTGCGAGGAATTCCGCATTAAAAAGCAGGGCGATTTTGACTGGTTTGGCAAGACGCTGGGCATCGTTTCCATTCCGCGTGCGACCGATCGCCTCTATACCGCTGCGACGCGTTTTGGGCAGTATCCCATCCATAAAGAATATGTGCTCAAGACTATCGGCGTCATGCACGAGATTGTACGCGAAAACCCCGGCGAGCCCGATCATCCGCCGTATCGCCTGCTAACCGAGGAGTTTTTCGATGCAACGTTTACCGAGGTCATCGAGCTGACCGAGGCGGGATTTGCGGCTCGCGTTGCTGCTTCTGACGTTCCCGCAGTCCCCCTGATCGCTAGCTGCTAGCCGGCCGGCTTAACGGTGAACAGTTCATTCCAATTGACCAACGGCTCCCGTCGCAGGGCGTCTTCGGTGGTGCGCTCGGCATCGGAGAGGCTTGCGACTGAACACAAATCGATGATGCGGCATACGAAGAAGGTCTAAAAAGGGCCCGGAAGGCAAAGCCTTCCGGGCCCTTTTGCAATGCAAGCGTGCTTGCAAGTGCGATTTAGCGCACCTGAGCGACGTAAGCGACGTTGGTCGAGGAGACCTTGTCCTCGAGCTGAACACTCATGCGGGGATCGCCGGCGGTAGCGACGGTCAGATCGCCGGCCTCGACGTAGCCGAGCTCCTTAGCGGTCTCGATTGCCTTGACGATCGTGCCGTTGACGGTGCCCTGGGTAATTTCGGCCTGGTGCGGGATAACGCCCCAGTACATAATCATCTGCTGGACGGCCCACTCGTGGCGGGAGAACGCGCAGATCGGCATGTTGGGACGGAAGTGCGAGATCAGGCGAGCAGTACGACCGGTGGTCGTCGGCACGGTGATGCACTTGGCGCCAACGGTGGTGGCCATGTTCACAGCGGACATACCCACAACGTTGTTGACGACGCGGGTGCCGTGAGCATCGGCCGGAACCTCGAGCGGAGCGTGAGCCGGGAGGTACTTCTCGGTCTCGAGAGCAATGCTGGCCTGCATCTTAACGGCCTCGACCGGGTACTTACCGGCAGCGGACTCGCCAGAGAGCATAACGGCGTCGGTGCCGTCGTAGATGGCGTTAGCAACGTCGGCAACCTCGGCGCGCGTCGGGCGCGGGTTCTGCTGCATGGAGTCGAGCATCTGCGTAGCGGTGATAACGGGCTTGTAGGCCGCGTTGCACTTGGCGATGATCTCCTTCTGGATGTGCGGAACAAGCTCGGGCTTGATCTCGATGCCCAGGTCGCCACGGGCGACCATGATGCCGTCGGAAGCCTCGAGGATCTCGTCGAAGTTCTCGACGCCCAGGGCACACTCGATCTTCGGGAAGATCGTCACGTGCTCGCCACCGTTCTCGCGGCAAAGCTTGCGGATGCCGCGGACGGACTCGCCGTCACGGATGAAGGAAGCGGCGATGTAGTCGATGTTCTCGGTCAGGCCAAAGAGGATGTCCTGACGATCGCGCTCGGTGATAGCGGGCAGCGAGATGTTGACGTTGGGCATGTTGACGCCCTTGCGCTCGCCGATCAGGCCGTCGTTCTTAACGACGCAGGTCATGTCCTGGCCACTGACGGACTCGACCTCGAGGGCAACCAGGCCGTCATCGATCAGGATGAGGGAGCCCTTCTCGACCTCGGAAGGCAGAGCCAGGTAGTCGAGGGAGATGTGCTCAGCGGTGCCGTGGAAATCCTCGGACGTGGGCTGAGCGGTGACGACGATCTTATCGCCGGTCTTGACGGCAACCTTCTTGCCGTCGACCAGAAGGCCGGTGCGGACCTCGGGGCCCTTGGTGTCGAGCAGGATGCCGACAGGCAGACCGAGCTCCTTGGAAATACGGCGGACGCGCTCGATGCGACCGTGGTGCTCGTCGTAGGAGCCGTGCGAGAAGTTAAAACGGGCGACGTTCATGCCCGCCTTGATCATCTCGCGGATGGTCTCGTCGCTATCGCAGGCGGGACCCATGGTGCATACAATCTTAGTGCGCTTGTACATTCAGACCTCCATCTGACATCGTCTTGCGCTGATAGATAAACCATAAGAAATAAAACCGAGATGATTATAACGAAATGCCGACCGAATACCCCAAAAAATCGACCGTATGCCGAAATGGAAGTTCATTTTTTGCGGGAAAAACGGTATATGAAAAATCTTTACCAACCACTCCAACCGCTGCTATCTGGGCGATATGTCAGTTTGGCGATGTGCCGAAGAAAAAACGTTTTACCAATGTTGAGCATCACACGGTCTGCACCGTTGCGTGCGGACCATATTTCCAAACCGATTGTTTTGGCTAGACGCGTCGCTTTGGGGTACCATAGCTCCACTATCAACTGCCGCTCAGCACGGCAGCCTTGATGAGCCCTTGCCCTTCTCCTGGGAATTATGATCGGGCATCAATCTGCTGAGTGGCCCGAATCCCAGGAGGGGACTCTATATGCAAAAGGAATACCTGTCCGCCGCGGCGGAGGTGCTCAGCGACCAAGGTGTCGATGAGAACCTCGGCCTGAGCAACGACGAGGCGTCTTCGCGCCTCGCCAAGACAGGCCCTAACAAGCTCGAGGAAGCTGAGAAGACGCCGCTGTGGAAGCGCTTCTTTGAGCAGATGGCCGACCCCATGGTCATCATGCTGATCGTTGCCGCCGTCATCAGCGCGCTCACGGGCATGGTCAAGGGCGAGGCGGACTTTGCCGATGTCGCCATCATCATGTTCGTCGTTATCGTCAACTCGGTGCTGGGCGTGGTCCAGGAGGCTAAAAGCGAGGAGGCTCTCGAGGCCCTGCAGGAGATGAGCGCGGCGCAGTCCAAGGTGCTGCGCGACGGCAAGCTCGTGCACCTGCCGAGCGCCGAGCTCGTGCCCGGTGACGTGATCATGCTCGAGGCGGGCGACTCCGTCCCGGCCGACTGCCGCGTGCTCGAGAGCGCCACGATGAAGATCGAGGAGGCCGCCCTTACCGGCGAGTCCGTGCCTGTCGAGAAGCATGCCAACGTGATCGAGCTCGCCGCCGGCACCGACGACGTGCCGCTCGGCGACCGCAAGAACATGTGCTACATGGGCTCCACCGTGGTGTACGGCCGTGGCCGCGCCGTCGTAGTCGGTACCGGCATGAACACCGAGATGGGTAAGATCGCCGGCGCCCTGGCCGAGGCCAAGGAAGAGCTCACGCCGCTGCAGGTGAAGCTTGCCGAGCTCAGCCGCATCCTCACTATCATGGTTATCGTCATCTGCGTCGTCATCTTTGGCGTCGACATCATCCGCCACGGCGTGGGCAACGTTCTCACCGACCCGACCGCGCTGCTCGATACCTTTATGGTCGCTGTCTCGCTTGCCGTCGCCGCCATCCCTGAGGGCCTGGTTGCCGTCGTGACTATCGTGCTTTCGCTCGGCGTGACCAAAATGGCCAAGCGCCAGGCGATTATCCGCAAGCTCTCTGCCGTCGAGACCCTTGGCTGCACGCAGACCATCTGCTCGGACAAGACCGGTACCCTTACCCAAAACAAGATGACTGTCGTCAAGCACGAGCTCGCTGCGCCTAAGGAGAAGTTCCTGGCCGGCATGGCGCTGTGCTCCGACGCCCAGTGGGACGAGGAGCTGGGCGAGGCCGTGGGTGAGCCGACTGAGTGCGCGCTCGTCAACGACGCCGGCAAGGCGGGGCTCACCGGCCTGACCGCCGAGCACCCGCGTGTGGGTGAGGCCCCGTTTGACTCGGGCCGCAAGATGATGTCCGTGGTCGTCGAGACCCTGGACGGCGAGTATGAGCAGTACACCAAGGGCGCGCCCGACGTGGTGATCGGCCTGTGCACCCATATCTACGACGGCGATAAGGTCGTCCCCCTGACCGAGGAGCGTCGCGCCGAGCTCGTGGCCGCCAACAAGGCCATGGCCGACGAGGCCCTGCGCGTACTGGCGCTGGCAAGCTGCACCTACACCGAGGTCCCGGCCGACTGCAGTCCCGCCGCGCTCGAGCATGACCTGGTCTTCTGCGGCCTGTCTGGCATGATTGACCCTGTCCGCCCCGAGGTCGCCGACGCCATCCGCGAGGCGCATGACGCCGGTATCCGCACCGTCATGATCACGGGCGACCACATCGACACCGCCGTGGCCATCGCCAAGCAGCTGGGCATCGTCACCGATCGCAGCCATGCCATCACCGGTGCCGACCTCGATCGCATGAGCGACGAGGAACTCGACGCGCACATCGAGGACTACGGCGTGTACGCCCGCGTCCAGCCCGAGCACAAGACACGCATCGTCGAGGCCTGGAAGTCGCGCGACCAGATCGTCGCCATGACCGGCGACGGCGTCAACGACGCCCCGTCCATCAAGCGCGCCGACATCGGCGTCGGTATGGGCATCACCGGCACCGACGTCACCAAGAACGTTGCCGACATGGTGCTTGCCGACGACAACTTCGCCACCATCATCGGTGCCTGCGAAGAGGGCCGTCGCATCTACGACAACATCCGCAAGGTCATCCAGTTCCTGCTTTCGGCCAACCTTGCCGAGGTGTTCTCGGTGTTTATCGCCACGCTCATCGGCTTTACCATCTTCCAGCCGGTGCAGCTGCTGTGGGTGAACCTGGTCACCGACTGCTTCCCCGCGCTCGCGCTGGGCATGGAGGACGCCGAGGGCGACATCATGAAGCGCAAGCCGCGCAACGCCAAGGACGGTGTCTTTGCCGGTCACATGGGCCTGGACTGCGTGGTCCAGGGTCTGATCATCACCGTGCTGGTGCTGGCGAGCTTCTTTGTGGGCGTGTACTTTGACATGGGCTACATCCACATCGCCGATATGATCGCCGGCAATGCCGACGAGGAAGGCGTGATGATGGCGTTCATCACGCTCAACATGGTCGAGATTTTCCACTGCTTCAATATGCGCAGCCGTCGTGCGTCGCTGTTCACCATGAAGAAACAGAACAAGTGGCTGTGGGCTTCTGCCGCGCTGGC
>ENA-OQMY01000301-OQMY01000301.1-human-gut-metagenome-genome-assembly--contig:-NODE-301-length-14523-cov-2.111003_pt1 | contig 14523 bp, 21 predicted proteins | sample MGYA00242623_ERZ504868 | MGnify/ENA primary metagenome ERZ504868 (study PRJEB26092, sample SAMD00036386) | human gut metagenome | host: Homo sapiens | study: EMG produced TPA metagenomics assembly of...
ATTTACTAACAGTACGTTTCTTTTGTCTCTGGCAGCCTCGATAATGCGCAGAATAAAATAATGGAGTTTGGTACGAGTTGCATGCGCTATGCAGTGGAGAACAGTCCGAAGGTAAAGCAGCAGCTTTATACCAATAATACATACAAGGCTGAACATCAGTCCGCCATAGCCTCTTTTTTGCCTTCGATAAGTACACAAGTAGACGCTCAGTACCGATTCGGACGCTCTGTAGACCCGGAAACGAATACCTATGTAAACACTTCCACCTTTAATAACGGTTATGGGGTATACGCTTCTTTGCCGCTTTTCAGAGGTGGGCAGTTGATTAACCAATGGCGGTTGGCAAATGTGAATCGCTATATGGGGAGAAATGATTTGCAGAAGCAGAAAGATGATTTGGCAATCAGCATTATGGATGCGTTTATTACGGTTGTCTATTATCAGGGATTGGTGAAAATGTGTTCTGAAAAGTTGGAAGACAGCCAGCGTCTTTTATACAAAACGCGTCGCCAGGAAGAATTGGGTTTGAAAGGGAAGGCAGACGTTGCCCAGATCGAATCGCAGGTAGCTGGTGACGATTACAATCTGACGCATCAGCAGAACCTTTATAATACGGCGATGATGACCTTGAAGAACGCGATGAACTATCCGTCGGATTTGGCACTTGATGTCGATACGGTTGTTCCTCCCGTACAGGATATGTTGACCGAGGAATCTGTCAGTGCCATTCAAGATTATGCTATGGCAAATAATCCGACTGCTTTGCAGGCCGCTTTTCAATTGAAAGCTAGTAAAATGAATTACTTGATAACAAAAGGAAAATTACTTCCGACTCTTTCCGTCGAAGCTGGAATCAGTACCAGTTATTTTGAAAATCTGAAATCGGAAAACGCTCCCGTTGCTTTTAAAAACCAGTTTAAAAATAACCGTGGGGAATATATTTATTTTAGTTTTAGTTTCCTTTTTTTGACGGCTTGTCTCGGATTACCAATATGCGCCGTGCCCGCAACAATGTCCGGATTGCTTATGAAAAGCAAACCGAAACACTTCGTCAGTTGCAGAAAGATGTAGAGCAAGCCGTTCTCGATCGGGAGGGCTATGCTAAAGAAACGATCCAAATGGAGAAGAAAGTAAAGGCCGATGCTTTGGCTTATCAGATAACCCTGCGTAAATTTGAGGAAGGACTGATGAGTCCACTCGATGTGCAGACAAATGCGACGATTTTGTTGAACTCAAAGGCTGATCTTTTACAGAGGCGTTTGCTGTACATAATGAAGTGCCGTCAGGTTGATTACTATAAAGGACAACCGTTGATTGGGAATTAAAAATCAAGAATTAAAAAATAAAAAAACATACAGTCATGGATATACAATTAGAAAAAAAGAAAGGTTTTCAAAAGAAGCATATTCCTTATGTAGCAGGTGGTGCTTTTTTCTTGATTTTGGTGGGATGGATTGTTTTCGGTGATCACGCTTCGACATTGAAAGTGGATGCCCGCGGTGTCAATATAGGGAATGTAACGAAAGAGCAATTTAACGATTTCGTTCGTGTGAACGGTCAGGTACAGCCCATTACGGTTGTGCAGCTCAGCCCGGAAGAAGGTGGTATCGTGCAGGAAAAAGTAGTGGAAGAAGGGGCACAGGTGAAGAAAGGGGATGTGATTATTCGTCTTTCCAATTCAAATCTCGACCTGCAGATCTTGGATGCTGAGGCACAGTTGGCGGAAAAGCAGAACTTTCTTCGTAATACACAGGTGACGATGGAACAGGACAAATTGAACAATCAATTGGAAAAAGCACAGCTGGATGTCGACATGACACGCTACCGTCGTGCTTATAACCAGCAGAAAAAGTTGTATGAAGAAAACTTGATTGCAAAGGAAGAATTCCTGAAAGCAAAAGAAGATTTTGAGTTGGCAAGTAAGAAATATGACTTGGTTGTGGAACGTTTGCGTCAGGATTCGATCTCTCGTACGATCCAGATGGACGAAATGGAAACTAGTTTGTCTAATATGCGTAAAAATATTGCTTTGGTTCATGAACGCAAGGAACATTTGAATGTCCGCTCGCAGATTGACGGTGAATTGGGATTGTTGGATGTCGTGTTGGGCCAAAATGTTTCGGCCGGACAGAAGATCGGACAAATAAACGATTTGTCGGACTACAAGATCGAAGCTTTGATCGATGAACATTATATCGACCGCGTGAAAAAGGGATTGTCCGCAACATTCGAACGTCAGGGGTCGGATTTTGAATTGAACGTACGCAAAGTCTATCCGGAAGTGCGAGACGGTAAGTTCCGTACGGATTTCGTCTTTACCGGTGAACGCCCAGATAATATCCGTAGCGGACAGACCTATTACATTAATCTGGAACTTGGACAGCCGACAGAAAGTATCATCATCCCGCGTGGAACCTTTTTTCAGAGCACAGGAGGTAGCTGGATATTCGTTCTTGACAAAGACGGCAAGAAAGCATATCGCCGCAAGATCAAGATTGGTCGCCAGAACCCGCAATATTACGAAGTCATCGATGGCCTTGAAGCGGGTGAAAAGGTAATAGTTTCCAGCTATGAAAGCTATAAGGACAACGAGGTGCTGGTACTTGAATAGTGGTTACCGAATGAACCGATTGTAACCGAACATGAGCGAGAAATCAATGACAAATGGAACAGTCACTTCTGCAGATGATAGAGCAGAAGTGACGTTGAAAAAACTTTTGTGTCCTGACCTATAACGCCAGTTGTATCTTTTCCATTCCTTTGCGGAAGTCTTCCATGATTTCTTTCATGACTTCGGACACGGTCTGCATTTCACGGAATAAGGATGCGACTTGTCCGATTTCCAGTTCGCCTTCTTGAAGATTTCCTTCGAAAATACCTTTCTTGGAACGGCCTTTTCCTAACAGTTCTTTCATTTCCTCGGCGGAAGCCCCACGGGCTTCGGCTTCTTCGACAGCTGTAGTGAATTCTCCTTTCACCAAACGGGTGGGGGAAAGTTTTTTCAACAAGAGCTTCGTGTCACCTTCGTTCAGGTTGAGACACAATTGTTTAAAGTTTTCATGTGCGGAACTTTCTTCTGTCAGGGCAAAACGGGTACCGATCTGAACCCCTTCGGCTCCGAGAGCGAAAGTTGCCAGCATGGCGTTACCTGTTCCGATACCGCCGGCAGCAATTAATGGGAGAGTCGTGGCACGGCGTACAGCAGGTATCAGGCAAAGAGTCGTTGTCTCTTCTCGCCCGTTATGCCCGCCAGCTTCAAAACCTTCAGCAACGATAGCATCGACACCGGCTTGTTCACATTTGACAGCAAATTTGGAGCTGCTGACGACATGGGCGACTTTTATCCCGTGTCCTTTTAGAAAGCCTGTCCAAGTTTTAGGATTGCCGGCTGAAGTGAAAACAATCTTCACACCTTCTTCCACCAATATATTCATCAAAGCGTCGATTTCCGGATACATCAAGGGTACGTTCACTCCGAAAGGTTTGTCGGTGGTTGACTGGCATTTACGGATATGTTCGCGTAAAACCTCAGGGTGCATGGAGCCGGCTCCTATCAGGCCGAGACCACCTGCGTTGCTGACTGCCGAGGCCAGCCGCCATCCGCTGCACCAAACCATTCCGCCTTGAATAACAGGGTATTGAATACCGAAAAGTTGGCAAATTCTATTCATATTTATCTTTTATTTAGTACATATAGACTGCAATATTAATAAAATATGTAGCTTATTCTTATCATCTATAGCTATATTTGTAACTTGTCGCAAGTTTTAAGTAAAAGCTATTGAGGATGTTTTTCTGTAGGAGATACCGTCTTTTTTGTTGAAATACGTGACTTATTTTGCTTCAAACAGGCAGAAAAAGTGCCGAAGATTCCCGTTTACAGGCTTTTTACACCCGGATGTGAACGGTCTTGACACCCGAGTGTGAATGATATCGAGACCCGGGTGTCAATGGGTTTATCTTATTATGTTATTGAAAATAAGTCATGTGAAGAAGAATCTTAAACAGGCGGTTAGTGATAGTATGATAGATGGAATAGGCATCCATCATACCTACTATCATTGCTTGTGTCTATTGATATTCAATTGATAAAAGGAAATTAGTGATAGTATGACAGTTGTTTTTCAAAATAATCCTATAATAGAATAAAGCAGGTCGATGAGAGCTATGCAAAATTTATTTCAGAGAAATTTAAACAGGCTCTAAAAGTTGAAAATTTATTTTCTTGTCATACAATAAGGAGATAGCTTGCCCGTTTTATTATCAAACAAGATAAAAAACGAGTTGCCTATGAAGAGACTTTCTACTCAATGTATGAATGAAATAGAAAATAAAACAAACAGAAACCGAAAAGAAAGGAAAACAATGCCGCGTCGGCAAACACTTGATTTCCTTACCCAATTTGCGAGGGTTTATCATTCAGAACCCGCTTTACGCACGGAACTCTGTGGTTTAGTAATGAACTGACATCGTCTTGCAGAAAAGCAAAAAGAGTATGAAACATAAAACTAGCACCTTCTCTGTTAGCTGCTGATTTTCTGAACCTGCAGCGGGAAGTGGAAATGATCAACGAGAGTGATGCTGATTGGTTGCATCTGGATATAATGGACGGTGTGTTCGTTCCTAATATATCGTTTGGTTTTCCGGTTCTGGAAGCGTTGAAGCCAATTTGCAAGAAACCGATGGATGTACATCTGATGATCGTGGAACCGCAAAAGTTCATTCCGGAAGTGGCGGCTACGGGCGCTTATATGATGAATGTGCATTATGAGGCTTGTACACATCTGCACCGTACGGTGGCGGCGATCAAAGAGGCGGGAATGAAGGCGGCTGTTACATTGAATCCGCATACGCCGATTTCCCTGTTGGAAGATATCTTGCAGGATTTGGATATGGTATTGCTCATGTCGGTAAATCCGGGTTATGGAGGGCAAAAGTTTATTGAACATTCGATAGATAAAACAGCTCGTCTGAAAGATATGATCCTGGCAAAAGGGTTGAATACCTTGATCGAAGTCGATGGCGGTGTCAATATGCAGACGGCGAAACCTTTGCTTGAGGTGGGGGCGGACGTGCTGGTTGCCGGTAGTTTTGTTTTCCGTTCCCCTGATCCGTTGAAGACGATCCGAGAACTGAAAGATTTATAATGTCGACTCGTAGGGCGGGGTTCTACTCCGCCCAATCAGAAATCGTACCTTTATTGGATGCAATGGCCAGAGTAGACCCTGCCCCTACGGAATGATGCCCTTTGTGTAATACCATCAAGCCTTAAACCAACCATTTCAAAACCTTACATTATGATAAAAGAATTACAGATCCGTCCCTTTGCCCGTCCGCTGCTTGTCTGGATTGCGGGGGCTATACTACAGACCGTTTTTTCGTGTTGTACTTATTCCTGGGTATTACTATTGCTCCCTGTTATTATCCTTACCACAGCCGGTCTTGCCTTGAGAGGGCAGGAGCATTTTTGTTATGAAACCCGTTGGCTGTGGGGAGCGGTATTCTTGTCTCTGTTGCTTTTCCTCTCGATACAAAAGACTGCTTATTCGCAGTTTGAAGCCTCGTCGGAACATCCGACTTCCCTTCTTTCCCGTTGGGCGCGGGAAGAACAGCAACGATTATTGGAGCCGATCGAAAAACTAAATCTGACCGATGAAGAAAAATCTGTACTGGCCACTATTACTGTCGGTTACCGGCAAGCTATGAGTCGGGAGGTGCGGAACCGGTTTTTCGGTTACGGGGGTAGCACATATCCTGGCCGTAAGCGGCTTTCATGTGGCAATCGTCTGTGGCTTTTTATCTTTTCGTTTTTTTCTTTTCTCTCCAGGAATGGATGTTGCCGGTGGATTCGCTACATCTCGCTGCTTGTGCTATTGTGGGGATTTGTTGCGATAACGGGCTTGGCGGCCTCTTCTGTGAGGGCAGCGTTGATGCTTACAATGTATCTGACGGGCGGAGTGTTGGATAGGAGGGCGGAGCGTTATAATATATTGGCGGCTTCCGCTTTTTGCATGTTGGTTTATGAACCCTTGTACTTATTCGACATAGGTTTCCAGCTGAGTTATCTGGCCGTGCTGTCCATCCTTTATTTCCAACCTCGGTTGCAGGCGTTGATAAAAGTGCATAATCCGTTTTTGAGGACACCGTGGGGGTGGGTCACGGTTACTCTGTCGGCACAGGCGGGCACGACTTTTTTATGTCTGTATTATTTCGGGCAGTTTTCGACTGTCTTTTTGTTGACGAACTTGCCGCTTACGTTTCTTGCGACTTTGTTGATACCGGCAAGTTTGGTCTACATGTTTTTGCCTGAATGGATTCCTGGGTATGGCTGGTTGCAGGTTGGGGTGGAATGGTTGGCGCACGACCTGCTTTGGGTTGTCGATGCTTTTAGCCAGGTACCGGGGGCGGTTTTCTCCTTCCGGTTCGATTTTCCTGCGATGCTGGTGGCGTATGGAATGCTTTTGTCTATCCTGTTGTATGGTCATACCGGACGTTCGCGTTATTTGCTCGTCATTCTGTTTTTGTTGTTAATTATACTTCTTGTCCGGGTGATTGAGGATTTAAAGCAGTGTGGAATCTAAAAAAAGTAGTACCTTTGTCATTGAAAATAAGAGAATATATGATTACGAAAATCATTCACGAAGAGAAAATTCAGAAAGCCAAGAAGTACGTCGAGAAAGGCGAAAGTTTTGTAATAGTGACACATGTTACCCCTGACGGGGATGCTATAGGTTCCGCATTGGGACTGTACCATTTTCTGACAGCCTATGGAAAAGATAACGTGACGGTAGTGGTCCCTAACGATTTTCCCCAATTCTATAAATGGATGCCAGGACATAAAGAAATCGTCATTCATGAGAAATATCCTGATTTTGCCGAACAGCTGATCCGGGATGCGGATGTCTTATTCTGCCTCGATTTCAACGAACCCAAGCGTATCGAAAAATTGGCTCCGGCTGTTGTGGCGGCAGAGGGGCGTAGAGTGATGATCGACCATCATCTGAATCCGGCTGATTTTTGCCGGGTTACGATGTCATATCCTGAAATGTCGTCTACGAGCGAAATGGTTTTCCGTTTCATCTGTCGTATGGGGATGTTCGACCTGATCAATAAAGATTGTGCCGCTTGTATTTATACGGGTATGATGACGGATACCGGTTCGTTTACCTACAATTCGAATAAGCCGGAAATTTATACGATCATAAGCGAACTGATCAAGAAAGGTATCGATAAGGATTTGATCTACCGGAAAGTGAACCAGGTATATTCGGAAAGCCGTTTACGGATGATGGGATACGTTCTGTATGAAAAAATGAAAGTTTATCCGGAGCAACATGCCGCTCTGATCACGCTTTCGCTGGAAGAGATGAACCGTTTCCATTATGTGACGGGTGATACGGAGGGATTTGTCAATCTGCCGTTGAGCATCGAAAATGTGGCTTTCAGTGTCTTTATTCGCGAAGATAAGGATTATGTGAAGATTTCGCTTCGGTCTGTCGGTGATTTCCCCTGCAACCAGTTTGCAAGCCGCTATTTCAATGGCGGCGGACATAAAAATGCTTCGGGTGGAGAATTTTATGGCTCATTGGCCGATGCTGTTGCCGTATTTGAAAAAGGCCTGGAGGAATTTAATCCTAATAAAACAGAAGATTTAGATAAACATGACTGAGATGTGGCGGAGATTGTATACATTTGCCATTCATTTACAATAAATAGGTAACAGATGAAGAGAGGGTTTTTTATATCCTGTTGATTATGTGCACCGCCATAATGGTGGTGTCGTGTGACAAGACAAAGTCATACACTGATATGTTGAAGGCCCAGGAGAAAGCTATTGATCGTTTGCGTGCGGATAGTGGATTGGTTTTTCTGGAAGAATTTCCGACTGACAGCATTTTTAAGGAAAATGAATTTGTTGAGTTGGATAATGGTGTTTATCTGAATATCGTCAATAAAGGAAACAGTGAACGTGCGGTACTGGGAACAAACGGCGATCCGTTCCCGTTTCATCGCCCGGATGTTTATGGAAAACAGTAGCATGGGAACCGGTACTGTCGACCTGCTCGGTCCTAATTCAAACGGTACACATCCGGTAGAGTTCAGATATGGTTATTATACTTCTTTGAATCCTGATTACTCTTATACATGGGATATGTTTATTTGTGAAGGTTTAGGTGCCGGACTTCCTTACGTGGGAGACAGCGCGGTTGTCAAACTGATCGTTCCGTTTAAACTGATGAGCAGTGATTTTCAAAGCTCAGGGACACCTGTGTTTTTTGAGAAAGTGAAGTATACTTTTATAAAATAAATCTAACTAAATGACACTGATTAAATCTATTTCTGGTATCCGTGGAACAATAGGCGGGAACCCGGAAGACGGGCTCAATCCGTTGGCTATTGTTAAGTTTGTGGCTGCTTATGCTACATTCATTAAGAAAAACACGAAGGTGACAACAAACAAGATCGTGGTAGGTCGTGATGCACGTATCTCTGGTCCGATGGTTAAACAAGTCGTTCTCGGTGCGCTTACGGGAATGGGCTTTGACGTGGTAGATATCGATCTGGCTACTACTCCGACTACCGAGTTAGCTGTTGCCTGGGAAGAAGCTTGTGGCGGTATCATTTTGACTGCCAGCCACAATCCGAAACAATGGAATGCCCTGAAGTTATTGAACGAACGGGGGGTAATTCTTGAATGCTGCCGAAGGTGCCGAGGTGCTGAAGATTGCTGCTGAAGAAAGTTTCGTATTTGCTGATGTCGACAATTTAGGAAAAGTCTATGTCAATAATACTTACAATCAAAAGCACATCGAGAGTGTGTTGAAGCTGGATTTGGTGGATGTCGAGGCTATCAGAGCTGCTAATTTCCGTGTCGCTATCGACTGTGTAAACTCGGTAGGCGGTGTTGTTATTCCTGAATTGCTTTCAGCTTTGGGGTAAAGGAAATTTTCAAGTTGCATTGTGCTCCTCACGGTAACTTTGCACATAATCCGGAACCGATCCCTGAAAACCTGACGGAGATCTCCGACCTGATGAAGCATGCCAAAGCCGATGTCGGTTTTGTTGTTGATCCGGACGTAGACCGTCTGGCTATTATCAGCGAAGACGGGGAGATGTTTGGAGAAGAATATACACTGGTGGCTGTCAGCGACTACGTTTTGAGTCATACACCGGGCAATACGGTCAGCAACCTGAGCTCAAGCCGTGCTCTGCGTGACGTTACCCGTGCTCATGGTTGCGAGTACAATGCGGCAGCAGTGGGCGAAGTGAATGTCGTAACGAAGATGAAAGCGACTAATGCTATTATCGGTGGCGAAGGCAATGGAGGTGTGATCTATCCGGCCAGCCATTACGGTCGTGATGCTTTGGTGGGTATCGCCTTGTTCCTGACTCATCTGGCAAAGAAGCAGATGAAGACAAGCGAACTGCGTGCTTCCTATCCTCCGTACTTCATTTCCAAGAAGAAAGTAGAACTGACTCCAGATATCGATGTAGATGCTATCTTGGCAAAAGTTAAAAGAGAAATTTGCCCAGTATGATATCACCGATATCGATGGTGTGAAGATCGACTTCCCTGAAAAATGGGTGCATCTGCGTAAGAGCAATACGGAACCGATTATCCGTATTTATTCCGAAGCTCACACGATGCAGGAAGCGGAAGAGATTGGTGACGAGCTGATTCAGATCATTCGCGATATGTGTAAATAATCTTTCATCAAGATAAAAAAGAAAAGAGGTTATGCTTGATTGCATCTCCTCGTTTTTTTGTATTTTCGAAACAGATATGTTTTTTAAATGCCAGTCGCTGTCCAAATTGGCAGATATTTTCCTTTCAAACGAAGAATTTCTTTTCAAACAGATAGATACTTTTAGGGAAAACCTTGTATTTTTATGGAACAAAAAGCCACGGTTTTTAAAGGATTGAGGTCTGGATAATACAATAAAAAGGCATTTATCTCCGTATAAATCCGTATAAAATAGTAATTTTGTAAACTAATTAGGTTATGTATATGCTAAGAACGGAAATTAGGAAACTGGGAGGATTGATTTGTTTCTTGTTTGTGATGTTGGCCATCCAGGCACAGCAATATACGGTTACAGGAGGAAATGGGGTTCCTTATTTGTTGGAGAATCCAGGAAATCGTATACGAGTTTATTTGGTGTATGGAATGGATAATGTGGAGATTAGCTATACATCTTCGTCTACTAATCATCAATGGTATCGATATAAGCAAAAGGCATTGGACCGGGAACCTGTTCCGTGTGAACAGAATGGGGAGACATCCGTTGTCCGGAATATAGAGGAGGATGCCGGGTATTATGTGGAAGATCCGGCTTCCGGTTTGAATGGTTGGTATGTATGGATCATTGATTATAGTAAATACGCTTTTAATGTCGAAAGCATTACAGTCAAAGGAAATTGTGACGGCTTTTGGCTGGAAGGTTCTCCGACTGTCCCAGTTATGTATTATTATACCCCGACGGGAAATCGGATAACGGTGAAGCGGGAGTTTAATGTCGCTTATCAGACATTGGAGTGGTCTGAAGACAACAACTATTTTTCGCCTAAGAATGTGCAAAGATCACTGACGGAAGGGCCTTATTCGACAAAGATAAACGATAACGAAACAATTCCGTTGTGCGATACGGAAGTCACACTTTCCGGTGATCAGTTTGCAAAACATTTCGGAATAGAGAAATCAATCACTTCGGATACCTATCAGGCGGTGGCCGTCGAAGTGCATGTCGATACGACGTTTATAATGGATAATGCGGAGAATATGACAGCTGGAGACGGGGAATATATTTCCGCTCCGGCAACGGTCACTTTTCGGGCGTATGCCAATGATCCGGTAGCGACGCTGTATACTTGGAAAATATATAGGAGCGATCAGGAAAACGGGATCGAGAATCCGCTGGTGGAATATAGGGATGAGGAGATCGACTATACGTTTACGGAGAAAGGTGATTATACGGCGGTTGCGACTGTCAGCAACGCGACAGGAGAATGCGAGGCGGTTTCCAATTCTATTGAAATCAAGATTGCAGAATCGGAATTGCAGATCCCGAACGCTTTCTCGCCAGGTACGACGCCTGGTATCAATGATGAATTTCGTGTCGCCTACAAATCGCTTGTGACCTATAAGTGCTGGATATTTAATCGATGGGGAGTACAGATGTACCATTCTACTAACCCGGCTGAAGGGTGGGATGGCAAAAAAGGTGGGAAATATGTCGCTCCCGGCGTCTATTTTTATGTGATAGATGCAGTGGGATCGGATGGTATTAAATATAATAAAAAAGGTTCTATAAATATTCTTAGACCCAAGAAGATTGATGATGAAATTATTGAACAGTAATAGTATAGTCGGTTTTGTGGTGGGTAGTGCTGTGTGCCTGACCGCCTGCCTCTCCATTGGTTCGAGTGATTCGGAAAAAGTGAAAGACCAACGTCCGGTCGTTTCATCGGTGACCATGTCGCCTGATATTCCTTCTTCCGTCTCGTTTTTGCGGAAAAGATATCGATTTGACGCGTTATAATATGCATGAAGGTTTTGACCGGGAATTGAGTAGCTTTACCTATTTCCATTCTACTACCATGCTGCTGATTAAGCGGGCAAACCGCTGTTTCCCGATCATTGAACCGATTCTGAAGGCTAACGGCATTCCGGACGATTTCAAGTATCTGGCGGTGATCGAGAGCCATCTCGATCCGCGTGTCTCATCGCCTGCACGGGCAGTAGGAACTTGGCAGTTGCTGGAAGGAACGGCCCGGCAGTACGGATTGACGATAACATCTACGGTTGACGAACGTTGCGATGTGACAAAGGCGACCGAAGCAGCCTGTCGTTATCTGAAAGCGGCTTATGAAAAATATGGAGACTGGGCGATGGTCGCGTCTTCCTATAATGCCGGTATGGGACGTATTTCGGGAGAGCTTGTCAAGCAGGATGCAGACAGTTCGTTTGACCTTTGGCTGGTGGAGGAAACAACCCGCTATGTATATCGTATCATGGCTATCAAGCAGATATTTGAAGCCCCTTATAAATATGGGTTCGTGCTAAGAGCGCAGGATCTGTATAAACCGATCGCATGCGAGAGTGTTGCCGTCTCGACGGATATTCAGGATTTGTCCGGTTTTGCCAAGAAGAATGGTATCACTTATGCCGATCTGAAACGTTTCAATCCCTGGTTGCGAGATCGTAAATTGCTGACAGCAGGAAAAACATATACGATCCGGATCCCGAAAGAATCTGATATGTATTATAAAACGCCTAACACCTATGTGCATAATCCGGCCTGGGTGGTGAAATAAGAAAACTGAAAAATGATGAAGGATAAGAATGCATTGGAAGGCGGCCGTATTTCCGTTTTAGGCGCGCGTGTCCATAATTTGAAGAATATAGATGTCGACATACCTCGTAACAAGCTCTCCGTAATTACCGGTATGAGCGGTAGTGGTAAATCGTCTTTGGCTTTTGATACGATTTTTGCGGAAGGGCAACGCCGTTATGTGGAGACGTTCTCCGCTTATGCGCGTAACTTCTTGGGGAAATATGGAACGGCCGGATGTGGATAAGATCACTGGTCTGAGCCCTGTTATCTCAATCGAGCAGAAAACAACAAACAAGAATCCGAGATCCACAGTGGGGACGACTACCGAGGTTTATGACTTTTTCCGTCTGCTTTATGCAAGGGCGGGAGAGGCTTATTCGTATTTGAGCGGCGAGAAGATGGTGAAATACACCGAAGAGCAGACGTTGGAACTGATTCTGAACCAGTATAAAGGGAAGAAGACCTATCTGCTTGCCCCGCTTGTCCGTAACCGTAAAGGACATTATAAGGAACTTTTCGAGCAGATGCGAAAGAAAGGCTATCTGAATGTCCGGGTAGACGGTGAGATGAAAGAGATATTTCATGGCATGAAGCTCGACCGGTATAAGATGCACAGTATCGAGGTCGTGATCGATAAGCTGGTCGTTTCGGAATCGGACGAACGCCGTTTGAAAGTAAAGCCTTGCGCATCGCGATGAAGCAGGGCGACGGACTGGTACTCGTGCTGGATGCCGAGACAAACGAAGTGCGCCATTTCAGCCGCCGGTTGATGGACCCCGTGACGGGTTTGTCTTACAGTGAACCAGCTCCCCATAATTTTTCGTTCAACTCTCCGCAGGGTGCTTGCCCGAAATGTAAAGGACTGGGACAGGTCAATTTGTTGGACATGAACAAGATCGTGCCCGATGCGTCGCTCAGTATCTACAGTGGCGGTATCGTGGCGTTGGGAAAATATAAGAATTCACTGATATTCTGGCAGATCGAAGCTATTTGCGAGAAATATGGCGTAACACTGAAAACCCCCGATCAAAGACATCCCGGAAGAAGCGATCGATGAGATCATGAACGGGACGGACGAACGCCTGCAAATAAAAAACGATTCGCTGGGTACTTCCAATTATTTCCTGTCGTATGAAGGAGTTGCCAAATATATCCTGATGCAGCAGGAGAGCGAGGCTTTCCGCTTCCGCGCAGAAATGGGCGGGACAGTTTATACGGATGGCTACCTGTCCGGAATGTAACGGGCAGCGGTTGAACAAGGAAGCGCTGCATTATAAGATAGCCGGAAAGAATATTGCCGAACTTTCGGCAATGGATATCTCTGAATTGTATGAGTGGTTGGAGGGTGTCGAGGAGCAGTTGAATCCTAAGCAGAGGCAGATTGCTGTCGAAATCTTGAAGGAGATCCGTTCACGTCTGAAATTCCTGTTAGATGTCGGATTGGACTATCTCGCGTTGAACCGTGCTTCGGCGACGTTATCGGGGGGCGAGAGTCAACGCATCCGTTTGGCGACCCAGATCGGTAGCCAGCTGGTCAATGTACTTTATATCTTGGATGAACCGAGTATAGGGTTGCACCAGCGGGATAACGTTCGTTTGATCAACTCGTTGAAAGAGTTGCGCGATACGGGCAACTCTGTTGTCGTGGTCGAGCATGACAAAGACATGATGTTGAATGCGGACTATGTGGTCGATATGGGACCGAAGGCTGGTCGTCTAGGAGGAGAAGTTGTTTTTGCCGGAACTCCCGGAGAAATGTTGAAAGCTGACACGCTTACTTCGGCCTACCTGAACGGGAAGACGGAGATTGCCGTTCCGGAAGAGCGGCGGAAAGGAAACGGACAGTTTATCACGATAAAAGGGGCGAGCGGGAATAATCTGCGGAATGTGGATGTCACGTTCCCGTTGGGTACGCTGATCTGTGTCACGGGCGTGTCCGGTAGCGGAAAGTCTTCTTTGATCAACCGGACCTTGCAGCCGATTCTCAGCCAGCATTTCTATCGTTCCCTGGAAGATCCGTTGCCTTACAAATCAATCGAAGGGATAGACAATGTGGATAAGATAGTCAATGTGGACCAGTCACCGATCGGACGTTCGCCGAGAAGTAATCCGGCTACTTATACCGGCGTCTTTTCGGATATCCGCAATCTGTTTGTGGATCTGCCTGAATCGAAAGTGCGTGGCTAC
>ENA-OQMY01000302-OQMY01000302.1-human-gut-metagenome-genome-assembly--contig:-NODE-302-length-14456-cov-2.759718_pt1 | contig 14456 bp, 10 predicted proteins | sample MGYA00242623_ERZ504868 | MGnify/ENA primary metagenome ERZ504868 (study PRJEB26092, sample SAMD00036386) | human gut metagenome | host: Homo sapiens | study: EMG produced TPA metagenomics assembly of...
CTATTCAGTCCTTATTTCACCGCAACTGCGGCGTCTCATCTTGCTTATACTGTTTTGACACATATGTCTCAAAGGTGGTGTCCGTTGTCGGGCGCCGCCTTTTTTGTCGGGTACATACATCCATGAGGTTCCAACCCGGGTTACGGGGAGTGATTGTTATGGACAAAACTGCGTCTTTACCATGCCGAGCGGCCTGTACGTGGTGAGCTCCGCGGCAGACGGGCTGCGTGCCGGCTGCGTCATCAACACAGCGGTGCAGGTGACGTCCATGCCGCCGCGCATTTCGGTTGCAGTGAACAAGGACAACGTCACCTCGGGCGTCATCGCTTCGGCCAAAGCGTTCGCGCTGACCGTGATCGATCAGACCGCCGATATGCTCTACATCGGTAACTTTGGGTTCCGCACCAGCAGCGATTATGACAAGTTTGCCAAATACGAGACCCGCGAGACGGCTCTGGGCATGCCCTATGTGCCCGAGCACGCGGCGGCCCTGTTTAGCTGCCATTTGATCGACACTGTGGATGTTGGCACGCATCTGCTGTTTATCGGCGAGGTCGAGGATGCCGAGCGCTTGAGTGACGAGACGCCGCTCACCTACGATTACTACCATAAGGTCCTGAAGGGCAAGACGCCTCCGAAGGCGTCCTCGTATCAAGGCTAGAAATGTTTTAAAAATACTTGCATTATATTATTGAGAATCTATACTGATAAATGAAGTACATCACCAGTCGCGTTCGAGAGGAGAACATCATGGCTGAGGAGAAGAAGACGTATAAGTTCGTGTGCGTCGTTTGCGGTTACGAGGTTGAGGTCGATACGCCCGAGCTGCCCGAGGATTATGTGTGCCCGGTGTGCGGCGTCGGTCCCGATCAGTTTGAGCTCGTCGAGGAGTAGCTCGCAGACACACGGCGAAAGCCGAACATAGCTCTGTCCAAGGGCCTCGGTCGAATTCTCGGCCGGGGCCCTTTTCCTCCGCCCCCAAGGGATCACGGTTGCTGTTGGCCGATCCTGTCTGTTGTGAGTCCGGCCGACCTTTTGTCTTAACCTGCCACATCTAACGGCTCAAAACGGGTCTACGTGTTACAGATTGAGACAAACGGAGCTGTCCCTCGGAATGATCTCGATCTGTAACATCTAGACATCAAAAGCGGGTCTAGATGTTATAGATCGAGACGTTTGCCTGGGTAGGTGCCCCGTCCCATTACATCCCCGTTAGCAACACGACATCGAGAATCGTCACGATGGCACCGATCCCTACGAGCAGCGCGTTGAGTGGGCGCGAGTTGGCGTATTTGCCCATGACGCGGGGTGAACTGGTGAGCCGTATGAGCACAAAGACCGTAATCGGCAGTTGAAGCGACAGCAGTGCCTGACTCCAGATGAGACCTTCAAAAGGATTTGGGACGACCGGGCATGCCGTCACTGCGCCGACGAAACAGGACGCCACCCCGATCGAGGAATGTCGGTCGTGGATGTCGTATTCCTCGTCGAACATGCCCGCAGTGATGGTTCCCGCCGCCATGCCCGCTGTCACGCTGCTCGATAGTCCCGCGAACAGCAGCGCCACGGCAAAGATGGTCGAGCTCGCCGGGCCCAAGATGGGGGAGAGCGTGGCCGCTGCGACGGCGAGGTCGTCTACGACCATGCCGTGCGCAAAGAAGGTCGTTGCGGCCAGGATGACCATGGCCGAGTTGATTGCCCAGCCCACGCCCATCGAAAAGAGCGTGTCAAAGAGCTCGTAGTGCAGACGTTCTTCGATAACTTGCTCGCCTTGGCCTTCGAAGTGCATGGATTGGATGACCTCGGAGTGCAGAAAAAGGTTGTGTGGCATAACGACCGCACCCAGGACACTCACGATAATCGCGGCAGAGCCAGTGGGCATACTAGGCGTGATCCAGCTTGCGGTTGCTTGCGGCCAGTCGACTTTGACCAGCGCGAGCTCTGCTAAAAACGAGAGTCCCACCACACCCACGAAGGCGATGATCCAGCGTTCGGCGCGCTTGTAGGAGCTCGTCATGAGCATCGCCATCGATACTGCCGCCACGATGACGCAGCCCGCGCGCACGGGCAGCCCAAAGAGCATTTGAAGGGCAATCGCGCCACCCAGGACTTCGGCCATGGCGGTGGCGACGGTCGCGAGATAGGCACTGGCGAGTACCGTGCGTCCAACGAAGCGGGGGAGGTAACGTGTCGTGGCCTCGGCAAGGCAGGCGCCCGTGGCGATACCCAGGTGCGCCGCGTTGTGCTGCAGCACAATGAGCATAATCGTGGACAGCGTGACGATCCACAGCAGCGCGTAGCCAAACTGCGAGCCCGCGGCCATATTGGAGGCCCAGTTGCCCGGGTCGATAAAGCCGACGGTCACGAGCAGCCCGGGGCCGATATGCCGCGCAATGTCTAGGCCTCCGTGACCGCCGGTGCGCCGGGAACCAAAGTGTTGTTTGAGATGGTTGAGCATGGTGCGCTCCTGTGTATGGGCGGCGTGACGTCGCATCTGGGCCGTGCGGCGCCACGCGTCGGTTTTGGGTTGGGGCTACTTGTGTGCTTTGCCCTGATTGGCCACGGCGTCGATCTTGGCGGCGATGGTCGCCGGGTCGCCGATGTAGCGCTTGTCGAGGACGTTGAAATCGGTGTCGAAGGTGTAGACGAGCGGCACGCCGGTGGGGATGTTGACCTTGAGGATCTCCTCGGGCATGAGGTGCTCGAGCTTCATGACGAGTGAGCGCAGGGAGTTGCCGTGCGCGGCGATGAGTACGCGCTTGCCGGCGAGCATCTGGGGGCGAATCTCGTCTTCGAAATAAGGCCAGGCGCGGGCGATCGTGTCCTTGAGGCACTCGGTATAGGGCAGCTGATCGGGCGCGACATCACGGTATTGCACCTGGGTGTGGGGATCGCGCGCGTCGTCCGGCTCGAGTGCCGGCGGGCAGACATCGAAGGAGCGGCGCCAGATGAGCACCTGCTCGTCGCCGTGCTCCGCTGCGGCATCGGCCTTGTTGAGACCCTGCAACGCACCGTAGTGGCGCTCGTTGAGCTTCCAGGATTTGATGACGGGCAGCCACTCGCGATCCATTTGGCCGAGCACGATGTTGAGGGTGTGGATCGCGCGCTTGAGGCGCGAAGTGTAGCAGACGTCAAAGTCGAAACCGGCTTCTTTGAGGGCGCGGCCGCCTGCCGCCGCCTCTTCGCGGCTCGTGTCGGTGAGCTCGACATCGGTCCAGCCGGTGAACAGGTTGAGCTTGTTCCACTCGGACTCTCCGTGACGGATAAGGACGAGTTGCATCGTCTGCTGGTCTGCTTGGTGCGCCATAGGGGCCTCCTTGATCTGGCACGGTGTGCGTGCCGTTTGCTTGACGCCGCAAAGGATACCCGTTTTAGGCTTAAAAGTTAACCAAGACTAACAAAATTGTTGTATTTGAATGGGATGGTGAACGGGGGGGCTGCCGAAATGTCTCGATCTGTAACAACTAGGGATGGAAATTGGGCCTAGGTGTTACAGATCAAGACAGGAAGAAATGGTCCTATGGAAAATCTCGATCTGTAACAGCTGACCGCCAAAACCGGCCCTTCATGTTACAGATTGAGATGTTTGAAGAGGTGAGTTTGCAGGCCGAACTTGGGGCCTATGTTGTCGCCCTTGAGGTCGGCGGTGTCCACTCGTAGGGCGTGCGTTACGCGATTGTTTCGAAACGGGTGGGAAACACAACGGGCCGGCGATGCTCCTACTATGCCTATTCAACTGACTGTCTAAATATCTAGGGGAGGATCGCGATGCAGGCAGATTCCGCTCAGCAGCAGGGCCTTTATCGCCCCGAATTCGACCACGATGCATGTGGCATCGGCGCGCTTGCCGATATCAACGGTGAGCGCCATCACCAGATTCTGGACGACGCGCTGTCCATTCTGGTCAACTTGGAGCACCGCGGCGGTACGGGACTCGAGAAGAACACCGGCGACGGCGCCGGCATCCTGTTCCAGGTTCCGCATCACTTTTTCCGTAAAGAGGCCCAAAAGTGCGGCCAGATTCTGCCGGCAGAGGGCGACTATGGCGTGGCCATGCTGTTCTTTCCGCAGGACGACAAGGGCGTAGAGGATGCCCGCCGCGTGTTTGAGGAGGGCTGCGCCGAGGCTGGCGTGCCGCTGCTCTTTTGGCGCGAGGTGCCGGTCGACCCGCACGACCTGGGCGAGACGGCCCGCGCCTGCATGCCTACTATCCTGCAGGCCTTCCTGGGCCGTCCGGACGACACGCTCGCCGGCGATGCCTTTGAGCGTCGCCTGTACGTGTGCCGCCGCACCATCGAAAAGAAGGCCGATGCCGAGTTTGCCCTGCGCGACAAGATCTTCTATGTGTGCTCCATGAGCTCGCGCACCATCGTGTACAAGGGCATGCTGGTCGCCACGCAGATGCGCCGCTTCTTCATCGACCTCAACGACGCCGCCGTCAAGACGGCCGTGGCGCTCGTCCACTCGCGCTACTCCACCAACACCACGCCCAGCTGGGAGCGCGCGCACCCCAACCGCTTTATCATTCACAACGGCGAGATCAACACTCTCAAGGGCAACGTCAACTGGATTCGCGCCCGCGAACCCAACCTGTACAGCCCCGTGCTGCAGCACGATCTTGAGCGCGTGATGCCCATCATCAACCGCGAGGGCTCCGATTCCGCGATTCTGGACAATGTGCTTGAGTTCCTGGTCATGAACGGTCGCCCGCTCACGCGCGCCGCGTCCATGTTGCTGCCCGAGCCGTGGGACCACAACGACAGCCTGAGTGAGGAGCGCCGTGCCTACGACGCTTACCAGTCCATGCTCATGGAGCCGTGGGATGGCCCGGCGGCCATCGCCTTTACCGACGGTCGCACGCTGGGCGCCGCCCTCGACCGTAACGGCCTGCGTCCCGCCCGCTACTATGTGACGCGTGACGGTCGCTTTATGCTGGCAAGCGAGGTGGGCACCATCGAGGTGAGCCCCGAGAACATCCTGACGAGCGGCTGTCTGGGGCCGGGCCAGATGCTCGAGGTCGACTTTGCCCGCGGGCGCGTCATCTACAACGATGAGTTGCGCGCCCGCTATGCCAAGGAAAAGCCCTACCGTGATTGGATTGCCGAGGAGACGCTGACCGTCGACGCGCTCGATAGGCCCGCCGCGGCAACGCCCGCCGAGGACGCCGAGGTGCCTGCCACCGTGCGTATGGCCAAGCTCGGCTACCACTGGGATGACGTCGACGAGGTCGTGCGTCCCATGGCCCAGCAGGGCAAGGCGCCGCTCGCCTCGATGGGCATTGATGCGCCGCTGGCCTGCCTGTCCAAAAAGACACGCTCCTTCTACGACTACTTCTACCAGCTATTCGCCCAGGTCACGAACCCGCCCATCGACGCCCTGCGCGAGCATATGGTCACCTCGACCACGCTCTACCTGGGCAACCACGGCAACCTGCTCGAGGACTCCCGTACAGCCTGCCAGCTGGTGCGCTTGGAGCGTCCGCTGCTGAGCGAGGAGGAGTTTGACCGCATCTGCGCCATCGACCGCGTGGGCTTTGAGACCCGCCGTTTCCGTGCCGTGTACCGCCGCGATGCCGGCGAGGGCGCGCTGCAGGCTGCGCTCAAGCAGCTTGCAGAGGACGTTGAGGCTGCGGTCCGCGACGGCGTGAACATCGTGGTGTTGAGCGATCGCGCCGGAGCGGGCGAGGTGCCCGTGCCGTCGCTGCTTGCCGTGGGCTGCGTGCACAACCACCTGATCCGCGCCGGCGTGCGTACCTTTGCCGACATCGTGGTGGAGTGCGGCGACGCCGTGTCCCCGCACGACTTTGCGGCGCTGGTGGGCTACTCCGCGAGCGGTATCTATCCGTACAATGCGCATGCGTGCATCCGCGACTTGGCGGCACGCGGCGACCTGGACGTGACGGCCGAGCAGGGCATCGCCAACTACAACAAGGCCGCGACGGCGGGTATCGTCTCCATCATGTCCAAGATGGGTATCTCCACGGTGCAGAGCTACCATTCGGCGCAGATCTTCGAGGCCGTGGGCTTTACGCCGGAGTTCGTCAACGCGTACTTCGCCGGCACGGTGAGCCGTGTGGGCGGTATGGGTGTCGAGGACGTTGAGCGCGAGCAAAACGAGCGCTACGACGCCGCGCTCGCTATCCTTAAGAGCCCGGCTCCCGATCAGCTGCCCACGCTGGGCCTGACCAAGTGGCGCCCGCTCGGCGGCGAGGATCACCTCATCGATCCGCAGACTGTCTACTTGCTGCAGTCCGCCTGCCGTGAGGACAGCTACGACACCTTTAAGGAGTACAGCGCCCGCCTGCACCGCACCGGTCGTGCCGTGCGCCTGCGCGACCTGCTGGACTTTGATGCCAGTGGCCGCACCCCGGTGGCACTCGACGAGGTCGAGCCCGCGCTCAACATCGTCCGCCGCTTTAACACCGGCGCCATGTCGTATGGCTCCATCAGCAAAGAGGCACACGAGTGCATGGCCATCGCCATGAACCGCCTGCACGGCCGCTCCAACTCGGGCGAGGGCGGCGAGGACCCGCGTCGCGAGACCCCGCTGGCCAACGGCGACTCCAAGAACTCCGCGATCAAGCAGGTGGCAAGTGCGCGCTTTGGCGTGACGAGCCGCTATCTTTGCAGCGCCTTCGAGATTCAGATCAAGATGGCCCAGGGCGCCAAGCCCGGCGAGGGCGGACACCTGCCCGGCAAGAAGGTCTACCCCTGGATCGCCGAGGTCCGTCAGTCCACGCCCGGCATCGGCCTGATTTCGCCTCCGCCGCACCACGATATCTATTCCATCGAGGACCTGGCGGAGCTTATCTTCGATCTTAAGAACGCCAACCCCGGCGCACGCGTGTCGGTCAAGCTGGTCAGTGAGGCCGGCGTCGGCACCATCGCCACCGGTGTGGCCAAGGGTGCTGCCGACAAGATCTTGATCAGCGGTCACAATGGCGGCTCGGGTGCCGCTGCGCGCGACTCTATCTGGCACGCCGGCCTGCCGCTGGAGCTTGGCCTTGCCGAGGCTCAGCAGACGTTGCTGCAAAACGGCCTGCGCTCCCGCGTGGTGCTCGAGGCTGACGGCAAGCTTATGGACGGCACCGATGTCGCCGTCGCCTGCCTGCTGGGTGCCGAGGAGTTTGGTTTTGCGACCATGTCGCTTATCTCCGTGGGTTGCCTCATGCAGCGCGACTGCCAGCAGGACACCTGCCCGGCCGGCATCGCGACGCAAAACTGCCGCCTGCGTCATGGCTTCCGCGGTAAGCCCGAGCACGTTGAGCACTTTATGCTCTTTGTGGCCGAGCAGCTGCGCGAGGTCATGGCGAGCCTGGGCTTCCGCACCGTCGACGAGATGGTCGGCCATCCCGAGTGCCTGCGCCAGATCGAGGTCCCGGGCAACCGCAAGGCCAACCTGCTCGATCTGTCGCCCGTGCTGGCGAGCGCGACCTGCGAGTTCGGTGCTCATATCCCGGGTGCCGACGGTCGCCACTTCCTGCCGCAGATGGCCGCGGACAGTGAACTCGACAAGACGCTCGACTCCACGTTGTTGTGCCCTATACGGCCGATGCCCGTGCGCACCTGCGTCCGATTCGCTTCCGCGCCGATATCGCCAACGTCAACCGCTGCGTGGGCACCATCCTGGGCAACGCGGTGACCAAGGCGCATCCCGAGGGCCTGCCCGCCGGCTCCATCACCATCGATTGCGATGGTTCGGCTGGTCAGAGCTTTGGTGCCTTCCTGCCGCGCGGCATTACGCTCAACGTGTGCGGCGACGCTAACGACTACTTTGGCAAGGGCCTTTCGGGCGGCGAGGTGTCGGTGCGCCCCAACCCGCATGCGACCTACAAGTTCGACGAGAACATCATCGTGGGCAACGTGGCGTTCTTTGGCGCCACGAGCGGCCGCGGCTTTATTAACGGCCTGGCAGGCCAGCGTTTTGCCGTGCGTAACTCCGGTGCCACCGTGGTGGTCGAGGGCTGCGGCAACCATGGCTGCGAGTACATGACGGGCGGTCTGGCGCTCATCCTGGGCGAGGTCGGGCAGAACTTTGCCGCCGGTATGACGGGCGGCGTGGCCTATGTCTTTGACCAATACGGCACGCTCGACGCCCGCGTGAACCACGAGAGCGTTGAGCTCAAGGCCCCGACGGCCGACGAGCTGGCGCAGATTCGCGCGCTCATCCAAGAGCATGTGGACGCGACGCAGAGCCCGCGCGGCATTAAGCTGCTCTACAGCTTTGAGACGATGGGCAAGCACTTCGTGAAGGTCATTCCGACCGAGTATGAGCGCGTGCTGGCGATTGTCTCCGCGGGCGAGGCTGCCGGCAAGACGCATGCGCAGGCCGAGGAGCTGGCGTTTGACATCGTGACCGGTCGCGCGAGTGCCGCGGATGTCGCTCGCTTTGATGCTGCGGGCGGTGCTGCGGGCGCTGCGTCCGTGGCTGCCAGCTCTGTTGCTTCGACCAAGAAGGAGGCGTAAGTGCCATGGGTAAGCCCGGTGCTTTTCTTGATATCGATCGCGTGACCCACGAGCTTCGCCCCGTGGAGGAGCGCAGCCATGATTTTGATCCGCTGTACGTGGAGCTCGATGACGACGCACGTCGCGCCCAGGCGAGCCGCTGCATGATGTGCGGCGTGGCGTTTTGCCAGATGGGCGCGAGCTTTGGCAAGGCACGCCCGAGCGGCTGTCCGCTGCACAACTTGATTCCCGAGTGGAATGAGCTGGTGTACCGCGGCCGCTGGGACGAGGCTGCCGAGCGTCTGTCGCTCACCTCGCCCATGCCCGAGTTTACGAGTCGCGTGTGCCCGGCGCTGTGCGAGGCCGCGTGCAACCTGGGTTCGGTCGATGGCCAGCCCATGACGATCCATGACAACGAGCGTGCGATCAGCGACCATGAATGGGCAAATGGCGGTCCGCGTCGCTTTGAGCCGACGGGGGAGTGCGCACCCACGGTTGCCGTGGTGGGCTCCGGTCCTGCCGGTCTGGTGGCAGCATGGGAGCTTGCGCGTCGCGGCGCCCGCGTGACGGTGTTTGAGCGCGACGACCGCCCGGGCGGTCTGCTCATGTACGGCATTCCCAACATGAAGCTTGAGAAGTCCGTGGTCGAGCGCCGCGTGGCGCTCATGCGCGAGCTGGGCATTGTGTTTGAGCTGGGTGTCGACGTTACGAACCCTGCGGTGGCGGCCGAGCTCGATGACTTTGACGCCGTCGTGGTGGCTGCCGGCGCTCGTGCATCCCGCGGTCTTTCGGCTGCGAACGTGGATGCTCCGGGCGTGGTGTACGCGGTGGACTACCTGACGGCTTCGACCGTCTCGGTGCTCGATGGTAGCGAACCCGCAGTGAACGCGCGCGGCCTGGACGTTGTGGTCATTGGCGGTGGCGATACTGGAAACGACTGCGTGGGTACCGCCGTGCGTCAGGGCGCGCGCAGCGTGCGCCAGTTTGAGTTCTTGCCGGCTGCGCCCGATAAGCGCGCGGCGAGCAACCCCTGGCCGCAGTGGCCCAACGTTAAGAAGACCGACTATGGCCAGCAGGAGGCTATCGCTGCGATGGGTGGCGAGATGCGTGCCTGGGGCGTGGATACGCTCGAGGTGCTGCTGGACAAGAAGGGTGCGGCTGCGGGTCTGCGCGTGGTCAATCTGGACTGGTCGGCGGGAAAGCCCGAGCGCATTGCGGGCTCCGAGCACGAGGTGCCGGCGCAGCTGGTGCTCATCGCCTGCGGCTTTACGGGTCCCGAGCACGGCGTGTTCGATGCGGTGGGCGTGCCTGTTGCCGCGGCGGGCCGTCCGTTGCCGGTGATGGCTGCCGAGGGCTCGCACCTTGCGGCGCGCGCGGATGGCGTTGCCGCGGACGCCGCACCGGTATACGTTGCCGGTGATGCCCGCAACGGCAGCTCACTCGTGGTGAACGCTATGGCCGACGCCCTGGCCTGCGTCGCCGAAGTCGCCGACGCGCTGGCGCTGTAAGGCGGCTGTTCACAGCTGAATCGTCAAGGGCTGTTCCCAACGGCCGGCCCAAAAGGAACGTCCCCAAGTGCCGGCAACTGGGGACGTTCCTTATGTGCCGGCATTCGGGGACACTCCTTGCGGGTTTGCGAGCGATTTGCTCATTTGTCGACGTACGGGTGTTCATTTGTCGACTTCTTGGGCTGTGGTCACCTGTTGTTTCTGTGGCGGCTGTGGACGCTTGGCTCGAAAAGGCGGGTTGGCTGTCTATGCCTGCCTGCGGTTTTGTTGCGGTGCGCATTTTCGGTCAAGTTTCGTCAAGTGTTTGGTCAGCATCTGGTTTGCAGCCGGAGGCCTATTTTGCCCGCGCTGGTCGTGGCCGACCACCCTCCTCGTAAGCTCAAATTGAGGTCTATCAGTTTGAGGAGGATGCCATGACTGACCACGTTTTAGACCGAGCGCATCTGGCCGAAGCCGTCGGCAACGATATTGCCGACATGGCCCATTTTTGGATGCTGCGGAAGTTTCAGTTTTTGGAGCCGGCGCGCGAGCAGTTCGAGATCATTGTCGACCCGTGGCTCGGCTATTGCACCGAGCCTTCTCAAAACGAAATCATGGCCTACAACATGGCATTTACCGATTGGCTGCTCTTCGAGCGCCCCTATCGCCATGGCAAGACGCTGCTCGAGCTGTATGTTGATGAGCCGCCGGCATCGCTTTCGCCTGCCTCGCTCAAGCGGCTCGAGCAGGTGCGCGACACACAGTATTTCTCGCGCTTTGGCATTTTGGACAAGGATCCTGCGAACGGCATGGTTGCGCTGAAGGATACGCGCACCGACCGTCGCTTTGATGTCTACGACCCGCATATCGTGCAAAAGGAGCATTGGAGCGACGGCGCGATTGCGGTGCGCCTCGCCTGCGTCGACGATGTCTGGCTGACGGCGGGACAACTCTATCTGTATGACATCGCACGCCTGAGTGACACGGCGGTCGATGGGCCTGGTGCGGTGCATCCGGAGGACCTGCAGGATGGCTTTGACACCTCGTGCATCAGTTTCTTCTTGCGTCTGGTCCGCGACATCATGGGCGCCCAGGGGCGGTACGTAAAGTCGCTCAACATCTACGAGCAGGAGTGGGAGTAGGGGATGTTACTGGTGTCGCTCTGCTGCCCTGACTTTGTCTCAATCTGTAACGTTTGGCGGCTGTTTGGGCCCGTAACTGTTACAGATCGAGACATTTCCCTGGTGTCGCTGGGGTGGGACTGCAACGTATTCCGTCCCCCACATCCCCTCTTCCCTCCGTTAACCGATATGCTCGACTTTAGGTCGCTGCATTAGGTGATAATGGACAAATGTTCAAGTTGCTCGTGAGGGAGGAGCTCGATATGGCGTCTGCCGATCGTTCTACGTTGTTTATCAATGCGACCATTCTGGATGGCTCGGAGCATATGGAGCCGCAACCCGATATGGCCGTGGCCGTTGAGCGCGGTGTCATCACGTGGGTGGGGCCGAGTGCTGTGGCGCAGGCGCCTGCAGGTGCCGAGGTCATCGACCTGGCCGGCGCGTACCTCATGCCCGGCCTCATCAATATGCATGTGCACCTGTGCGGCTCGGGCAAGCCTGTCTCGGCCGGCGATGCGGGCGCACTTATGAAGAGGCTCGATAATCCCGTGGGCCGCGCCATCGTCCGCCACATCCTCAAAGGCAGCGCCCAGCAGCAGTTGGCAAGCGGCGTGACCACGGTGCGCGGTGCGGGTGACCCGCTGTTTGCCGATATCGCCGTGCGCAACGCTATCGACGCCGGCAAGTATCAGGGTCCGCGTCTGGTGGCGCCGGGAACGGGTGTCACGGTGCCGGGCGGTCACGGTGCGGGGCTGTTCGCGCAGGTCGCCGATACCCCCGATGAGGCGGCCGAACAAGTGCGTGACTTGTATGCGCGCGGTGCCGACGTCATCAAGCTGTTCGTGACGGGCGGCGTGTTCGACGCGACCGAAGTAGGTGAGCCGGGCGTGCTGCGCATGCCGGTCGAGGTTGCCGCGGCGGCGTGCAAGGCTGCGCACGAGGTGGGCCTGCCGGTTATGGCTCATGTCGAGAGCACCGAGGGCGTGAAGGCCGCGCTTGAGGCCGGCGTCGATACGATCGAGCACGGTGCCCCGATGACTCCCGAGATCTTGGAACTGTACCGCGGCGCCGCGGGCACGCAGCTTGAGGGGCGTGCGCCCAGCGTTACCTGCACTATCAGCCCCGCGCTGCCGTTTGTGCTGCTCGATCCGGAGAAGACCCATTCGACCGACACGCAAAAGAAGAACGGCGACATTGTGTGTTCGGGCATCATCGAGAGCGCCCGTGCGGCGCTGGAAGCTGGCGTTAAGGTGGGCCTGGGCACGGACTCGAGCTGCCCGTTCGTGACGCAGTATGACATGTGGCGCGAGGTAGCCTATTTTGCCAAGTACGTGGGCGTGAGCAATGCCTTTGCGCTGCATACGGCCACGCAGGTCAATGCCGAGCTGCTGGGGCTGGGCGGCGAGACCGGTACGATCGAGTGCGGCAAGGCTGCCGATATCTTGGTAACGCGCAAGAACCCGCTCGATGATCTGTGCGCACTGCGTGAGCCGACGTACGTGACGTGCCGTGGTGATCTGGTGCGCAAACTCAAGGTGAAGCGTATTCCCGAGGTGGACGCCGAGCTCGACGCGATTATGGCCATGCCTGCCGAGGCGTTGGCCGAGGAGCTTGCCCGCGACGGTGTGGCGTAGATGTGACAAAGGGACAACCCCGTTGCCGCATACAAAAGCCGAGGTCTCAACACGAGGCCTCGGCTTTTGTATCGAACAAATACTTAAGATTTGGGACAAACAAACCTGATTAATTTGTCCCGCGTGCGGGCGCTAGGAGCGGGTTTCCATCTTGGCGTGGCACTTGGGGCAGGTGACGCGGATCTTGCCTTTGCCCTTGGGGACGGAGAGCATCTGGCCGCAGTTAGGGCACTTGAGGTATGCCGTGGTCTTGCGGCCCTTCCACATCTTCTTGGCCGTGCGCCTGGCACGCTCAAAGTCTTCCTTGCTCGTTCCGGCTGCGCGCGAGGCGTTGGCCGCGCAGCGCCGCCGCCCAAACTGGCGACGAATTTGCCCAAGCCGGGGACGTTCGCGGTCGCGGCGACAAAGGCTGCGTTCTCCTTGCGACGCGCTTCGATGTTCTTGGACAGGCCGCGCAGCACGCCGATCACGATGATGGCGATGGCGATCCAGCTGAGCCACTGGATGCGAGCGAGCGATCCGATCATTGCGATGACGATGCCGGCAAAGCCCATCACGATGGTGAGCTCGTCGGCGCCGTTGCGGCCCTTCATAAAGTCATTCATGCGAATTGCCTTTCGTTCGATATACCGCACGCCTTTATACCCGATTTAGAGCAAGGGGGACAGGTTAATCTGCACCAATGTGGTGTAAAACATGCCTGTCCCCGGAACACCAAGACGGTGCAAAGAAGTCTGTCCCCAATGCCCCAATTACTTGGAGAGCTTGTCGACGACGCGTTCGATCTCGGCGAGCTTGGCGGCTTTGAGGTTTTCGTCGCCCGATTCGATTGCCGAAGTCACGCAGCCCTCGATATGCGCCTTGAGCACATCGGCGTTGATGCGCGCGATGAGCGCCTGCGTGGCCATGAGCTGCGTGGAGATGTCGACGCAGTAGCGGTCCTCATCGACCATCCGCAGGATGCCGTCGATCTGACCGCGTGCCGTCTTGAGCATGCGGGTCACCGATTTATGGTCTGCCATCATGGCGGGTTCTCGTTTCTGGTCGGGGGGGGTTACGTGCGGGTCGTTACGCGGCGGTCACAGACAGGGCGTGGAACTTCTCGCCGGCGCCCTCGACGGCGGCGGCGAGCTGCTTGGCGGTCACGGTGTCGGCGCACTCCACCTGGACGGTCTGAGTCTCGTGATCGGCGTCGGCGTCGGTCACGCCTGCCACGTTGAGCAGTGCCGTCTCGACGGTGGCGTCGCAGTGGCCGCACATAAGGCCGGAAGTCTTGATTGTGTATCGCATGGGTATTCCTCTCTGTTGTGTCGGCTTTCCCAGGCACCCGACCTTGACCTTCAAGCCGTCGCTCACGTACCAAAGTACGCGTCGCTCCTCTTTCAGGTCAATCTCGGGCACCTGGAAAACCCGTTCTAAATGGAGTTAATGGTGAGCCTATTTTGCCACTTTCGGCTTAAAGGTTCGCAGACGCAGGGCATTGCTTACGACGCAGACACTCGACAGGCTCATGGCCGCAGCGCCAAACATCGGCGAGAGCTGCCACCCGGTGAGCGGGAAGAACACGCCCGCGGCGAGCGGAATGCCGATGCCGTTGTAGAACAGCGCCCAGAACAGGTCCTGCTTGATGTTGCGGATCGTGGCGCGCGAAAGCTCGATGGCACGCGCAACATCCATAAGGTCGCTGCGCATGAGCACCACGTCGGCGCCTTCCTTGGCGATGTCGGCACCGGTGCCGATGGCAAGGCCCACGCCGGCGCGCGCCAGGGC
>ENA-OQMY01000303-OQMY01000303.1-human-gut-metagenome-genome-assembly--contig:-NODE-303-length-14413-cov-4.390522_pt1 | contig 14413 bp, 13 predicted proteins | sample MGYA00242623_ERZ504868 | MGnify/ENA primary metagenome ERZ504868 (study PRJEB26092, sample SAMD00036386) | human gut metagenome | host: Homo sapiens | study: EMG produced TPA metagenomics assembly of...
GAAGTATTCGCACCACATCAACGACACGTCGAACCGACTCATGACCCTGCGTGGCCTGATGAAGTTCAACACCAACCGCAAGCCCATCGACATCGCCGAGAAATTTTCAGAGGTATGTTCTTTAAATACTCTGGCATTATTGGTAATAACCTCTCCCACAATACCATTTCCTCTGGTAACTGCCTTTATAAGCTCTCCGTTTTCATAGGTAAGCACGATCGTTAAGCCATCCAGCTTCCAGGATAAAAGTGTAGGATGTTCCCCGATAAACTCTCTCAAAGCTTCTCTCTCTTTGGTCTTATCCAGAGACAGCATCGGTCTCTCATGTTCCTCCTTGGGGAGCTGCTCCACTGCCTCATATCCTACATTAACGGTTGGACTGTCTGCCAGAACGATCCCTGTTTCTTTCTCCAGTGCGCTCAGAGTGTCGTACAGGGCGTCGTACTCCACGTTGGACATGATCTCCCTGTCTTCCTGATAATAGGCCCTGGACGCTTCCCGGAGCTTTTCTCCCAGCTCCTTCATTTTTTTTATGGATGATTCGTTCATGGCTTCCTCCCGTCCTTTTTTCTGATTTTTCGGAGGAAAGCATCTCCTCCAGTTCTTTTCGTTCTTCCGGCCGGATCTCACGATATTTCCCCTCTTCCAGGCCATTAATATACAGATTCATGATCCGAACACGTTTCAGTGTTACGACTTTATATCCGAAATATTCACACATACGACGGATCTGGCGGTTCAGACCCTGGGTAAGGATGATACGAAAACTGTTTTTCCCTGTTTTTGTAACCTTGCAGGGACGTGTGACCGTATCAAGGATCGGCACTCCGCCGCCCATACCACGGATAAATTCTTCTGTCACCGGTTTATTCACGGTCACCTGATATTCCTTTTCATGGTAGTTCCCCGCCTTCATGATACGGTTCACCAGATCTCCTTCATTGGTAAGGAGAAGCAGTCCTTCGGAATCTTTATCCAGCCGTCCTATGGGATAGATCCGCACCGGATAATCCAGATATTCTGTTACTGTCATCTCATTCCGCTGTTGTCTGGTGCTGCAGACAATCCCTTTTGGTTTATGAAAAAGAAGCAGGATCTTTTTTCCTGTTTTTTTACAGGCTTTCCGTCAATACAGATCTCCGCATCCGGAAGGATCTTCATTCCTGTGGAAACCAGTTCTCCATTAGCAGTAACTCTCCCCGCTTCTGTCAGTCGGTCTGCCTCTCTTCTTGAGCAGACTCCTATATCGCTTAAATATTTATTGATTCTGATTTTTTCGTCCATTGTTCTATTATATAGTTTTTTCCCACGTGTTCGCAACCGGTTATTTTTCTTGTATTTTCTTTCTCATTATTGTATGATAAACAGAAATATACTTAAATATCAGGAGGAAAAACATGTCAGAGCATACTCCACGTATGAACCGGCTGCTGATCTTTGTCGCTGTTTTCCTGTGTCTGATCTGCGGTATTCTCTTTACCCAGTCATCGGCCGGTCCTTTTGAAAGCAGCAGTACTTCCGTAGTTTCCATAAATACCAGCGATATTTCGACCATTGAACCAAGTTCAGATCGCGATCACCATACAGATGCATCGATATCTTCCGGCGCTCCCTCACCTTCCGCCACACCGTCTCCTGTTCCCACAGAGATTCCCGAAACAGAAAAGGTTTCGCCGGAGGCAGAAAACGGAGTCTGGACACCGGATGGCACCAACTGGAAATTTATGGTTGACGGAACCGCCTATACCGGATGGCTTACCGACACAGATGGTCATCGATATTATTTCAATAAGGACGGAATCATGCAGACCGGCTGGATCACCCTAGGCAAAAAACGTTATTATCTGGACGAAGACGGAATCATGCAGATCGGAACCATCACCGTAAATGGAAAAAAATACACATTGGCAGCAGACGGTTCACTCAAAAAATGATCTTTCGTTATATCAGAGCAACAAAAATGCAGGTTCTTCCGGAACCTGCATTTTATTAACCCTTATTATTCTAACAGACCACTATAGACATAACCGGTCTGTCCATCATAATCAACCTGTATCCAGTCGCCTTCCTGCCCTTTCTTTTCAACTTCCGTTCCTGCAGAAAAACCACCGATAACCTCACCCTCTGAATCTGCGGAAGCACGAACATTACAATCCTCTGTAACTGTAAGCATTGTTCCTGCATCTGCGGAAGCACTGGCATCTTCACCAAGGCCCTGAAGGAATTCTGCCAGAGAGGGATCACTCTCCTGCGCAGCTTCATAGTCCGTCTTTACCTTTGTGATAAGCTCCTGCACATCCTTCTCAGATTCCAGTTTTTTCACATAGGCACTGATATCTGCATCGTCATCAGCACCACCTTTGATCTTCAGATTGCCGTCACTGCCCGTCTCCACATAAAACTGGCTCAGTGCCGGAACCGGAGTCTCAATTCCAGTACAGATATAATTAAAGACTACATAAACGACATACGAATCGTCCGTCAGTCCCTTCTTAGCGTAAACATTCTGTACTTCATACCCATCAATATAATCCCTTGAATTAATCTGCGACTCGTCAGCCGGCGTAAATCCGTCCTCAATCGTCTTAAGTGTTGCAATGTCTTTTTCCCCAAAAGCTTTATAATAGCTCTGAATCAGCTCGGTTACTTCCGTGCTGGCTTTTTCCATGGTTGTCTCCGCATCCGTATCTGCCGCGGAACTGGCGTCTTTCTTCTCGTCTGTCTCCCCATCATTTGCCGGAGAAGAAGGATCATTTTCCTGGTTACTTTGGGCTGTTGTCTGATCTTTATTGGAATTCCCCTTCTTACCTCCAACACAGGCGCGGACGCCAAAGATCAGAACAAGCACGATCACCAGAATGGCTCCGCCTAACATAAAATAGCGAAGGTTATCTGATAACCATTCTCTGAAATCATCCAAGTTCTTGTCCTCCTTATCATAACAACACGCCGGAACAATTCCCACTGTTCCGGGTAACACACCTGAAGGGAATCGAACCCCCGCACATGGTACCGGAAACCACTGCTCTATCCACTGAGCTACAGGTGCATAATGAAAAACATAACTTCTAAATTCAGGTATGAAATTATCAAAGTAGGTTTACACTGTTTATGATTTTAACACAAATCCATGAAATTGTAAAGATTTTTTTAAACAGTACATATTCATCACACATTTTATGGTTGCTGTTCACTCCGTTCTCCGTATCGTTTTACGCACTTTAGTCATTTTTCCAGGCCAGAAGGGCGAACACATTCACCCTTCAAACCTGTATACCACATATTTTTCTGTCTGTGCAATAGGGGTACATCCTGCCTGACGGATATAGTCATGATTTGTAAGATCTACCGGAAGAACGAGATAATCGGTTTCCGTTCTTTTCAATACCTGCCGGAACTTATCGATCCCTACATCCATCTGATAACTGATCACATCCATGATCACTTTCTGGATCTGGTAGGCCTTGCTGTTTTCGTAGTTTCCTACCACAGTACTTCCTGCACGATACAGGATAAAATTACGATCCAGAACAAGGATCAGTGACGGATCATACTGTCTAGCCACCAGATTCAGCTCATTGTCAAAAACAACCTTGGGTTGTTCTTTATCGCAGTCCTGATGGATCACATCGCATACTGAGCGCAGCTCATTCGGGACTTTATAGATGTTTTCCGCCATCACATAATCTTTTGCAATGCCGGGAACAGGTGTCCCCGTAGTGACGATCACTGCCGCAAGGATCAACGCTGTTACAGCCTTCAGCCATCGAAACCTTACCGCTTCTACGATCCGTACAGCATAATAGGCAGCACCCGGGATCACCGGAAGGATCCAGATAAAACGATAATATTCACTTTCAAAATGTACCTTTGGTATCACATATTTTACAAGAACCGGATTATATACCGTAAGTGCCAGAAAGACTAGATAATACAGGAACACTCTGGATTCTTTTCTCCTGCGGTAAAAAACTATCCCAGAGTATACCTGCCAGAAAAAACTACAGGCAGCAGACAGCCACTCCAGTAATTTTCCATACAGATCTGCACAAAACGCAGTCCCAGTTCTTCGATCGTTACTCCCGCCATTTTCTTCTCCTATCCATAGTATCTTCCCAGTTTCCTATGATGCCGGAAATGCGATCCATCCAAGCTTCGCCGAAAAATAAACCAGGGCATACAAAAATCCCGGCAGCATACAAAGACGCATAGGGAATCGCGTAGGAAATCTTTTTCTTCAGCACCATCACCGGAAGGATCGCCGTACTGACTACCGCAGGATAAATAAGGGAGGATCCTGAAAACGTCAACGCACTGACTGCAGCAATGAAAAGCAGCACCCAGCTCTCTTTATTTCTGCCATCTTTGTTGAGCCAGAGCCGTATACTTACCAGAAGCGCTGCCGGAATGGAAATATTTGCCAGCAGGGCCTTCCCTTCATAAACCCGCATAAACGCAAAGGTTCCTGTTGTATAGATAGAAAAACGAAAACAATTGCATCAGACACACAAAAAGAACCATCAGGTCTGCTTTTTTTTTCATCTCCACGAAAAAACGCTTTTTCCGATCTGGTAGATCAGAAGATTGATCATCAGCATGTTGATCACAGACATCACGACCTTGGACTGAACGATCGGGTGGATGCCCAGAAGGACACACCACACCGCATTGTTCATCGGATATGCAGAAAGATCATAGCGGAGATTAAAATTTCTCTGGATAACACCGGTAAGCGGACTGTATCGGGCAAGAGTGTCTGTATACACGGAAGTGCTTACTGCACCAATATAATGTGTTGCATCTGCAGTAACGTCCTGATATGCAGCCACCAGAAAACACTGCAGGATCACTGCCGCAGCGGTCAAAAGCAGCAGCAGTGAATGCTTCCGAAATGTTTCTCCTATCCGGTCCAGCTGTCCCTTCCAAAGTTTATGCACAAACAGACATGCTGCCAGTACACAAGCTGCCATGATCACCATCCACAGATACGAAAAGGTACTCAGCTTTACCCATTTCAGTGTCATAGGAACTGCAAGTATCTCAAAAACCGCAAAATACAGAAGATATCCCAAGACCAGTTCCATAGTTACTTCCGCCTTCATTTTCAGTATCCGTGTCAGCAGACTTCCTGCACAGAAAAATACCAGCAGTTCCAGGATCAGTCCGGCAATTGCCAGTATCAGCTCCTGCATTTCACACCTTCTCTCCGGCTTCTCTGGCAAGGATTCCCATTGCAACCTTCTCCGGAGTGATCGGGAGCTCTCTGACACGTACACCTGTTGCATTATAAACCGCATTGGCAATAGCCGGACAAGGTGTATCGATCACAAGTTCACCAATGGATTTTGCACCAAAAGGACCTGTCTTCTCGTAGCTGCTTTCAAACTCGATCCGTACCTTCGGAATATCCATACGGTTGGGGATCTTATACTGCATAAAGGAATTGTTACGGATCTTTCCCTTATCTGTATACTGGATATCCTCATACAGAACCATTCCGATACCCTGACCGATACCGCCTTCTGCCTGCACTCTGGCAAGATTTGGATTGATCGGGGTTCCACAGTCGATCACGCCCACATAATCAATGACATCGATCTGTCCGGTCTCTTTATCGACCTCCACTTCAGCGGCACCTACCATAAACGGTGGCGGAGAGATCGGAGAAGAATATTCTTTTACAACCTGAAGCTCACTGCAGACTCCACAGGTCGCTTTTCCTGCGATCTGCTGCAGCGTTACCTCTTTTCCGTCTTCTGTGCGGACTTTTTCTCCGTCAAAATCAGAATCCTCTGCAGATACTCCAAGCATCTGTGCGCCAAAAGCGTGGATTCTCTTTCTGAGTTCTCCGCAGGCCTGGATCACGGCATTTCCGGTTGCATAGGTTGTAGAAGATGCATAAGAACCGGAATCATAGGGAGAAATATCTGTATCCACACTGAATACCACGATATTTTTCATATCTGTATCCAGACAGTCTGCTGCCATCTGAGCAAGAATGGTATCACAGCCGGTTCCCATATCAGAACATCCAAGTGCCAGGGTATAGGAACCATCCTCATTTAATTTAATGTCTGCTCCGCCGACATCGATCCCTGCAATAGATGAGCCCTGCATGGCCATAGCGATACCGACACCCCGTACTTTGCCGTTACCCATATCACGGAACGGATATTTCTCATCCCATCCGATCATTTCCTTTGCACGGGCAAGGCATTTATCCATGGTACAACTGCCGTTGATCGGTACATCCGGATATCCTGGAAGTGCCTCTCCCTCCATAGGCATGTTCAGCTCACGGAATTTTACCGGATCCATCCCCATCTTATGAGCCAGCTCATCTGCTGCAGACTCCACAGCAAAAATACCCTGTGTGGCACCATAGCCACGATAAGCGCCAGCTGCCTGCATATTGGTGTAAACAACATCATAGGCAAAACGGTAGGCTTCCGTATGACGATACAGCGCAATGGATTTATGGCCTGAAAGTCCTACGGTTGTAGGCCCATGCTCTCCATAGGCACCGGTGTTGGAAAGAGTATAAAGATCGATCGCCTTTACAATACCGTTTTCGTCTGCACCCATACGGATATGGACTTCCATCTCATGACGCGGAGAAGACGCGATCATGGATTCCTTTCTGGAAAAAACGATCTTGGACGGACGCCCGGTAACCCATGTTACCAGTGCCGGGAAAACCTCACTGACAGAAGACTGTTTTGCACCAAAGCCCCCGCCGATACGAGGCTTGATCACACGAACTTTGGAAGACGGAATGTTCAGCGCATTTCCTACGATCCTTCGGATATGAAACGGGATCTGAGTGGAAGAAACCACCGTCAGTCTCTGAAAATGGTCCATATAACAGTAGGTACGGAAGGTCTCCATCATGGTCTGCTGATTTGCCTTTGTGTGGTAAACCTGGTCTACTGTATACGCACATTTTTCCAGCATGGCATCCACATCACCCACTTCTTCTACATTGGAGGAACAGAGATTACGCTTATTATCTCCTCCGGCCGGGATCGGCATATACCAGTCATCCTCCGGGTGCACCAGAATGGGATTATCCTTGGCTGTGTGGATATCCAGAACTGCTTCCTCCACACGATATTTTACCTTAATGCGTTTCAAGGCTTTATCTACTGCCTCTTCTGTCTCACCGGCTACGATGGCAACCGGATCCCCTACAAAACGCACATGCTTATCTATGATATAGCGATCCCATGGACTGATCTCCGGCGCTGTCTGCCCGGCCAGGGTAAATCTTTTGTGGGAAACATCCTCATAGGTCAGAACACAGGCAATCCCCTCGATCTTCTTTGCAGCATCTGTCTTGATCTCTTCCACCCAGGCATTGGCATGAGGACTTCTTAAGATCTTGACGATCAGGCAGTCAGAAGGTGCGAGATCATCGGTATAGACCGGTTTTCCGGTTACCAGCGACATTGCATCTGTTTTTGGCACCGGCTTGTTTACGTATTTCATTTTCCTTCCTCCTGTCCTTTTTTATAGTCGAGAAATTTCAGGATACTTCTGGTCTGTCCCACAAATCCCGAGCAACGGCACAGATTTCCGGAAAGATACTCCAGGATATCCTCTTCTGTGGGATCTTCCAGTTCCTTTAACATGGCAAATACATTCATGATAAATCCCGGATTGCAGAAGCCACACTGCTCTGCTCCCTCATTTGCCATAAAAGCGCCGAATTCCTTTGCTTCCTCCTGCATTCCCTCCAGAGTCACGATCCGTTTCCCGTCTGCGCGGGCAGCCAGCATGGAGCAGGACAGTACCGGACGTTCATCCATCAGCACAGTACAGAGACCACAGTTTGCAGTCTCACAGCCACGTTTTACGCTGTAACAGCTGTTTTTCCGCAGGAAATCCAGAAGCAGTTCATCCGGACGTACCTCTGCCTGCCGTTTTACACCATTCAGCCAGAAAGTGATATTCATTCTGCTCTCCCTCCGATCTCTTCCCAGGCTCTTCTTGTAAGGACTTTCACAAGAAGACTTCTGTATTCTTTTGAAGCACGCATGTTCTTGTCTGTAGAAACATGCTCCGCTGCATATGCGGCAAAAGATGCTGCTGCATCCTTTTTCTGCTGTGCATTCATCTGTACAAAATCTTTTAAGATTTCCTCTTCATCTTCCACGATCATTGCTTTTCCGGGTCTGGCCCCAATGACAGTTCTTGCTTTTCCGTCAATAAGAGCGGCCGCACAGGTGAGCACAGGAAAATCTGTGGAATTGTTCCGCTGACTTAAGTACACACTGTTCAGCGGCTGTTTTTTTACAATGATATTTACCAGGATATCGTTATCCTTTTCCATGGATGCAAACTGTGCCAGCGGAATGGTTCCGCCATTGTACAGCTCCACCCAGGTATCCAGTGCCAGAAACATGGTCAGTACATCGGAAAATCCGAATCTTCCGAAAATACTTCCGCCCACTGTGGCACAGTTTCGAAACTGCACACCCACAATGTGCCGTACACTTTCACGGATAGCACTGTTTGTATAGGCATTCAGCTCTTTGTGGGTTTCCAGCGCATGAAGTGGTGTCATACAGCCGATCACAAATGCTTCTTCTGTTTCTGTAATAGTATCCAGCCCAAGACCTGACAGATCAATGGCTGTCATGATGTTCCGGTTTCCCATTTTCAGCCAGACCATACCGCCCAGCACACAGGCTGTTCTTTTCTGGTTCAGTTCATATGCCTGTTCAAGGCTTTCTGCCTTTACGTAATTCTTTATCTTCAGCATACTTTATTCCCTTCTGAATTCTCATTCTCTTTCTTTACGGCTGTTTTTTCAGCCGAACATTTATTTTAACAGACTGTCAGCTAAATAGCTATTGGTTTTTTTCTCTGCTGTTCTGACGCCGCATTAGACAGCGGTCTCCAGAACGATAAACTGATACGGTTTCAAAATGATCTCTTTTTCTGTGATCTCCACAGCTTTCTGATTATTCAGAAGCACCTCTTTTACTTCTCCCGGCAAAGATACCTTCTGTGACTGTGCCTGCATATTTCCCAGGATCAGAAGATTTTTCTCACCGTTTCTTGTATATGCGATCAGATTCTTCTGTTCTTCCTGATATGGAGCGAATGTTCCGTATACAAGCGTTTCTTTATATTCCGGAGCTTTTCTCAGTGCAGTCAGCTTTTTGTAGAAAGAAAGGAGGGAATCACTGTCCGTTAACTGGGACTTTACATTGATCTCCTTATAATTGGGATTGACCCCAAGCCACGGCTCTCCTTCTGAAAATCCCGCATTTTTCTCTGCGCTCCACTGTACCGGAGTTCTGGCATTGTCTCTGGAAAATGCGGAAGCAGCATCAAGCGCTTCTTTTTCACTGCATCCGGCACGGAGCGCTACCTGGTATTCATCGATGGTACTGATGTCATCGATCTGATCCATAGAAGTAAACTCCATATTTTCCATACCGATCTCCTGACCCTGATAAATAAACGGAATTCCCTTCAGCAGAAAATAAACACCTGCCAGGAGCTTCCTTGAATCCGGACAGCGGTCTTCCGGAGAAATATAGTGACAGACACCTCTTGGCTCATCATGATTCTCAATAATGTTGGAGATCATGCCGGTATCCCCAATCTTTTTCTGCGTATGGAAAATACACTTCTTGTACTCTTCCGGAGTCAGGTACGGTTTGGATGCATACCAGCCATCCTCGCTCTTTCCGTAACAGGTTTCTTCAAAATCAAACATGGATGAAAAATATCCGTTTTCTCCGATAAAATCTTTGATCTCATCTTCCTTTTCATTGAAGACCTCTCCTACAGTAAAAGCATCATAGGGATGAAAGCACTTCTCAGCCATCTCTCCCAGAAATTCTCCAATCCCTTCTGCCTCCTCCAGCATCCTCCCGACGCTGCAGAGCCCATCTGCACGATCGGCAGGATAATCGGAAAACGGAAGCTTCTTCTTGATATTGATAATGGCATCAATACGGAATCCGCCAAGCCCTTTTTCCATCCACCAGCGGATGTTTTTGTAGACTTCCTCTCTTAGTTCAGGATTCTCCCAGTTGAGATCCGGCTGCTTCTTGTGGAATACATGGAGATACTGTTTATCCGGATGTCCCGGAAGCTCTTCCCATACCGGACCACCGAAATAGCTTCTCCAGTTGCAGGGAGCTTTATCATCCTTTTTGTCCCGGATATAAAAGAAATTTCCATACTTTCCGTCCGGATCCTTAATGGCCTGCTGAAACCACTCATGCTCATCGGAGCAGTGATTTACCACCAGATCCATAAGGATGTACATTTCTCTTTTTTTTGCTTCTGCGATCAGACGATCCATATCCTCCATGGTCCCAAACCTCGGATCAATCGCATAATAATCTGCAATGTCATATCCCTGGTCTGCAAGGGGAGATTTATAGATTGGGGAAAGCCAGAGGATATCTGCTCCCAGTTCCTTAAGATAATCAAGCTTGCTGATGATTCCCGGGATGTCTCCGATCCCGTCTCCGTTGGAATCATAAAAGCTCTTGGGGTATATCTGATATACCACTTTGTCATGCCACCATTTTCGTTTCATCGTAATTCCTCCTATGCCTGTTTGATCATGCAGTACTGCTTCAGATCAAATCCTTTTTCTGTACAATGCCGTATAATTTAAATCCGAATTTCTCATACATGGAAACATTTGCCGGATTATGGGTTTCCAGAGAGATCATCAGCTTATGCCTGTCCGCATAATCGATCACCTCATCCATCAGCTTTTCAGCAAGACCGTGATGCTGCATCTTCGGCGCCACTGCCAGATAGATCACATGAAGCCTTTCTGCTGTATGAAGCTGGGAAGTCCAGCTGGAATTCAGATAGTCTTTTCCCTGGATGAATTTCCGCAGGGTCGCAAGACTTGGATCCTCTTTGATCAGATAGCCATCTGTTTTCAGAAGGGCAAAAAAATCCACCATCAGATTATGTAAGGCTGCTTCATGCTCCGTTCCGTCGGATACTACCAGGATACTGTTCAGCTCACTGCTGTCTGCATAGATCTCGCAGGTCTCAAAAAACTCCGTAAGATCACAGGTAAAAAGCTCCGGCATCAGCCGTTCTCTGGTATCCCTGTCCGGGATCAGTGCATGATACAGAGGATCCTCCGAAAAACATACGGTCAATATCCGGATCAGCTTATCCAGATCTTCTTCTTTCACTCGGTATAAATTATGGCTTTCCATTCTTTCCTCCAGATATGGTTTTATTCTGTTCCTTTTTCAAACATATCACTGACCTCGCAGATCAGATTCCTGAGCTTTTCCACTGCACGGATCAGATATTCAATATCATCCGCATAATAACGCTTCTGTCTTTCCCAGGCTTCCTTGAGGCTCTGCTTTTCTGCCTCCAGACTGTCACCCGGCTTCTTTTCCTTCAGGCTTTCCACAAGATCATAAAGGTTCTCATGGTGGATGATCCTGCCCTTTCCCCACATCAGGCGATCCGGGGACTGCTTCAAGATATATTCCGTAAAATGATAAAAGACTTCCCGCTCAAACTGAAAGGCATAACAGTTGTTGTCAATACTGTAAAAAGCCTCCAGCGCAGGTGCGATCTCTCCTTTTTCCAGATATCCCATCGCTTTCTTCAGTGCATAAAGATTGTTCTGCACTGCCTGCTGCGGAAAGATCACATTGTCATCCCAGTCCAGACGTACCAGATAATCCTGGGATTTCCGGAATACACCGAGAAGCTTTTCGGTAATGGCATCGGCTTTTTTCCAGTCACGTTTTTCTTCCGGAAGGCTGTTGAAGTGCCGTACCTGCTCTGCAAGGATGGCAGCTGCTTTTTTTGCCTCTTCTGTTTTTTTCAGAAGGAGTGTACTGTCGGCGCCGGTCTGCATACACAGATCCGTATCCAGGGTCTTAATACTTTGGTCCAGTACCCGCCCGAAATCCATTGGCGGCAGAGCAAGGCCGTCAATAGCCAGAAGAAGTTTCAGATAAAATTCATGATGGAATCTGTATACCTCTTCCTCATAAACATCCTGGTTATCGTATTGGGAATGATAATAATTTTCCATAAACGGGCCACCGCTGAAATCATTGACCATGGACGGGATCCCGGAAATAGCCATGGTAAAATCATCAGACCAGGTTTCAATGGGATACAACGTGGTCATGCCCTCCGGGTAAATCCCCTCCGGCATCTGCACAGCATCCACGAAGCTGCGCACAAAATCCGCATACTCATAGGTACATCGTACTGCATCTCTGGTACTGTGTGCATGAGCCGGAAGCTCAAAATTCAGATCTGCGATCACGTGCCCCTGCCACTCCGGTCTCGCTTCAAATACCTGGCGGTAAGCACCTGTGGACCAGTCATATTTTGTGTCGGAAATCCCCCATTCTTCTGCTGCAAGAGCACATACCACAATAGTATGGCGAGGTTTATAGCCACCACGGAGCAGCGCCCTGGCAATTCCAATGATCATGGCCACTGCCGCATTATCGTCCTGAAATCCCTCAAAATAAGAATCATAGTGAGCACTTAACAGGATCATGGAATCCGAATCGGTTCCCGGGATTTTGCCAACGATATTGTAGGTATACTGGTCTTTGATCACCTCTGTATCCGCATCAAATTCCACGGAAAGCTCCGGAACACGATTCCCATTCTCATTTTTCTCCTCCATCAGCTGACGGATCATAAGAAAATCTGCCCGTGACATGGAAAATGCAGGCGCACAGGAAGGTCCTGCGATATCCTGTGCATTCAAAGCCGTATCATCGATCTGTGCGTATCCTCTGCTCTGTACGGCGATCAGAGCTGCTGCACCCTTCAGGTGTGCCTGATACACCGGGTAGTTGATCCACCATTCTTCTCTCTGATTGATCTCGATAAGAACCAGCTTTCCTTTCACATCGATATCCTTATATTCGTCAGCTGTACCCTTTCCAAGATATACAAGATCAAACCTCTGAAAGCCATTGGTCTTAAAATCTGTCTGATATGCGCCAAGCTGGATCTCCCGGCAGGTTCCCTCTCTGTCATGGCAGCGCATCACCGCTTTTTTAAATTCCCATGCATCCACACGGATCTTATCTTTTTCTACCTGTGTGAGACCGGCTTTTTTCATTTCTTCCAAAAGCATATCTCCGGTTTTTCGCTCTGCCAGGGAGCCTGCTGTACGGTATCCCAGAACCGGATTTGGTTTTTTCCTGTTCCATGCGCCTGGCCAGATCATAAGATTCTTTTATATTCAGGCATGAAACACATTTCTCCACGATGTTCAAATTTACTGTCATCCCTTTCTCGGCAGTTCCCTGCCGGCAGTTCCGTCCTCCCGGCAGAGATATTCCTCTAACTGTTATAGATTATACCTTATCAATGTGCGGATTTCCAGATTAAAAAAACGCGATTTGTTCTGATCATCAGAGACATGGTGTTGGTGACACCAGACATGGCTTCCATGATCTCTGACTGATTCACAATGGAAAAAGCGTCTTCGTCCTGCTCAAAGCGTTCCATCAGGAGCTCTGTAAACGCATTTTCTGCCGGCTCCAGGCTATCCTCATCTGCTCCGGATGCGTAAAACATGGTCACATCCAGTACATTATCCGCAAGCCTGGTCATAGTAGAAAACGGGATGATCACCATAAGCCTTTTACGCCGTCGTTTCATTTTCCTTAACCTCCAAATATGCTGTGTATGTTCTCTCTGTTTTAAAAATATTTTTAAAAAAAATAGTGTAAAGTCTTTGTGTGATCTGTGAAAACCCGGTGAAAAAGGCATCCTATTTTTCATATACAAATACAAATAATTAATTATATTTTCTGATCGGTAAAACTATTTTCACCACCATCATGATGACGCTGTTCATGCTGGTGTCGCTGTCCGGCATTATCAAGTTTGTCGATCAGCTGAAAAAAAGCCGGGCAGGGGAGTTACGACGCGTTAGGCGCAGGAATGTATACCTTGCTGAGCGTGCCGAAAGATGTGCAAATCTTCTTCCCGATGGCGGCTCTGCTTGGGGCGTTGCTTGGTCTTGGGATGCTGGCGCAGCGCAGCGAACTGGTGGTGATGCAGGCTTCTGGTTTTACCCGTATGCAGGTAGCGCTGTCGGTGATGAAAACCGCCATTCCACTGGTCTTGCTGACGATGGCGATTGGTGAATGGGTCGCGCCGCAGGGCGAGCAGATGGCGCGTAACTACCGTGCGCAGGCGATGTACGGCGGCTCGTTGCTCTCTACCCAGCAAGGTTTATGGGCGAAAGATGGCAACAACTTCGTCTACATTGAGCGGGTTAAAGGTGACGAAGAGTTAGGTGGCATCAGTATTTATGCCTTTAACGAGAATCGTCGTCTGCAATCCGTACGCTATGCCGCTACCGCGAAGTTTGACCCAGAACATAAAGTCTGGCGTCTGTCGCAGGTTGATGAAT
>ENA-OQMY01000304-OQMY01000304.1-human-gut-metagenome-genome-assembly--contig:-NODE-304-length-14401-cov-2.619238_pt1 | contig 14401 bp, 13 predicted proteins | sample MGYA00242623_ERZ504868 | MGnify/ENA primary metagenome ERZ504868 (study PRJEB26092, sample SAMD00036386) | human gut metagenome | host: Homo sapiens | study: EMG produced TPA metagenomics assembly of...
ATCTGCGACGAGCAGCATCCGGTAATCCTTGAGTCTATGGAGTTCCCGGAGCCGGTTATCGAGCTGGCTATCGAGCCTAAGACAAAAGCAGGCCAGGGCAAACTGGGCGAGTCCCTTGCAAAACTGGCTGAGGAGGATCCGACCTTCCGTGCACACACCAATCAGGAAACTGGTCAGACCATCATCGCTGGTATGGGTGAGCTTCACCTGGATATCATCGTTGACCGTCTTCTTCGTGAGTTCAAAGTAGAGGCTAACGTAGGTGCTCCGCAGGTTGCATACAAAGAGACCATTACCAAACCGGCAGACATCGACAGCAAATATGCAAAACAGTCAGGTGGACGTGGACAGTATGGTCACTGTAAAGTTAAATTCGAGCCTATGGATGCAAACGGCGAAGAGATTTACAAATTCGAGTCTACCGTTGTCGGTGGAGCTATTCCGAAAGAGTATATCCCGGCTGTAGGCGAAGGTATCGAAGAGGCTATGAAAGCCGGTATCCTGGGAGGCTTCCCGGTAGTCGGTGTTCATGCAAATGTATACGACGGATCTTATCATGAGGTCGATTCTTCTGAGATGGCATTCCACATTGCTGGTTCTCTGGCATTCAAGGAAGCTATGCAGAAGGGTGCTCCGGTTCTTCTTGAGCCTATCATGAAAGTCGAAGTTTCCACTCCGGAAGATTACATGGGTGATGTTATCGGTGATATCAATCCCGTCGTGGTCGTATCGAGGGTATGGATGACATCGGCGGCGGAAAGATGATCCGTGGATTCGTACCGCTGGCTGAAATGTTCGGTTACGCAACAGACCTTCGTTCTAAAACTCAGGGACGTGGTAACTACTCCATGTTCTTTGATAAATACGAGCAGGTTCCGAAAAACGTACAGGAAAAAGTTCTGTCTGCAAAAGCAAAATAATGTAAGAAAAATAATCGGGTGTGCAGCTGTCAAAGGCTGCACAGCCTAAAAGTATTATTTTTCTGAGATTTCCCTTGCAAATAAGACGGAAATGCAATATAATCAGACTTAGCAGGTTTACGATTCAGGTGGGTTCCTGCCACCAATTTAGTCTCAAAAAAGCCCACTGGGCGCAATTTTAAGGAGGACATTTTAAAATGGCTAAAGCTAAATTTGAAAGAACAAAACCGCATTGTAACATTGGTACCATCGGACACGTTGACCATGGTAAAACAACTCTGACCGCAGCTATCACAAAAGTACTTTCTACCAGAGTAGAAGGAAACACTGCTGAGAACTTCGAAGATATCGATAAAGCTCCGGAAGAGAGAGAGCGTGGTATCACAATCTCTACTGCACACGTTGAGTATCAGACAGAGAAAAGACACTATGCACACGTTGACTGCCCAGGCCATGCTGACTATGTAAAGAACATGATCACTGGTGCTGCACAGATGGACGGAGCTATCCTTGTAGTAGCTGCTACAGACGGTGTTATGGCTCAGACAAAAGAGCACATCCTTCTGTCCCGTCAGGTAGGTGTACCTTACATCGTTGTATTCATGAACAAATGCGATATGGTAGACGACGAAGAGCTGCTTGAGCTGGTAGACATGGAGATCCGTGAGCTGCTGAACGAGTATGACTTCCCGGGAGATGACACTCCGATCATCCAGGGTTCTGCTCTGAAAGCTCTGGAAGATCCGGCTGGCCCATGGGGAGATAAAATCATGGAGCTTATGGATGCAGTAGATAGCTGGATCCCGGATCCGCAGCGTGACACTGATAAAGACTTCATCATGCCTGTAGAGGACGTATTCACCATCACTGGTCGTGGTACTGTTGCTACTGGCCGTGTTGAGGCTGGTGTTCTTCATCTGAATGAGGAAGTTGAAATCGCAGGTCTGAAAGAAGAGACCAAGAAAACTGTTGTAACTGGTATCGAGATGTTCCGTAAACTCCTCGATGAGGCTCAGGCTGGTGATAACATCGGTGCTCTGCTTCGTGGTGTTCAGAGAACAGAGATCGAAAGAGGACAGGTTCTGGCTAAACCAGGTACCGTTCACTGCCATACCAAATTTACCGCTCAGGTATACGTTCTGACAAAAGACGAGGGTGGCCGTCATACTCCATTCTTCAATAACTATCGTCCGCAGTTCTACTTCCGTACAACTGACGTAACAGGTGTTATCACTCTTCCGGAAGGAACTGAGATGTGCATGCCTGGCGATAACGTAGAGATGACCATCGAACTGATCCACCCGATCGCTATGGATCAGGGTCTTACCTTCGCTATCCGTGAGGGTGGCCGTACCGTTGGATCAGGCCGTGTTGCTACTCTGATCGACTTAATTATCGGTAGACTATTACTAAAATAAAATATAATTGTATACGAAAGATACTTGTGCTACAAACGTAAGACGACCCGGCGACCGTAAGGCGACCGGGGGTTTTTTCTGGTTTTTTAACCAAAAGAAACTTATCATATATAGCAGGATATGATATAATTTTTATTAGTTGAAATAAAAGAGAATAAGAAAGGAAAAAAGATGGACTACTTGGAGGCAATTGATGAAACCTCTTATTTATCAGTACCGAATGCAATGGAGAGAACTGCTACAGTGCGTGGGAGTTGTGCCGGATAATATTTCTTCCCTGGTACATGCGTTTGGAATTCGTTTGAAAAAACAGGAGATATGGCATCCAGCATATGAAGCCTTTTGCCGATGCGGGGAACCGTATGTGCTTACCATGGAAAATCTGAAGGGTATTACAGAAGTACAGCCTGTCGGAACGTGTGTATACATTGTGGAAAACGAAATGGTATTCAGCTATCTTATGGAACAGGTGCAGGGAAAGAATGTGTCGCTGCTGTGTACGTCGGGACAGCCGCGGTATGCAGCATTAAAACTGATTTCGTTGATCGTACAGAGTGGGATTCCCATTTACTACAGTGGAGATCTTGACCCGGATGTGATCAAAACCAGAATCTGTAAAATACGAATTGTGAATGATGGGAAAAGATAGAACAGAAAGGATTTTACCAGCATGATTACAAAGGCGGACATCAAACAGGAGACGAATTCCGTATCATATAACCGTGGAAAAAAGATCTATGAAGAACAGAAAGTGCATGCTTTTCAGGTACAGGAAATGGAGGATATTTTCGGATATCAACTGCATAAAATTACAGCTGTCGTAGACGGAAGCGGAAAAAATATGTATTGTGTCAGCGTTTCTGTAGATGAAGAAATGTCTGAAATTATGGAAGATGATTGTGATTGTCCGGCACATGAGCAGTACTGGGGATTGTGCAAACATTGTGTCGCTGTTTTGCTGTACTATCTTGAATGGCGGAAAAAAGAGAGAAAAAAACTGGAAGAAAAAGTGAGAAATGACGAAGAACATCAGGAACTGGAGCAGCTTCTTCGTGCTGTCGGCGTGAAAAAAGGAATGAAAGAATTCCAGGGAGAACATAAAATTGTCAGAAAAGTAGTAAAACCAACACCAAAAGCAGAGACAAGCCCCGGTTTTTCTGAACTGCTTTCACATTATGTGATGCGGGATCAGGTTGCTTTTCTGCCGAAAGCAAAAGCAGGTCAGGTTAAACTGGAAATTCATCTGGAGAGCCAGTTTGACGATTCCTTTCGGGCAGAATTTAAAATCGGAAGCAAAAGGATGTATGTATTAAAAAGTGTTTCCAAAATGACAGCAGCTGTAAAAAATATGGAAACGGTCAGCTACGGTGCGCAGCTTTCTTTTTTGCACTGTATGGATGCTTTTGAAGAAGAAAGCCGTCCGATGGTAGAATTTCTGAGCGCATATACCATGGAACGCGGCTCATGCTATCAGATAGGTACCGGCAGCTATGCGTCCTGCTTTGATGACCGTTATGTGATGATTTCTGTGCAGAATATGGATGAATTTTTTGAGGCTGTTGGCAGCCAGGAGTTCTTTTGTCGTACGAACTGGAGAGAAGAAAAACTGTGGCACTGCCAGGAGGGGATGCCGCAGTATGAAATGAAGCTTTTACGGAAAGCGGATGGCCTAAAGGTACAGATGTACGCGGATCCCATTTTTTATGGCAGAAAATATTTGTATTTTCTTTCAGAAAAAAATACAATTTACCGAATCCCAAGGGAAGAGATAGCAGAAGTCTGCGACTTCCTGGAATATATGGAGCGATGTCCGGACGGAGTCTGTGAAATTGCAAAAGAAGATATCCCGACCTTCTGCCAGGGACTTCTTCCGGTGTTGGAGGAACATTTTAAGGTAAAAAAAGAAGAAAAGCTGGAATTACAGCAGTATCTTCCGCCGCAGGTGGAATTTCAGATTTATCTGGATGCGCCGCAGCATGATATGATTATCTGCGAACTTCTGGCTGTCTATGGCGAGAAAAAATACAATGTTTTTGCAGATGCAAACGATATCCATCAGCTTTCCCATGGCCGTGATGTACGGAAAGAAGCAGCGGCAAACCAGCTCGTTCGATCCTGTTTCAGCGCCTATGATGCGCGGAAACATCAGATGCTTCTCCAGGGAGCCGATGAGATGTATGAGTTTTTAAGCAGCGGTATGGAAGATCTGCAGAAACTGGGCGAAATTTTTGTTTCTGACCGGTTAAAAGCGATCCGTGTCATCCCGTCCCCGAAAGTTTCTGTCGGTGTATCCCTCGCAGAAAATGTACTGGAACTTCATTTGAATCCGGGCAATTTTGGCATGGAGGAACTGGCAGAGATTCTTTCAAAATATGACCGGAAAAAGAAATTTTACCGCCTGAGGACTGGTGAATTTATGGATATGGACGAGGACGGTATCCGCGTTCTCTCGGAACTGCGGGAAAATCTGCAGATCTCCGAGGCAAAGCTGAAGAGCGGCGAGATCACAATTCCGAAATACCGAGCACTCTACCTCGATACCCGTTTAAAAGAGCAGGATGATCTTCAGGTTGAGAAAAACCGCGAGTTCCGTATGCTGATCCGAAATATGAAAACTGCAGAGGAGAACGATTTTGAACTTCCGGACAATCTGCAGGCACAGCTCCGAGAATATCAGAAAACAGGATTCTGGTGGCTGAAAACCTTATGCCAGAACGGCTTTGGCGGTATTCTGGCGGATGATATGGGACTTGGAAAGACGCTGCAGACCATCGCCTTTCTCTTATCTGAAATGCAGGAAGCACCCGAAGATGCAAATCGTCGTTCTTTGATCGTTGCACCGGCATCTCTCGTCTATAACTGGGAGAGCGAATGTGCCCGCTTTGCTCCGAAGCTGCAGACGAGACTCGTCGCCGGCACACAGGAACAGAGGAAAGAGATGATCCAAAATGCCGGTATGCAGGATATTTTGATTACCTCGTACGATTTGCTCCGCCGCGATATCGAACTGTATCAGGATCTCCCGTTCTTCTGCGAGATCATTGATGAGGCGCAGTTCATCAAAAATCACGCAACGCAGGGAGCAAAAGCCGTGAAAACGATCCATGCATCGTTCCGCCTGGCATTAACCGGAACACCGGTAGAAAACCAGTTAAGTGAACTATGGAGCATCTTTGATTATCTGATGCCGGGATTCCTCTATGGATATCAGAAATTCCGCGAGCAGTTTGAACTTCCGATTGTGCGGAACGGCGACGAAGAAAGATTAGAACGTCTGCAAAAGATGATCCGTCCGTTTATTCTGCGCCGTCTGAAGAAGGAAGTGCTGAAGGATCTGCCGGACAAAATTGAGAAAAATATGGCTGCCTGCATGGAACAGAAGCAGAAGGAGCTGTATCATGCACATGCCCAGCGGCTGGCGCTTATGCTGCAGAACCAGACAGAGGAAGAATTTGCCGATTCCAGGTTCCAGGTGCTCTCTGAACTGACGCGGCTGCGTCAGCTCTGCTGTGATCCTGCGCTTGTTTACGAAAATTACGAAGGCGGTTCGGCAAAACTCGATCTCTGCATCGAGCTGATTCAGAGTGCCGTGGAATCCGGCCACAAAATCCTGCTGTTCTCCCAGTTCACTTCGATGATCGAGATCCTGACCGCGCGTCTGCAGGAAGAAAGCATCAGCTGCTTTGTCCTGCAGGGAAGCACGAAAAAAGAGCAGCGTGCACAAATGGTGGAACAGTTCAACCGGGATGACACGTCTGTATTCTGTATTTCCCTGAAAGCAGGTGGAACCGGCCTGAACCTGACCGGCGCGGATATCGTCATCCATTACGATCCATGGTGGAATGTTGCTGTTGAAAATCAGGCGACAGACCGTGCACATCGTATTGGGCAGAAAAATGTTGTGACGGTATACAAATTGATTGCAAAAGGAACCATCGAGGAAAAAATCATCAAGCTTCAGCAGATGAAAAAAACGAGCTGGCGGAAGAGATCCTTTCCGGTGATGAAATTAAGACAGCATCCTTTCAGAGAGAGGAACTGCTTGAGCTTTTGGAAGAACGGTTCTGAAACCGCAAAAAGCAGAAAAAGATTTAATGTAAGGACGAAATGCAGCAGCAATGCAGGAAAATATAAAAGGGATACGTTTCTGTCATACCCTGAAAACGGGCGGACAGGAAACGTATCCCTTTTACAGTAATAGTCTATTCGAAACCAATCTTACAGAAGCTGAATATTCATCACATCCATCACCTCTCGTGTCTCCATCGGCCATACCGAGCACTGTACCTCTCCGATGTGCGCTTTGCGCAGGAAAAACATACAGATACGGGACTGTCCGATACCGCCGCCGATTGTCTGCGGGAGAGTGCCGTTCAGAATGGATTTCTGGAAGGGAAGCTTCGCGCGGGACTGGCATCCGCATTCCTTTAACTGGGCGCGGAGAGCATCTGCGTTGACGCGGATACCCATGGAGGAGAGCTCAAGAGCGATGTCAAGCACTGGATAATAAACGATCAGGTCGCCGTTTAAGGACCAGTCGTCGTAGTCCGGGGAACGTCCGTCCTGACGCTCTCCGGAAGCAAGCACGCCGCCGATCTGCATAATAAAGACAGCACCTTTTTCTTTGGTGATTGTATACTCTCTTTCCTTTGGAGTCAGATCCGGATAGCGATCCTCAAGTTCCTGGGAAGTGGTAAAGAAAATTTCATCCGGCAGAATGGTTTCGATGTAGTCGTACTGGTCTGCCATATGTTTTTCCGTGTTTTTCAGTGCCTCATAGATATCTTTTACGGTACTCTTTAAGAAATCAAGATTGCGTTCTTCCGGGGACATGATTTTTTCCCAGTCCCACTGATCCACGTAAACGGAGTGAATGTTGTCGGTCACCTCGTCCTGGCGGATGGCGTTCATATCGGTGTAGATGCCTTCTCCCTCAGAGAAGCCGTATTTGTGAAGCGCGTACCGTTTCCATTTTGCCAGAGACTGAACAATTTCAGCGGTTTTCTTGGTACCCTGATCCTTTAACTCAAAAGAAACCGGGTGTTCTACGCCATTCAGATTGTCATTCAAGCCGGTTTCCGGCTGTACAAAAAGTGGAGCTGTTACACGGAGCAGATGCAGACGATGTGTCAGCTCATGCTGGAAATAATCCTTTACTGTTTTAATTGCCACCTGTGTATCGTGGAGGTTTAATGCAGATTTGTAACCCTGCGGAATAATAATTTCTCCCATTACTTTAAAACCCTCTTGTTTTAGATTTGCTTTTCGAATCATGCCTTCTCAAAAAGCTTCAAATTTAGTTTACCATGTTTTCCCTGGAAAGCAAGGAAAAGATACGAAAAAACCAAAGATAGTAAAGAATTTTTTCGACATATTTTCCTTGCTGAATTTCTCCCCGGAAATACGAAATTTTCCGAAAATCAGAGCGCTTATGAAAGAGGCGGAATTATTCGGAAACCCACTGGCGCAGAAACGCTGCGGACTGTTCGATGAACGATAACTGATCCGGCGCATCGAAATGCTCGATGGCGAGATAACCGTCGTAATCGCACGCTTCTAAATCTGTAAGAAGCTTTGCCATCGGCAGATATCCCGTTCCGGCCGGTGTCTGGCCAAGGCCGCGGCAGAAACGTCCGTGAACGAGCGGGCTTTCGGCACGATCCTTACAGTGAACATGGACAATATAATCCTTCAGAAGCCAGGCAGCATACGAAACATCCTCATCACTGAAAGCAAAATTTCCGATATCAAGCGTATACCGCAGCCCCGGCACGTGCTCCATAAACCAGAGCAGCGGATATGTGCGTGCAAACGGCTGTAAAAAACCGTCAAAGTCCTCTAAGGTAATCGTAACGCCACGCAAAGCCGCATATTCGGCGAGTGAGGAAAGCGCATGTACCATATTTTGAATCGATTTGTTTTCGGCCATAAAAGTACTCGTTGCCTCATAGGTGCTGCTGCAGGCTGCAAGCTCTGCCGCTTCGGCAGTTTCAAGCGCGCCTGCAACAAACAGGACACGCGAAACCTGCTGCGATGCCGCAGTATCGAGCATCTGCTGTGCTCTGCCAAGATCCGTATCATGGGAAAAATCAAAGGTTTCATGCATACAGCTGATCACCAGCCCCGCATCGGAAAGCATCGGGGCAATGACCTCTTTTTCTGATGCAAACAGACTGTAGTTCATCTCAACAGCCGAAATTCCCTGATCCCTGCAGAACGCGAGCACTTCCGGAATCGTCTTACCGGATTGCTCACACGCCTGTAGAATGTGTTCGTAAAAAACGGAAAGCTTTCTCATATAACATTTCCTCCTGATTTATGCAATGTGTACGCAGATTCCATCCGCGTATTGCAGAACATTTTTGATCGTGAAATCAGACCCCTGTTTTGAAAAAATCAAACGGGATACAGATATCGGTAAACTGCAGCTGCTATTTTTGGTGTGAAGAAAGATACACTTCCTCTGTAGATGGATTCACCCATGCATTATCCAGTGGTGCCGGTCTTCGTACTACAGGAACGCACCAGCGCACCCCGTTTTTGATAATCTTCTGAATCACCGGCATATGGTAAATGGGGTATTCCTCGTGTCCTGGCTGAAAATAGAAAATTTTGCCCAGCCCACGTGTAAAGGTGCATCCGCTGCGGAACACCTCACCGCCTGCAAACCATCCCGTAAATACCACATCATCCGGTTTGGGAATATCAAAAAACTCCCCATACATCTCTTCCTCCGGAATATCCACCCATGCCGGAATTCCCTGCGCGATCGGATGGGTCGGACACGTACAGAACAGTCTCTCACGATCCCCATGCCGCCACCGAAGCGTCATACTTGTTCCGAGAAGCTTCCGCATAATCTTGGAATAATGCCCTGAATGCAGAACTACCAGCCCCATTCCGGCCAGCACATGACGCCGAACCCGCTCGGCCACATCGTCCGAGAACTCCTCCTGCAGCATATGATTCCAGAACACCAGCACATCGGTATTTGCCAGTACTTCTTCCGTCAGCCCATGCTCCTTCTCGTCAAACACAGCCGTCCGAACCGAAAGCTCCTCCTCTTGTCTCAGAAACTTTGCAATACAGGCATGAATCCCGTCCGGATAAATCTCTTTCACTTTCTCCTGCGTTCGCTCATGCTGAAACTCATTCCAGACCGTAACTCGTATCATTCGTCCATCCTCCTTCTATAAGAAAAAAACTGTATCATTTTCAAAAAGTTATCGATAGCAAATCTTGAAAATAATGAAAAAAAGCAGTCGTTCACACTCTGCGGTACTGAATTTTTGCGTTATTTTCTGGTCTTACTATAAATTATACTCGTGCTATACCAATATTTCAATTCACAAATTCCTTGACATCCCCTCCGAAATCCCGTATACTAAACAATGCGCAGCCGGGGAGATAGCGGTGCCCTGTACCCGCAATCCGCTACAGCGGGGGTGATGCCAATCCGAGGGCTTTTTCATTGCGAAGCTGCCTTCTATAAGTGACGTTGACGTCTGGGTCTTACGCAACAGGACTCCATGAACCGTGTCAGGGCAGGAATGCAGCAGCACTAAGTGGAATCTCCTGTGTGCCGTGAGGGTGCCTGGGCCGAGTAGGCTGTAGGAGTAACGTTCGTGGTGAGAGTTCGAAGTGCGGCGCGCATAAAAAGAAAATCCAAGGAAGCCTGAACCACAGACTTCCTTTTTTCGTACAAAAATAGAAACTCCCGCGCTTTCTTCCCCGAACTATTGTGAGAACGAAAAAAACTAGGGTATAATGTAAACATTCCATAATACTGCCAAGAAACAAGAAGCAGTCGTGAAAATCTAATAAAGAACAGGATGGGAAAAGTCATATGTTAAGAATTGGTCTGTTAACAAGCGGCGGAGACTGCCAGGCATTAAATGCGACCATGCGCGGAGTCGTAAAAGGCCTTGCAAACAATGTAAAAGATCTCGAAGTATACGGATTCATGAACGGCTATAAAGGCCTCATCTACAGCGATTACCGCATGCTCAGTGCAAAAGATTTTTCCGGTATATTAACACAGGAGGAACTATTCTGGAACCTCACGTCAGCCGTTCAAGCTGATGCGTACCCAGATGCAAACGGTCTGGACAAAGTGGAAGCAATGAAGCATACCTACCACAAGCTACCTTCTGGACTGCCTTGTCATTCTTGGCGGAAACGGAACCCAGAAAACAGCAAACCTCTTGAGAGAGGAAGGACTGAATATTATCCATCTTCCGAAAACCATCGATAATGATATCTACGGAACGGATATGACCTTCGGTTTCTACAGTGCCGTCAATATTGCATCCGATGCGATCGACTGCATCCATACAACAGCCTCCTCTCACCAGAGAGGTTTTTATCGTAGAGGTTATGGGTCATAAAGTAGGCTGGCTGACGCTGTACGCCGGAATCGCAAGCGGCGCAGACGTTATCCTGATTCCGGAAATTCCATACGATATTGAAAAAGTATGCGAGGCCATCAACAGACGAAAAGAGCGCGGAAGCGGATTCACCATTCTTGCCGTTGCCGAGGGTGCAATTGCAAAAGAAGACGCAGCACTTCCGAAGAAAGAGCTGAAAAAACGTCAGGAAGAAATCGCAAAGAAATACCCGTCCGTATCCTACAAGATCGCAGAAGAAATCGAGGCAAAGACAGGCATGGAAATCCGCGTCACCGTACCGGGCCACATGCAGCGAGGCGGCAGCCCGTGTCCGTATGACCGTGTCCTTTCCACAAGACTCGGATCCGAGGCAGCACAGCTTATTCTGGACAAACAGTACGGCTACATGGTCGGAATGGTCAACGGAAAAGTAAAGAAAATTCCGCTGGGCGAGTGCGCCGGAAAATTAAAGACCGTAGATCCGAATGCACAGGAAGTCCTGCAGGCAAAACGGATGGGAATCAGCTTCGGCGATTGATGCGTTCCCGAAAAAGGCAGGGAAAAAGAACGGAGGCCTTAAAGCAAGAAGAACAAGGTCTCCGTTCTTCTGTTGCACTGCTGTCCAAAAGAAACTGCCGGCGGCAGGCTTCCATGCCGATGCAATAAAAGGAGAAAAATTTTATGAGCTATACTGCTCTGTACCGAAAATTCCGTCCTTCCACCTTTGAGGATGTAAAAGGACAGGATCACATTGTAACAACATTAAAAAATCAGATCCGCGCGGACCGCATCGGTCATGCGTACCTGTTCTGCGGAACCCGCGGAACAGGAAAAACGACGATCGCCAAGATTCTCGCCCGCTCGGTCAACTGCGAACATCCCGTGGACGGAAGCCCGTGCAACGAATGTCCGACGTGTAAGGCGATTCTGGCGGGCGTTTCCACGAACGTCATCGAGATCGACGCGGCATCGAACAACGGTGTCGACAACATCCGTGAAATCCGTGAGGAGGTAGCCTACCGGCCGACACAGGGACGGTATAAAGTCTATATCATCGACGAGGTGCATATGCTTTCTACCGGAGCGTTCAATGCACTCTTAAAAACCCTGGAGGAGCCGCCGTCCTATGTCATCTTCATTCTGGCGACCACAGAGGCAAACAAAATCCCGGTGACGATCCTTTCCAGATGCCAGCGGTACGATTTCCGCCGCATCACGATCGATACCATCGCGGCGCGTCTTAGTGAACTGATGGAAAAAGAGGGCGTGGACGTCGAAGAAAAAGCCATCCGCTACGTCGCAAAGGCGGGCGACGGCTCCATGCGAGACGCGTTAAGCCTCCTGGACCAGTGCATCGCCTTCTACCTCGGGCAGAAGCTGACGTACGATAAAGTCCTTGAAGTTCTCGGAACTGTTGATACCGAAATCTTCAGCCAGATGCTCCGCACGATCCTCGCCGGGGATGTAACGGGAAGCATCCGCACGCTGGAAACCCTTTTAAACCGCGGAAAAGAGCTGGGACAGTTCGTTACCGACTTTACGTGGTATCTGCGGAATCTGCTGTTGGTAAAAAGCGCAGATGAAACCGAAGAACTGCTCGACGTCTCTACAGAAAACCTGAAGCTCTTAAAAGAAGAGAGCACGATGGTAGACGATGAGACGCTGATCCACTATATCCGCGTTTTATCCGAGCTCTCCGGCCAGCTCCGCTATGCGGCGCAGAAGCGAGTGCTCGTTGAGGTGGCGCTCGTCAAACTCTGCAAAACCGCAGATGGAGCAGAACCTCGAATCCGTGCTGGAGCGTCTTAGGATTCTCGAAGAAAAAATGGAGCGCGGAATCCCGATGATGGTGACAAATGCACCGGGAGCAGGAAACGGCAGTGCAGGAGGCTCCGGAGCGGCCGGAGACGGCTATGCGGCGGCAGAAACACCGCAGAGTGCACCGGCACCAGTGAAAGCCGCACCGGCGGATTTACAGCGCATCAGCGCGTCCTGGAAGGCAATTGTCGGCCAGACAAGCGGCATGTTCCGCCAGTTTCTGCAGAGCGCCGTTCCGAAATACAACAGCGAGACGGGCGACGCCAAACTGTTTGTTGAGTTTGCAGACCAGCTCGCATCCATCTACGTTGAGCGGCCGGAGGCAGCCGATGAGATCCGCACCATTATTGAACAGATGACTGGAAAAACCGTAGAGGTCCAGCTCATTTTAGCAGACCAGCATGCAAACGCCGCGCTCTCCACGATTTCCGTGGATGATGCACTGACGCAGGCGATTCATGGAATCCCGGTCGAGGAGGACGACGAGAGCGACTTCGACGACGGGGAAGAATAGATTAAAAACAAATTTTTCAGGAGGATATTACCCATGGCAAAAAGAGGAGGATTCCCGGGAGGAATGCCGGGCAACATGAACAATCTGATGAAGCAGGCGCAGAAAATGCAGAAGCAGATGGAAGAGAACCAGAAAGCGCTCGAGGAGAAAGAATTCACTGCGACAGCAGGCGGCGGAGCCGTAGAAGTAACCATTCCGGTAAAAAACGAAGTAACCAAGTTAAAATCAGCGAAGATGCCGTAGATCCGGACGACGTAGAAATGCTCGAGGATCTGATCATGGCAGCAACCAACGAAGCACTGCGCAAAGTTGAGGACGAGGCAGCCAAAGCTATGGGCAAACTCGCCGGCGGACTTGGCAGCATGGCGGAGGATTCCCGTTCTGATGGATTACTACAGCGGATACATCAATCAGTTGATCGAGCAGCTGTCCCATCTGCCTGGAATCGGTGTGAAAACCGCACAGAGGCTGGCATTTCATATCATGAATATGCCGGCCGACCAGGCAAAACGGCTGGCCGATTCGATCACAGAAGCAAAATCCCACGTTCAGTACTGCAAGTGCTGCCAGACGCTGACCGACAAAGAACTGTGCCCGATCTGTGCCAATGTCAAGCGCGATCACAGCGTGATCATGGTGGTGGAGACGACGCAGGATCTTGCGGCATATGAAAAACCGGAAAATACGACGGCGTTTACCACGTCCTGCACGGGGCAATCTCCCCAATGCTGGGAATCGGGCCGGACGACATCCGGTTGAAAGAGCTGATGCAGCGTCTCCAGGGCGATGTCTCGGAGGTTATCGTTGCCACGAACTCCAGCCTGGAGGGCGAGACAACGGCCATGTACATCAGCAAGCTGATCAAGCCGACCGGAATCAAGGTGACGCGGATTGCAAGCGGCGTTCCGGTGGGCGGCGATCTGGAAAATATTGACGAAGTCACCCTTCTGCGTGCGTTAGAGGGCAGAACGGAGCTGTAATTATGGGCAGAAAAAAAGTGACATCCAGTGATGTCGCAGCAGCCTCAGGCGTATCCCAGGCGACGGTCTCCATGATCCTGAACCGGCGGGAAAACGTTTCGTTCTCGCGGGAAACAGTAGAAAAAGTGGAGGCGGCGGCAAAAGAGCTGGGCTACCAGATTCCCCGGCGGAAGATGAGAAGAGAGTCGAACGGCAACAAGCTGATCGTCGTCTTCTGTCCGACGCTGACGAATCCTTACTATGTGATGTTGCTGCACGGCATCGAAGAAGTTGCAAAAGAGAAGAATTACGGGGTCTTTGTCTGCAATACGCAGAGGGATCTGAAAATCGAAGAGAATTATCTTCGGATGATGAAGAGTGTGCG
>ENA-OQMY01000305-OQMY01000305.1-human-gut-metagenome-genome-assembly--contig:-NODE-305-length-14354-cov-3.214241_pt1 | contig 14354 bp, 10 predicted proteins | sample MGYA00242623_ERZ504868 | MGnify/ENA primary metagenome ERZ504868 (study PRJEB26092, sample SAMD00036386) | human gut metagenome | host: Homo sapiens | study: EMG produced TPA metagenomics assembly of...
GCCGCAAGTTTGCCAGCATGAAAGCGGGAGTCCGGGAAATGCCCGTTATTGTCCGGAATATGGATGATGATACCGCCGTTATTCTGATGGTAGACAGCAATGTACAGCGTGAAAATGTGCTGCCCAGCGAGAAGGCGAGGGCGTATAAGATGAAGCTGGATGCTATCAAACGGAGAGCCGGGAGACCGAGTAAAGAAAATTCCCGACAACTTGTCGGGAATTTTGAAAGTGCAGAGATTGTGGGACAAAGTGCGGGAGATAGCGGGAGACAGGTTCAACGATATATCCGTTTAAATGAACTCATTCCAGAACTGCTTGAAATGGTGGATGGCAACGAGATAAAATTCAATCCCGCCTATGAGCTTGCATTTTTAAGACCGGAGGAACAAGCCGTGCTTTATGACATTTTACAGGCGGAGGAAGTAACACCGTCACTTTCACAGGCCCAGCGGCTCAAACGTGCCAGCCAGGAGGGGCGATTGTCTGAACAGGACATTGCTGCGATCATGCGGGAGGAAAAGGCGCAGACCAGAGATACAGGAAAAGTAACTCTTCCGGCAAAGGAGATCGAGCAATTCTTTCCGAAAAGCTATACGCCCGAACAGAAAAAGAAGGTTATCGTAAAGCTTCTGGCAAGCTGGGCACGCCAGCGTGGAGAGCAGGTGCGATAATTTCTCTTTTGGTTATTGCTACATCATGGTATAATATAGGTGTTTCCCAGAATGTTGCATGAAAGAATGGTGACGGTGATGACGCGGAAGGAAGAAATTTTGTACATGCAAACGCGGCTCCTGCGTTTGGCTGCAAGCCACTGGAGCCATTCAGATGATGAAATACAATCGATTTTTGTAAAATACGGTGTGTATGAATATATAGAGGATGGATACGAGCTGTTTCATTTGGAGGGCGACGAAGCGGTGTTGCAGGAAATTGCAGAGATGCTGAAAAGAAAAGGTGTGGATTTGAAATGATCTTACATTCCGGCATAATACTTTATCATGGGAGCTATGTGACAGTTGAAAAACCAGAGCTGGAGAAGTGTTATCCATATAAAGATTTTGGGCGTGGCTTCTATTTAACGACATCACAGGAGCAGGCAGTATCGTTTGTCCGCAGTTCCGTTGCAAAAGCAGCAGGCCGGGGAGATGTGCAGCCGAATACAAAATGGGGGTTTGTGTCCAAGTATATATTTCAGGCAGATATCAATATTAAAATTCATGAATTCCCAAATGCGGATGCGGCCTGGCTGCATTGCGTTGCTTCACACCGCCGTCCCACGTTATCTGTTGACTGGGCGGCTGAGTGGCAGGATTACGACATTTTGGCTGGAAAGGTGGCCAATGACAGAACAAACCCGACGATTACAGCATATTTGGCAGGGTTGTTTGGAGAAGTCGGCTCAATGCGTGCGGACGAACAATGTGTGTCGATGCTCATGCCGGAAAATCTGGAAAATCAAATCTGTCTGCGGACATCTGCCGCGTTGGCCTGCATTTCTTTTGAGGGGAGCGAAAAAGTAGTATGCAGATAAAGAAAGAGGCTCCATCGGCGGTAGAAGCAGCGATGGAGCTTACTGCGGTAATGGCCGTAAGTCAAATTGCGCAACAGGAAAAGAAGCCCGAAACAGAAGTGCTGAAAAGCTTTATGAATTCAAACACAGCGAAAATGCTTTTCGATGACGAAACGAAGCTCTGGCACAACGGTCCTGCATATGTTGCATATGAATATCTGAAAGAATGCGAAAAAAGGAAAATCAGCTGAAGTGCATTATCCTGTAGGGATGTATTTCATTCATCAAAAGGGCCGAAAGGCCCTTTTTCTATTGGCCTGAAACGAGGGGTGAATCGAATTTGAAAGTTTTGATCGTAGAGCCGGGGTATTCGCCCTATGAGGCGGACCTGGAGAATACACCCGCGGCCCTTACTGCTATTTTAGAGTCGGAACAGTATACCGCAGCGTTCCCCTTTGACAATACGGTGATCGCCGCGGTGTACGGAGGGGATGCAGAAAAGCCGTACAACCGGACGCTGGGCAGCATCGGCCTTGTACAGGGGCGCTTCATCGTGTGCGGCAGCAGAAGGGGCCGGTTTGTGGGGCTGACGCGGGAGCAGGCGCAGCGGTATTCGCGGCGTCTGCACTTTCCGGAAAAGTTTGAAGAAAGGGACGGGCGGCTGTATTCGCTGCCCTGTGCCCCGAAAATAAAACCAAAGGACGAGCGGCTGGGGAATTCCGGCCGCTTTTCCTTTTTTGAGAGGTAAAGGAAAATGGAACAGGAAGAATACATCGTGGACGGACACAGGGTAATGCGTCCCGGCGTTCTGCGCCCGGAATACTGGAACGCGGCCCATCAGCTGTATTTTGCCGTGGGCGGCAACGGCGCGCGTGCCAGCGTCCACGGTACAAAGGTATTCTGCATCAACATATATACCGGAGAGCATACATATATCCGCCGCACGGACGTAATGGGGGCCATCGAGCCGGACCGTCTGCCCGGTTGGGCAAAGGAAAAGGCCGCCGCGCTGCAGCAGGACTACCAGCGTGAAAAAGCCGCTGAAAAACAGCGGCTGGAGAAATTTTTGACAGCACGCAGGGAAAAAGAAACAAGCGAAAACCTGCGCCGCCCACGGGCGGCGCAGACACGCGGAAAGGAAAAAGGCGGGGAGCGATGATGGAGCTGGAAATCCAAACGATGCAGCCGGGGGAACGGCTGTACGCATACAGGCAGAGCACGCAGCTTGAGGGCCAGACAGGCGGCGTCGGATATCTGCGCGGAGACTTTGGTAAGGATGGACGGGAATTTTTCACCACCTGGGAGGACGGACATGGCCGGTACAAAACAGATGCGTTCAGACAGGAGTTCGACCGGGTGGTCAATACCCTGCGGCAGCCCGGCGGCCTGTTTTCCGGCAGAAGTGAAATGGCGCGCATCTGCCACGACCACGCAGACGCAGGCTTTGACGGGAACTACTGCAGGGAATACGGATTTCGGATCAACACACAGCAGTACAGCTATCTGCTGCGCTGCCATACCGATCCGGGCGACTACAATTTCTATTTGTTCGCGTATGTGACGGAGCATCTGGGCCGCCACATGGAGAATGCCGGGCGCGGTATCCGCTTCATCACGCCGGACTACAAAGAGTTGTTCCGAATCCCGGACGGCGATAAGGTCCGGATCACATGGAGCGACGGGGAACGGATCGAGCGTACCTGCAGATATATCGACGACTGCCATCTGGAGCTGGGCCGGGGCATGGACGGCATCCGGCACATCTGCCAGCTTGCGGAGCAGCTCCGGCAAAACGGCGGCACGGTCATTCCGCTGCGCTCGTCCCTGCCGGAGCAGTGCTACAACCTCCTGCCCAGCACGGCGGGATCATCCTTGTTAAAAAGGGAGAAACCGGCGTTTTTCAAAACCGATATTCCAGACATGGGACGGGAGGAGAACCGCGCGTTCGTTTTGGAGACAAACGAAAAGCTGGGCGTGAGCCGCGCCCAGGCCGAGGCGATGTTGGCAGGCTCGATGTTCGGCTGGCAGACACAGGCCGCAGACCCGTGCAGCTATGACGAACAGGGGCGCATGCTGACCCCGAAGCAGAGATTCCAAAAAGAACGGGGCGAAGCCCGGTAAAAACGAAAACAGGAGATGAGCGGCGATGCCGGTGAACAGGCAGACCGTCCGGGAGCTGTCCCGGACAACGCTGTACAACATTACGAGCAGCGGGCAGGCGTGGCGGGCGTTCCTGGACGCCGCGGCGCGGCTGTACAAATACAGCTTTTCGGAGCAGGTACTGATCTACGCGCAGGAGCCGGAGGCCACGGCGTGCGCAGCGAAGGAGGTGTGGTATACGCGGATGAAGCGGAGCCTGCGTCCGGACGCGCAGGCCATCGCGCTGCCGGACCCGCACAGCCATTTCGGGCGTCTCAAATACGTGTTTGACGTCAGGGAAACGCAGCCGCTGCCGGGCGCGCCGGAGTTCCGGCAATGGAGCCTGCCGTTTGAAGCGCTGGAGCGTGTGACGGACAGGCTGGGACAGGAATATGGGATTTCCCGGGAACCCGTGGTGGCGGACCGCGTTTACGCGCTTGTGATGAACGCGCCGCGGGAGCTGTATCCGATGCAGCTGACGGCGATGCTGCGTGCGGCGGACGCAGAAGGCCGATGGTCCGGGCAGGACGACGCCGCGCTGGCCCGGCAGTTCCACCAGCTCGTGGCGGACAGCGCGGCATACATGGTGGGCGTCCGTGTTGGCATTGGAACGGGCGCGGTCACGTCGGACGCGCTGGAAAGCATCACGCGCTTCAACAGCCCCGGACTGGCCGCACTCGCGGGCACTTATGCCAGCCGTCTGGCCGCGTCGGTGCTGCGGGATGTCGAACGCGCGGCCAGGGAAAACGACAGGCTTGCATTTCCGGCCCGCGGCGTGCAGAATGAAGGCAGAGAGGAATTTTCACATGCGGCTGAAGCTGCAAAGGAGGTACAGGACAATGACATATACAACACAGAACGGAGTGCGCTACCCGGACCTGATGCTGGAGGAACCGGAGACAGCACCGGGCAAATACGGCCTGCTGCGCCTCAGATATCTGGAGAAAAGCGACCCCGGTCAGCTGAACATCCTGCTGCTGGAGGGCACGCTGAACAGCCATCTGGCACAGATCGACCGTCAGGTGCGCGGGCAGGTGGAGCAGACGATGGAGCGTCTGGTACAGCGCACGAAGCTGCCGGACAAACAGACGGACCCGCTTGGCTGGGCCGGGACGATGAACAGCCTGCGCCAGCAGGCGGAGGAAACGGCGATGGAGCTGATCTACGGCAGCTGAGCCTGTTCCCGGCAGAAGAAGAGATACAGGAAACAGGGCGTTCCGACACGGAGCGTCCTGTTTCTTTGTCTCCGGATGAAATAGACGATATCCTGCGCTGTGACAGGGAATACAAAAAAGGCTGCAAAAAACAGGATATCGAAGCCCTTTTCAGCACCACCATGGATATGCAGGAACGCAAAGCCTTTCTGGCGGACGCCATGGGACATATATATACGGAGCTGTTCATCGGAAACCACCGTTACGGATACTGCAACCGGGGCAACGGCACAGTGGAATTCTGGCGCGGCGGTTATCTGTCCGCGCGGGCGAAAACAACGCTCACGCTGTTGGAAGTGGCGGAGCGCGCGGCGCAGCTCATTGAACAGGGAACATACCGGCGCGAGGCCCCGCCCGCCGCATTTCCCATCGTGGAGGACGCGAGGGAGGAGCAAGCGGATGGAACGGAGGCCCCGAAAACGGCGCGGGCCGGGTTCAGCGAAGCTGAGATCAACGCGGTGCTCTGCCATGGCTCCGGTTTTTCGAAGGGGAAATTCCGCATTGCCGAATGGTATGGGGGAAAGCACACGGAAAAGGAGACCGCGGATTTTTTGAAGCACGAATACGGAGTCGGCGGGATGACATGGACATTTCTGGACGGCACACACGGCAGTGTGGACTACAACATGTACGGCAGGCCGGGCATTTCCGTGATACGCGGCACGGGTATGGACGCACCGTACCAGCTTTTGAAATGGCCGGAGGCGGCCCGGCGCATCGGACGGCTTGTGAAAGACGGCCTGTACCTGACGGACGAGGAAGAACAGCAATATCCAGAATGGAAGCGGGAAAAACAGGCGCAAAAGTTGAAAGCCGTGCGGCGGGATGCTGCCCGCGAGCCGCCCGCCCCGCAGCGTCCCTGTGCTGTGGACGACACCGTATACCTAGAGGACGGCAAGGCGTTCCGCATCGTGGAGATCAGCGGGGACGGCGTCCGTCTGGAGGACGCGGATTTTCCGCTGCTCATGCGGAAGAAAAGCATGGAAGCCTTTGCAGCGCTGCTCCGGGCGGACACGCGCAACGCGCAGCTTTTGCCGCCCGGTCCGGCGAGCGGGCAGGCTGTGTACACAGAAGCCCCGCGGGACCTTTCGCTGCCTTTCAGCGGGGACCGTTATCTGGACCTGAAGGATCAATACAACCGTTACGCGCTGGGCTGCGGAAACGATGCGTATTTTTTGTTTTACGACGAGGACGCGCGCGTTGTATCGGGAGCGCTGCACACAAAGGTGCTGCATGCCGATGTGCCGCCGCTGGGCGAAGTGGATGTTACGGGCTTCCTTAAAGAGCAATGGCCCGCATATTTGAAAAAGCTGCTGTGCGCGGGCGTGGATACGGCGCTGTTTGAGCCGGGCGCGGGCCAGCCGGAGCCGGTCAGGCTGTGCCGTGCGGCAGAGGCGCTGCCGCGGGGCGGCATCATCGAGATCGAGGGCCGGGAGCACAGCATCACGGAAGTCAATTTCAAGTCGCGGACGGTCATTCTCAAGGATATGGAGCCGGAGCCGGGCCAGCCGCGGTATACGACGATGGACGTGTCCAGCGCCTATGACGCATTTCAGGAGGACGGCCAGCGGATGGCGGAGCTGCCGCAGGCGGCACAGGTACAGAAGGATACCCCGTCTGTGCCAAAGCTGGATTACCGCTATCCCACGGAGAATGCATCTCCGGTCGGCCCCAAGGCGCGGTTTGCGCTGAATGCCGCGGCCATCGGGACCCTGCGCCGTATTGAGGACGAGGGCCGTATGGCCACGGCGGAGGAACAGGGTATATTGGCGCGGTATGTGGGATGGGGCGGCCTTGCGGACGCCTTTGACGGAGAAAAAACCGAATGGGCGCAGGAGTACGCACAATTAAAATCCCTGTTGGATGAATCGGAATACATGGCGGCGCGCGCATCCACACTGACGGCATTCTACACGCCGCCCACGGTGATACGGGCTATGTACAGCGCGCTGGAACGCTGGGGCGTGACGGGCGGAAACATTCTGGAGCCGTCCATGGGTGTGGGCGCGTTTTTCGGCTGCCGCCCGGAGCAGTTTGATACAAACCCCACCGGGCTTTACGGCGTGGAGCTGGACCATATTTCCGCGCGCATTGCAGGGCAGCTCTACCAGTCGGCGCACATCTATGCCTGCGGCTATGAGAAAACAGCACTGCCGGACAGCTTCTTTGACTGCGCCGTAGGCAATGTTCCGTTCGGCAGCTTCGGCGTACATGACACGCGGTACGACCGGGAGCATTGGCTCATCCATGATTACTTTTTCGGCAAGACCATCGACAAGGTGCGCACGGGCGGTATTATCGCGTTCATCACCTCCAGCGGCACGCTGGACAAGGCGTCAGGCAATGTGCGGCGGTACATCGCCCAGCGGTGCGAATTGATCGGCGCGGTGCGCCTGCCCAGCGACACGTTCCGCCAGAGCGCGGGCACAGAGGTGACGTCGGATATCCTGTTTCTGCAAAAGCGCGAACGCATGGCGGACCGGGATGAACCGTGGCTGCATGTGGGAAAGACCGGGGACGGCGTGCCCATCAACCAGTATTTTGCGGAGCATCCGGAAATGGTGCTGGGCGATATGGTGATGGAAAGCGGCCCGTTCGGTCCCCGCTCCGTTTGCCGCCCGCGTCCGGGACAGGACCTGGGCGCGGCGCTGCACGCCGCACTGGAAGGGCTGGACGCACGGCTCCCGGCGGCGCTGCCGCTGGAACAGGCGGAACAGGAGATCGAGGTGCTGCCCGCGGACCCGGATGTGCGCAATTACAGCTTCACGGAGGTGGACGGCAGGCTGTACTTCCGGGAAAACTCCGTCATGCGCGCGGTGAAGCTGGACGGGGCGAATACGCGCCGCGTGCGGGAGCTGATCGCGCTGCGCGGCCAGACGCGCAGGCTCATGCAGGTACAGCTTGACGGGTGCGGAGACGCGGCGGTACAGCTGGAGCAGGACAGGCTGAACCGGCTGTACGACAATTTTGTGCGGCGGTATGGCCGCATCAACAGCCGTGGGAACGCGGGCGTATTCCGGGACGACAGCGGATATTTTCTTCTGTGCGCGCTGGAGGTGTTCGATGACGAAGGGAACTTCAAGTGCGAATCGGACATGTTCACAAAGCGCACCATCCAGGCGCGCAGGCCTGCGACCGAGGTGGGGACAGCCAGCGAAACGCTGGCTGTTTCCATTTCCGAACGCGCGTGCGTGGACCTTCCATATATGGCGCAGCTCCTGCGCACGGAGGACCAGGACGGAATCGTCCGTGCATTGCGGGGCGCTATTTTTCGAGACCCGTCGCGCGTGCGGGAGGGTATCCCGGAAAGCGGCTGGGTGACGGCGGACGAATACCTGTCCGGGAATGTGCGGGAAAAGCTGCACACGGCACAAAAAGCGGCGGAAGCGGATGCGGCGTATGTAGTCAATGTATCCGCTCTGGAGCAGGTGCAGCCCGCGCCCGTTGAAGCCGGGGACATCGAGGTGCATCTGGGCGCTACATGGATACCGGTGGATGTTGTGAAGGATTTCATGGTGGAGCTGCTGGAGCCGTCCTGGAATGCCGCAGCGGTGATGGAAGTGATATATGTCTCATACACAGGCCAGTGGAACATCACAAACAAGGCAAAGGGCGCGGCGGCCAATGTGAAAGCAAACGAGACATACGGCACAGAGCGCATCAACGGATTTCACATTCTGGAAGCGTCGCTGAATATGCGCACGGTAAAGGTGTACGACACAAAATACGACGCCGTGTCCGGCCGGGAAATACGGGTTCTGAACAAAAACGAAACGATACTGGCGCAGCAGAAGCAGGACGCCATTAAGCAGGCGTTCCGCGACTGGCTCTTTAAAGACCCGGCCCGCCGTGAACGCCTTGTGAAGCTGTACAACGAAAAATTCAATTGCCTGCGCGGGCGGGCGTATGACGGCAGCCATATTTCCTTTCACGGCATGTCGCCGGAGATCGTGCTGCGGGACCACCAGCGCAACGCCGTGGCGCGCATCCTTTACGGCGGCAACACGCTGCTTGCACACGTTGTCGGGGCCGGGAAGACCTACACGATGGCAGCGGCGGCGATGGAGGCCAAACGCCTGGGGCTGTGCAGCAAAAGCCTGGTCGTTGTGCCAAACCACCTGACGGAGCAATGGGGTGCGGAATGGCTCCAGCTGTATCCCGGCGCGAATATCCTTGTGGCCACGAAAGTGGATTTTGAAACCGCGAACCGGAAAAAATTCTGCGGGCGCATTGCCACGGGAGATTACGACGCGGTGATCATCGGGCATTCCCAGCTTGAGAAGATCCCGCTGTCGGCAGAGCGGCAGGCGGCCATGCTCCAGCGCCAGATCGACGAGATCACCACGCAGCTTGGCCTTATGGACAGAGATACGCCGCGCTTTACGGTCAAGCAGATGGAACGGACGCGCAAGGGGCTGGAAACACGGCTGGAGCGTCTGAACGACGACAGCCGCAAGGATGATGTTGTGACCTTTGAAGAATTGGGCATTGACCGCCTTTTCATTGACGAGGCGCACAACTTTAAGAATCGTGCGAAACGTTGCGCTATAAGCTATCGTTGACAGCGATAACGAAAAGCGCCATGCGATAGCACTTGGATACAAGAAAATATCGCAGAGAACTCAAATCTCAAAATCAGGGGTGAGATTCCCCCGCCGTACAGAATCAGTGCCGGGGAGGAGAAATCCGAGAGTGGTTTGTCAAACCGCAGGCAGTACGCGAGCTAATACTCCACTGTGCGTTGCACGTCTGTAAACTGTGCATGGTACAGAGCGTGGTGAAGTCGTAACCTGAAAACCTAAACCGAAAGGCATGGATAATAATGGTGCGGGCTTCCGAAGCCTATGGCTACCGAAAATGAAAGCTATGCAGCATCGTAAGAATTAACGGCATCCGAAAGGGTGAAAATTGGAAAAAGTGTGTGCGGCTGGTTTTTCCGTACATGCCCAATGGACTGAAATATCCATCAGGAGCCACGTAAAAACTATGATTCAAAACGTGGTTAGATTTTCCCGGTGTAAGGTAGCGGCCTAAGGGCTTCAATGGTTAGAAATAACCGCAAGGATAGAGATTTGGGAACGTTTGAGAACCTGTAATTGGAGTGTTGCAGCACGATGAAGATTGCAGGGGGTCAGCCGTACCATAGTAGTCTGAGACTGGAACAAACCAGTTACACGGGGCTGAAACGCCCCACGGCGAAGGGTACGAGTCAAGTTGATTTACAAATTTCACAATTAAAGCCAATGAACTCCCTGAAAGATGGGTGACGAACTGCGAGGTGAAAGCCTTGTGCATTTAAACGTCAGGTTTCAATCAGAAACTGAACTAAAGAAATTCCAAGACCTACTCTATGAAAAACTCGGGTCAAGGCGTTTCATTCACAGGACTGTTGGAAGCGATGGCCAGCGAAGTGACCATCGTCACCGCTATCCATAAGCAAGCGCTTGTCGTTGATCCTGTTGCTGCCGAGGTTGTAAAGCGTATCTTTTTACTTGCCAACGAAGGCAAAAGTACACGAGCAATCGCGGAAAAGCTGACGGAAGAAAAGGTTTTGATTCCATCTGCCTACGCAAAGGAATACCACCCGGAGCAGTACAATGGGCAGAAGTATTCCAATCCCAACCTGTGGGGAATGTCTACGGTTAGGGGCATATTGGAAAGACAAGAGTATCTTGGACACACGGTTTTGCGTAAAACGGTAGGCACGAATTTCAAACTGCATAAGCGGAAAAGCACAGCCCAAGACGAACAGTATTTGTTCCAAAACACACATGAGCCTATCATATCGCAGGAGCTATGGGATAGCGTGCATAGGCGCAGAAAGCGTGTGCAGCGGGCTTCGGCTTGGGGCAGTCACACCAACCGATTGAGTGGTTATCTGTACTGCGCCGACTGCGGCAGACGGCTGACACTTCAGACGCATTACAGCAAAAAGGACGGTTCGGTGCAGTATTCCTATCGCTGCGGCGGATATGCAAGCAGAGTAAATAGCTGCACGGCACATTCAATCAGCGCCGACAATGTTGAAGCCTTGGTATTATCTTCTGTAAAGCGCTTTTCCCGTTTCGTTTTGCAGGACGAGAACGCCTTTGCAGCCGAATTGCAATCGCTGTGGATTGAAAGGCTGAAAACAGAGCCGAAAAATCAGCAATCTGAATTGCAACGCTGCCAGAAACGGTATGACGAATTGTCTAACCTTGTCCGCGGGCTGTATGAAAATCTGATGTTGGGCTTGCTATCTGAAAGACAGTACAGGCAGCTTATGAGGCAGTACGATGTCGAGCAGACAGACCTCGAAACCAAAATGGACGCAATCAAAAGCGCTCTTGCGGAGGAACGAGAAAAATCCGGGGATATTAAGCAGTTTATAGCGCTGATCCGTAAGTGCAAAAATCCTACGGAGATCTCCGACTTAATGTTCTATGAACTCATAGACAAAATCGTGGTTTATGAAGCGGAGGGCGTTAGCCGGGCAAGAACCCAAAAGGTTGATATTTACTTCAACTATGTTGGGCAGGTCAACATCGACTACACGCCGGAGGAAGTTGCCGAGATACAGGCACAGGAAGCACAGACAGCGGCGGAACGGTTGCAAAAGCAGCGCGCAAGGGAGAAAGCCTATCGGGCAAAACGCAAGGCTGAAAGGCTTGCAGCAAACGGCGGTGAGCTTGTAAAAAAGCAGGTTTGCCCCCAATGCGGCAAGATATTTATACCAGCCAGCAGTCACCAAACCTTTTGTTCAGAGGGCTGCTGCCACCAATCGCGGCTGGATCAGAAGCAAGCCGAACGCGAAGCCGAGCGCGGGCAGCATTATTACCGCCAGCGCATTTGCGCAATATGCGGTAATCCCTATTGGCCTGAGAGCAGTCGGTCAAAGTTTTGTTCTGATGCTTGCCGGAAAAAGAACCACAATAAAGTAACCTTGGAAGCCTATCACAAGAAAAGAGTAAAGGAGCAGACGCTATGAAAAAGCACATCACCAGTGAACACGCAGACCTGAAATGGGAACGGTTACGGCTGCAATATCTCCGAAAATGCCGGAGATCGCTGTACACAGAACTGCTGGCTACCGATAAGCTGAACGAACATCTTGGGGAAATCAACGAGCAAGCGGATTCTATGTTTTCCCAACTTGTAAAGCAACTTGCCGAGCAGCAAGGCATAACGGAAGCGTTGAAAGCCGAAAATCAGCTGCTTTGGGTGCAGCAGATGAACAATGTGCAGAATGTGGCTTCCGAGATTGTGCTGAATGAGCTAATCTACTGCTGAAAGAATGGTTGGGGTATCTATGTTTTCTCGTTTAAGAAGCAACATCGTTGTACTGTGGATTGTACGCCTACTTGCGTTGCCAGTGATTGCGCTGCTGTATGCGGCAGGATTTGTACTTAATCTTCTGTATGGAATCTGCGGCAGCATTGGTATGATTCTTGCCGGGCTGGGCGGCTTTGCGGCTTTCCTCGCGCTGCTGGATGGCAGCTATGCACAGGCGGCAGCTTCGGCGCTTGTGGCGCTGCTGTTATGCCCATTTGCAGCACCGATGCTGCTATCACTGGCGGGAAGTGTCTTGATTGTCGCTGCATCAGCGTTATTTGCTTGGCTGTTCTGAAAACAGAATATGACGATGAACCGCTGTCACCGCACAGCGGTTTTTCTTTTTTAGATAGCATTCAAGAAGTCATAAAGTCGGGATAGTAATGGAAGAAAGAAAAAATGCTTACGAAAAGTATAGCCTTCCTCAATAAAAATGTTGAGCAAATGTCATATCCGTGTTATAATATGGGAAAATTGTGTTAGAAAGGGTTTGAGGAGATGTCATTTCCAGAGTGTATAAAAGTGATAAGAAAAAAGTCTTTTTTGACACAAGAAGCATTCGCGAAAGAGATAGGCGTTGTTTCTGCAACTGTGAATCGTTGGGAAGCTGGAAAAGCAAAGCCCAATATGACGGCAATGCGTGCAATAAAGGAATTTTGCTCTTTACATAATTTTCCCTATGATGAGATTGAAAGCTCTTGGCTAGATACTAAAGAATGGAGAGATTAAGAATAGTGGAAAAATTGAAGATTTTCTCGTTCTTTTCGGGGAGTGGGTTCTTGGATCTCGGATTTGAACTTTCTGGGTATGAAATAGACCTTGTAAATGAGTTTTCCTCTTCGTTTATTGAGGCATACAAGTATTCAAGGTATAAAATGCAATTGCCCAAGCCCGTACACGGTTATAGTAATATCGATGTAAATGAGTACCTTGGTGCGCGTTCAGACGAGCTAAAAAGTGAAATTGCTCTTTCTAGAAGTGATGGAAGTTTGGTTGGCTTTATTGGCGGACCGCCTTGCCCGGACTTTTCCGTTGCAGGGAAGCAACGAGGAAAAGATGGCGACAATGGAAAATTATCTATGTCGTATATCTCTCTTATTGTGGCACAGCGACCAGATTTCTTTTTATTTGAAAATGTAAAAGGTCTATGGCGTACAGCAAAGCATCGGGCGTACTACGAAGAACTAAAGGAACTCCTTAGAAAAGCAGGATATGAACTCACTGATAGATTAACCAACTCTCTAGAGTTTGGTGCGCCACAAGATAGAGATAGAATACTGCTCTTCGGAGTCCAAAAAGAAGTGGTAAACCACTATGGACTTTCGATAACGAACTTTAATTGGGAAAAACATATTAAGTACTCGCTTGATGAGGTTAAGAAGATGCCGTGGCCAGCGGCGGAGTCTTTCGTTGTAGATAGCGCAAAAGAATGTCCGACAGGTATCCCCAAAGAACTCACAGCGCAATATTGGTTTGATAAAAATGACGTGGAACATCACCCTAATGCGAAGGATCACTTTGTGCCGCGAGCAGGAATCCAAAAGATGAAAACTGTTGATGAAGGGGATGATTCTAAGAAATCTTACAAGCGAATACATCGTTGGAGATATTCCCCAACAGTCTGCTATGGAAACAATGAAGTCCATTTACACCCTTATAAGGCAAGACGCCTTTCTGTTGCTGAGGCGTTAGCTCTTCAGTCACTGCCAAAAGAATTTGAACTTCCAAAGGAAATGTCTTTGAGCAACAAGTTCAAAACCGTAGGAAATGGAGTCCCCTTCTTACTTGCAAAAGGAATCGCACAAACCATACAAGACTTTTTTGCGGGAGGAAATGCTTGATGTCGAAAATCACTGCGTACAACTTGGTAAGAGCAATCGCAAACTTGCCAAGAAATGTGAATTACAACTATATCAATTCATCAACGCCCAGTTTAATCCACATTGAAAATGTCCTATTACCTGCGGGTCCAATTCAAATAAAAAGGTGGAATCCCAATAAAGGTAAAACCATATTGGGAGCAGAAGTTGAAAGTATCTCTTCTGAAATGATTTGGCGCGTTGCTAATGCGATAAGCCAAGGTGATCCATTCAACATTGATAGAATACTCGGCGCATCATATAATACGCGCTCTGTTTTTGAAACCTTGATTGCCCTAACGCCCGAATTTTACTATTGCT
>ENA-OQMY01000306-OQMY01000306.1-human-gut-metagenome-genome-assembly--contig:-NODE-306-length-14333-cov-3.083838_pt1 | contig 14333 bp, 15 predicted proteins | sample MGYA00242623_ERZ504868 | MGnify/ENA primary metagenome ERZ504868 (study PRJEB26092, sample SAMD00036386) | human gut metagenome | host: Homo sapiens | study: EMG produced TPA metagenomics assembly of...
CATCCGGCTTTTATTTCAGTTGGGACAAAAGAACAACCGTCTCTACATGCACCGTATGCGGAAACTGATCCACCGGCGTCACATCCTTAAGTTCATATCCCTTTGCTCTTAAGAACTTCACATCCCTCGCAAGCGTTGCACTGTCGCAGCTTACATACACGACTTTCTCCGGCTGCATATCCACGATCGTCTGAAGCAGGGATTCCTCACAGCCCTTTCTCGGCGGATCGACCACGATCACATCAGCGTGCGCCGTCTCTCCGTTATGTGTCTTTTCATATTCTTTATAATATTCCGGCAGAACTTCTTCTGCCTTGCCTACATAGAATTCCGCATTCGTAATGTTATTAATCTTCGCATTATTCTTTGCATCGTCAATAGCCTGAGGTATAATCTCTACACCATATACCTGCTTTGCTTTCTTCGCAAGGAACAGGGAAATGGTTCCGATTCCGCAGTACAGATCCCACACTGTCTCATTGCCTGTAAGACCTGCATAGTCCAGTGCCAATCCGTATAACTTCTCTGTCTGGACCGGATTCACCTGGTAAAATGACAGAGGGGAAATCTGATACTTGATCTCACCGATATAGTCTGTGATGAACTCTTGCCCCCACAGAAGGCGGATCGTATCGCCCATGATCACATTCGTCTTCGCCGTATTCGAGCTGAGTGTGATGCTTGTCATGCCCGGAATCTGTCGGAGACGTCCGACCAGATCATGGCAGTGCGGAATGGTCTTTCCATTGATGACCAAACACACCATGATCTCATCCGTTTTAAATCCGTAACGGAGCAGCACATGGCGCACCAGTCCCTTATGTTTCACTTCATCGTATGCCGGAATTTCAAATTCTTCCATAAAATCCAGGATACAGTTCAAGATCTCTTCATTCACTTCCACACCAAGTACACAGTCTGTATTCCCGATAATGCTGTGTGTTCTGCCGGCATAGAATCCGGCGGTCACTCTGCCGTCTTTGTCTGTCCCAATCGGAAACTGTGCCTTATTACGGTAGCGGAACGGCTGCATTCCTTCCTCGTCCATGCCGACAACCGGATGCATGATCTGATCCAGAAGTTCACCCGGAACTTCTCCGATCCGCTCCAGATTGCCGCGTACCTTAGATTCTTTAAATGCAAGCTGTGCCGGGTACTTCATCTCCTGTATCTGACATCCACCGCATTTTCTCGCCATCGGACAGACCACTTTCTCTACGCGGTCTTCCGACGGAGTCAGGACATTCATCAGGCGGGCATAGCCGTAATTCTTCTTGGCTTTCATGACCTTTGCCTCTACAACATCCCCTATAATGGTATCTTTGATGAACAGTGTATACCCGTCCACCTTGCCGATGCCTTCTCCTCCGACTCCGATATCTTCAATTTTAACCTTTACTAATTCATTCTTCTGCATCATTAAATAACTGTCTTTCTGATATTTGATTCAAACAGGCGGTTATATCCCAGCCAGTCATTACCTTTTTTATCTTTGAATAACTCTGTCAGGGTCTGCATCTTCGCATCTGCATTGTCAGCAAGATTCAGAGCCATCGCCTCGGCAAGTGCCGGTTTCTTCGGGGAACCGTATTCCAGTTCTCCATGATGTGCAACAATACAGTGTTTTAATTCGTTCGCAAGTTTCTCCGGAAAATCCGGGATATTGCGGACTGCATCTCCGATCATCTCCACACCGATCACGATATGTCCCAGAAGCTGTCCTTCGTCTGTGTAATCATTTTCCGGGAAAGATGACAATTCTTTCGTCTTTCCGATATCGTGACAGATTGCCGCCGTGAAAAGCAGATCCTTATTCAGGATCGGATATGCCCCTGCCATGTAATCGCAGAACTTCACAACACTCAGTGTATGTTCCAAAAGTCCTCCGGCAAACCCGTGATGTACCGTCTTCGCGGCCGAATGTCCCTTGAAATTACGGATAAATGTCTCGTCTTTTATAAAATAATAATCCAGTACTTGTCTCAGATACTGGTTGTCTACTTTCTTAATGTATCCAAGCAGTTCCTCATACATGCCATCTGTACTTTTCTCTGTTGTCGGCATATAATCGGCCGCGATGTATTCGCCTTCCTGCACCTTTCTGATCTGCTTGATATTCATCTGCAGATTATTGTTATAGCTGATGATCTCACCATATACCTCAATGAAATCCAACTCGTCATAGTCTGCGATCCCACCGGAATTCGGATCCCACACTTTTCCGTCCAGTGTTCCGGTCTTATCCTGAAGGATCAGATTATCATACGGTCTTCCGTTTCTGGTCTCCGCCGTAACGCTTTCCTTTACACAAATATACATTTCTGATCGTTTCCCCTTCGTGAAGGGTATTGATATATCTCATCTTATTTCCTCTTTCTATATTCTATATCTTTATTTTACAACTGTCCCGGCACCAAAACATCCAGTCCGGCAGACTACTCCTTACTTCCGACTGTCACGTCAAAGGAAATGTCCACATAACCACCGGATCCCTGTCTCTGTCCTTTGAGTCTGATCTTACTGCCGCTTTTCTGGTCCCGCAGTACACTCTGGTAGGCTGATAGTGATGTTATCTTCTTCCCTGCTGCCTCCGTAATGATATCTCCACTCTGGATCCCTGCTGCCATTGCCGGTGAATCCGTCTCTACAGTCCGGACATACACGCCTTCGGGAATTCCCTGCGCTTCGATCTCTGCCGTCACATCCAGTCCACGGATGCCGATATATGGCACCGCCTGACCGTTGGATAACAGTTCAATCTCTGATTTCAATCCTGAGATTCCATAACCGGTCACCAGTTCTTTGCTGCTGTTTCCGGATATGCCCTGGTCAATAATTCCAACCACTTCGCCCGACAGGTTGATGATCACACCTGTCCCGTCCTCTGCCGCACCAATGTCTGTACAAAGAAGCGGATAACTTCCGTCATCACCGTCCAGTTCATTTCTGCTGCTCGCAATCGTTCCGAATCCAACCGCTCCCGCATAACCGAACGGTTTTCCGAGAACCACCGCAGCATCTCCTTTCTGTACCGAACCGGAACTGCCAAGAGTTGCAATACTGATCTGCTGCCATGTTGACTGCGCGATGCTGCTTTTGGCTACAGCATAGATCGCAAATCCAAGACTTTCATCCTTCTTCTTCACAGAAGCCTGCTTCGTTGTCCCATCTGCGAATCTGATATGAATCTCTTTTGTATTTCTTAATATAGAAGTCTTTCCGTATATCAGAAGTTCCTGTCCATTATCCGCAATGATCAGTCCGGACACACTGTTCTTATTATCATAAGATTCTTCCGTCCAGTCCTGCTCTTCCGAGATACCAACGACCTCAACTACCGATTTTGCAGCTTCGGATGCTACTGCGTTCATTGCTTTCTGAAGTTCTCTGTAACTGTCAATGCCAAGCGTCTGTACTGTACTGTCATTGCCGGTATCTGCAGTAGTTTTATCCAACTTTTCTTCCTCTTTTTCTTCCGGTATTACAACTTCCTGCGAATCTCCGGGAAACTTTTCATCCAGCCATGGTCTGAGCGCAGAAAAACCTAATGCAGGCACACACACCGAACACCACTCCAAGCCCTGCGATCCGAAGCAGATCTTTACGGTGCTTTTTCCCGCGGCTGTTCTCGTCTTTGATCGTTTCCTGCATAAATAAATACTCTGATTTTTCAGTTTTATTTCCAGGTTCCCCCTGTTCATTTTTCAGATGTTTCTGCTCATCCATCAGCTCTTCCGTCTCCTTTACAATCCTTTTATAGTATACCGTATGGAATGAGAATGTTCAATATTATCCTTTTCTTTATAGCACAAATAAGGTAGAATAGTTACTGACCAGAATTACTGTACGTACAGTAACATAGAATAGATCCAGGTGAAAAACATGAATAAAAAAACATTAACGAAATTAGAATATTATAAAATCATTGACATCTTAACAGAACAGGCAACCTCTTTCGGCGGCAAAGAACGCTGCAAGAGATTGAAACCCATGACTTCTCTTCCGGATATCAATACTGCACAGGAACAGACTGCCGCCGCATTTACCCGTATCATCAGGAAGGGACGCCCTTCTTTCGGAAGCTGCAACCCGGTCGGGGAATCTTTAAAGCGTCTGGAAGTCGGTGCAGCTCTTGGAAGCGGAGAACTCCTGCGCATCTGCAAGCTTTTGGAAAATGCAGGACAGATCAAATCCTACGGCCGTCATGAGACTGTAGACGATGCGGAAGATTGTCTGGATATATTTTTCCAGCAGATTGAGCCGCTGACACTGATCAGCACCGAGATACGCAGATGTATCATTGACGAAGATGAGATCAGCGATGATGCCAGCAGCACCTTGAAGCAGATCCGCCGTTCCATGAACCAGATCAACGATAAAGTACATTCTACCTTATCTTCTCTGGTCAATGGTTCACTCCGCACCTATCTGCAGGATTCGATCATCACAATGCGCGGGGACCGCTACTGTATCCCGGTCAAAGCCGAATACCGGAGTCAGGTATCCGGTCTGATCCACGATCAGTCTGCCACAGGCTCTACCCTGTTCATCGAGCCGATGTCTGTTGTAAAACTGAACAATGACCTGAAAGAACTTTACGGCAAAGAGCAGGAAGAGATACAGATAATCCTTGCACGCTTAAGTGCCGATATCGCGGAATACGTAGAGTCCATCCGCACCGACTATAAAATCATGACGGAGCTGGACTTCATTTTCGCAAGAGGGAACCTTGCAATTCTTATGAATGCAAGCAAGCCGGTCTTCAATACAAAAGGAAGAATCCATATCCGCGAAGGACGTCACCCTCTGTTAGATAAGAAGAAAGTCGTTCCGATCACCGTCACTCTCGGTGACACTTTCGATCTTCTGATCGTAACCGGACCGAACACCGGCGGTAAGACTGTTTCCTTAAAAACGGTCGGATTATTTACCCTGATGGGACAGGCGGGACTTCATATCCCTGCACTGGACCGTTCGGAACTGGCTCTTTTTGAAAATGTATATGCCGATATCGGGGATGAACAAAGTATTGAGCAGAGCCTCAGTACCTTCTCCTCTCACATGACGAACATCGTCTCATTCTTAAAACATGTAGATGAACATTCTCTGGTGCTGTTCGATGAGCTGAACGCAGGAACCGACCCTACTGAAGGTGCCGCTCTCGCGATCGCCATCTTAAGCTATCTCCATCAGCGAGGTATCCGCACCATGGCAACCACTCACTACAGTGAGCTGAAAGTCTTCGCCCTTTCCACACCAGGTGTTGAGAATGCCTGTTGTGAATTTGATGTCGAGACGCTCAGTCCGACTTACCGTCTTCTGATCGGTATCCCGGGAAAGAGTAATGCGTTTGCCATCGCAGGAAAGCTTGGCCTTCCTGATTACATCATCGATGATGCCAGAACACACCTGACCGAACAGGATGAATCCTTCGAAGACTTGTTAACCGATCTCGAGACAAGTAAGCGTACTATCCGGAAAGAACAGGAAGAAATCGAGCACTACAAACGTGAGCTGGAACGTCTCGAAGAAGAGACCCGGCAGAAACGTGACAAATTAGAAGAACAGCGCGACCGCATCATCCGTGAAGCCAATGAAAAAGCGCATGAGATTCTGGCCGATGCCAAGGAAACCGCCGATGAGACGATGCGTAACTTCCACAAGTTCGGCAAGGCAAATATTTCCGTTGCCGAGATGGAAAAAGAACGTGAACGTCTCCGTAAGAAAATGAATGCCACACAGAATTCCATGAAGACGGATGCGAAAAAACCGAAAAAGACTTACAAAGCCAGTGATTTCAAGTTGGGTGAATCTGTCAAAGTACTCAGCATGAACCTGACCGGATCTGTCACTTCACTTCCGGATGCCAAAGGGAATGTCACCGTGCAGATGGGAATCTTGCGCTCCACAGTCAACATTTCTGATCTGGAGATCATCGACGAAGCGCCGGCATATTCATTTGCCGGAAGAACTCGTCAGACCGGCAAAGGTAAAGTTAAAATGGGCAAATCCCTTGCGATCAGTCCGGAGATCAATCTTCTTGGAAAAACGGTCGATGAGGCGGTGGCCGAACTGGATAAGTATCTGGATGATGCATCGCTTGCACATCTCAGTTCCGTAAGAATCGTTCACGGAAAAGGTACCGGGGCCTTAAGAGCCGGCATCCACAAATATCTGAAGCGGCAAAAACATGTCAAATCATTCCGTCTTGGGGCTTTCGGCGAGGGTGACGCAGGCGTAACCATTGCCGAACTGAAATAAAACAAAAAAATACATCTGCATATGGGAGGCGTATACATCTATGAATAAACAGAAAATCCTGATCGTCGATGACGATGAAAATATTGCCGAACTGGTCTCTTTATATCTGGCCAAAGAATGCTTTGATACCATGATGGTCCACGACGGCGAACGGGCACTGATTGCCTTTGATACTTACAAACCGAATCTGGTCCTTTTAGATCTTATGCTGCCTGGTATCGATGGATATCAGGTCTGTCGTGAGATCCGCACCAGATCCAACACCCCAATCATCATGCTCTCAGCTAAAGGCGAAGTATTCGACAAGGTACTTGGTCTTGAACTCGGCGCAGATGATTATATTATGAAACCGTTCGATGCCAAAGAGCTTGTTGCCCGCGTAAAAGCTGTTTTACGCCGCTATCAGGTTGGTTCAAAACCTGAGACCCCTCAGGCAGATAAGGGAAAATGTGTCGAATATCCTGGAATTGAGATCAATCTGACTAATTATTCTGTCATTGTTGACGGACATACCGTTGAGATGCCGCCGAAGGAACTGGAACTTCTTTATTTCCTCGCATCTTCTCCAAATCAGGTCTTCACCAGAGAACAGCTGCTGGATCAGATCTGGGGTTACGAATACATCGGCGATACCCGTACCGTAGATGTTCATATCAAACGTCTCCGCGAGAAGATCAAGGATCACAACGGCTGGAGTCTCAGCACCGTATGGGAATCGGTTACAAATTTGAAGTAAATAACAGCGGGTAGATATCATGAAAAGTACATTATATTTAAAATTCATATTTATCTATATCATATTCGGATTCTTAAGCCTTTTTACAGCCGCAACGCTGACAGAGAATCTGGTCCGTACACCAATCTTTAACCGTGTAAGTAACAGCATGTACCGGGAAGCTACGATGGTTGCCACCAGCTATCTTCCCGGTTATTTTTCCGGTGAATTGCAGGAATCCGATACACAGATGATCTTATCCGGGATTGAGACCCAGCTGGATGCCGCAGTCTGGTTCGTTTCCAAGGACGGTAACATGATCGCCTCCGCTCATTCCGGTGAGTACCCATCCGCTCCGGATACGATCAAGGATTTTGATCCTGCCGAATCCGGAAGTGACCGTTCACAGACCGGTGATTATCACGGATATTTCGACAATGATGTCATCACTGTGACCGTTCCGGTGACTTACGGGTATTTTCCAAAAGGTTATCTGATGATCCATCAGTACACTACCGTCGTTGATACTATGACGGATATATTGATGCGTGGTGTATATATCACATTCATCGTGATCTTCCTGCTCTCGTTCATTATCCTGCTGGCATTCCATTTCCTTGTCTACCGCCCGCTTCACAAGATTACCGAAGCTGCAACACAGTATGCTTCCGGCAATCTGGAGTATGAGATTCCGGTCACGACCGAAGACGAGATGGGTTATCTGTCTGCATCACTGAACTATATGTCTTCACAGCTTCGTGATATGGAAGATTACCAGAAGAAATTTGTGGCAAATGTATCCCACGATTTTCGTTCTCCACTTACTTCCATCAAAGGGTATATAGAAGCTATGACAGACGGAACTATCCCGCCTGAACTACATGAGAAGTACCTGAAGATTATCTTATTTGAAACGGAACGTCTGACAGACCTGACACATGATCTGCTGACATTTAAATGAAATTCGACACCAATCACCTGCTTCTCAACCGGGAAGTATTCGATATCCACGAGATGATCAAACACGTGGCAGCATCCTTCGAGGGAGTCTGCAACCCAGAAAAAAGATCTCTATTGAACTGATCTTCGCAACAAAGCATCTGAATGTAAATGACCGACAACGTAAAATCCAGCAAGTCTTATACAACCTGCTGGACAATGCCATTAAATTCAGCGATCCGGATTCTATTATTACCATCGAAACAACAGACCGCGGTGAAAAAGTATATACAGCAGTCAAAGATAATGGGATCGGAATTCCAAGAGCGACACTCGGAAAAATCTGGGAACGGTTTTTACAAAAGTGATCTCTCCCGCGGGAAGGATAAGAAAGGCACCGGTCTTGGACTTGCGATCGTGAAAGAAGCGGTGCAGGCACATGGTGAGAACATCACTGTAGTGAGTACGGAAGGAGTAGGAACAGAGTTTTCATTTTCACTTCCGAAAGCTGCAGGCTAATGTAACAGGGAATTATCCCTTATCTTCCAAAAAAGAAAGTCACTTCTGCTCATATTCACAGAAATGACTTTCTTTTTTATTTTGTATAGAGTATCTTCTGCACTTCATCCGTCTTCAGATTCTCTTTTGTCACCCAGGTATATCCGGTATTCACCACAGCTTCATTTCCCATATCAAGAGAAGCTCTTGCCGCAGCCACCACGGTTGCGTATCCCATGCCGAATGGATTCTGCACGATCAATCCATCAACCGTACCGTCTTTCAGATCCTGGATCTCATCATCATTGGCATCAAAACCGATCACTTTTACTTTTTCTCCATTTTATTCTTTTCAGTCCATCAACTGCCAGTTTCACAGAATCACCGTTTGCCGCAAAGCAGCCGGTGATATTCGGATGTTTGGCAAGGATGTAATCGACTACCTGGTCTTCTGTAATACTGTCTGCAGCCACTATATCTTCTCCGGTAAGCTGTCCATCCGGAAGTTCACTGTCTTTTGGACGGTAAGTTCCGGCATTGATCTCGTCAGATACTGTCTTTTGCATATTGCTCAATTCGTCCATGTGATATACATTTACCACAGAAATATTCGGATGGTTTGCTGTCAGTTCATCCGTCACCGCTTTTTCTCTCTGAAGAGCAGCCTGTGATTTCGAATCCTGAATGAACAGAACTGCTTCCCCGCTGTCTCCCATCTCTTCTGCCAGTCTCTGTGCTGCTTCTGTTCCTGCAGCTACATTGTCTGTCGATACATCCGCAGCCACTCCCTGATAATCAGACCCGGAATCAAAAGTGACAACCGGAATCTCGCTGTCTGTTGCGAGATCAAACTGTACCTGGCAAGCCTGCAGATCTACAATTGAGATTCCGACCGCAAGCGGATATCTGTCCAATTCTTCATCCAGAAGGTTCACCTGATCATCCACATTATCTGCTTTATCCGGTGCATTATACGTTACTTTTATCTTGTCTTTTCCTGCATATCCAAGACTTGCATTCAGATCCTCTGCAGCCTGTGTCACGCCTTTCTTTACTTCGTCCCAATACTGCGTACCATTCGCCTTTCCTATAATAGAAATGTAGTCTCCCTTTTTCAGCTTCAGTCCGTTTGTATTATTATAAGCCGCCGGACTGATCAGGTCTAATTTGCCCTGATATTCCTTCTCTTCTGTCTTGGTTGTATTCTTCTCTGCTTCAATCTTCTTCTCTTCATCCGTTGCTTTCGGTGTCTGCTGACATCCGCATACAAGCAGTGCCGTACCAAGCAGCATAGCAATGATTCGATTTCTTTTCATTTTCCTCTCTCCTATATCCGGTATCATTTCTACCTGTATTATATTCTACTCCTATTTTCACTTCTATTTTTCTTATACTTCATCAGCATTCTATACTATACACCAAAACGGTGAAAATTTGTTGAATTTTTTATTGAAATTTTTCTAATTTTAACCGGGATTTACCCAAAATTCAAAAGAACATCTCTTTTCACCACCGAATATGCTTTTTCACAACAGTATCTGCTAACGCAAGTTAGTTATGACTAAACTTTTATGTATTTCCAAAAAAACATGTAATTTACTTGTTTATTTCAGTCTTTTTGTATTATGATATGGACAGAGACAACGAATTGGTTTATGTCTAGAATTTAAACTCAAAGGAGGGTATAATACTATGGCACACGTAATTGGTGATGAATGTGTAAGCTGTGGATCTTGCGAAGCTGAATGTCCAGTAGGAGCTATTTCTCAGGGAGCAGAGCATTATGAAATTGATGCTGACGCTTGTGTAGATTGTGGAGCATGTGCAGCTCAGTGTCCAGTAGGAGCTATTTCTGAAGCTAATCATTCGAAATAAGAAGCATATACAAAGAACCTGCCAACAGCAGGTTCTTTTGCATATTCAGGCAAACTCATGCGCAGTATTTATGTACTGCGCATTTTTCAACATTTTTGTTTCCCTCGACGGATTCTGACGAAATCGGTGCTTTCCCCTGTGCTATGATACATTTACCCATAAGGGACAAGTATTATAATATAAGGGGGTATCTAATGTGGGAAATCATACCAATGCTTTGAATACTTTAGAACAAATCAAACGCGAGACCAAAGATGATGCCAGACTATATGCATGTATCAGGGATCTCTACGAACAGGGTGTCTCCCTTTCCGATCTCAAAGCCCTGATCCCGGATATCAGACGGACCAGGGAACAGCTTCAGTTAAAACGCATGCTGCAGAATAACAACGAAGTGCTTCTCAACATGTTCAGCCAGGAGATGACATTTCTTCTGGATGCAAAAGAACGCCAGGAAGAGCTGGAATTCAAAAAACTGGACCAGCTGATCCGCCAGCAGCAATCCTTCCGGAAAGCTTCGGCCGATGCCGGTACCAGTAAAAAAACTAAACGAATCTTCCTGTCTGCTTAGGTTCGCAAACTTTGTGTACTCACCTAACCAGGCCAGATTAACGGTCCCTACCGGACCGTTTCTTTGTTTTGCGATAATGATTTCTGCCTGTTTTTTGAACTCTGAATCTTTGTTATAGTATTCATCCCTGTAGATAAACATTACCACATCCGCATCCTGCTCAATGGCTCCGGATTCACGGAGATCAGAAAGCATCGGCCGCTTGTCCGGCCGGCTTTCTACCGCACGGCTTAACTGTGACAGCGATACAACCGGTACATTCAGCTCTCTGGCAAGTCCCTTTAACTGACGGGAAATGTCTGAGACTTCCTGCTGTCTGGATTCGGAACTCTTTCCTACACTTCCGGTCATTAACTGTAAGTAGTCGATGATGATGATATCCAGTCCGTGCTCCAGCTTGTATTTCCTGCACTTTGATCTTAATTCCGAGATGGAGATACCCGGTGTATCATCAATGATCAGTTTCGACTGACCGATCACACCTGCTCCTTCAATCAGTTTCTCCCAGTCGGAATCTTTCATATTACCGGTTCTGAGTGACTGTGCATCTACCTGTGATTCCAGTGAGAACAGTCGGTTTACCAGTTGTTCCTTTGACATCTCAAGACTGAAGATTGCAACCGCTTTATTCTTCTTGAACGCCATATACTGTGCGATGTTCAGGACAAATGCCGTCTTACCCATGGACGGACGCGCTGCGATCAGGATAAAATCCGACGGCTGGAAGCCGGACAGTTTATAATCCAGATCGATGAATCCGGTCGGGATTCCTGTAACGGTTCCCTTACTCTTAGATGCCTTTTCAATCCTATCCAGCGCATTCAAGACCACCTGCTTGATCGGAACATATTCGCCGGTCGTTCGTCTCTGTAATAACTGGAACATGGATTTCTCGGTCTGCTCCATGATAGACTCCAGAGGTTCTTTTCCGGCATAGCACATATTTTCAATCTCTTCATTCAATTTGATCATCTTACGCATCACAGATTTGTCTGCCACGATCTGTGCATAATATTTCACATTCGCAGAAGTCGGCACTGCTGTCACCAGGTCTCTGACAAATTCCAGACTGGCAATCTCTGCCGGTACATCTTTTTCCTTCAGTCGTTCCTGCAAAGTAATCAGATCGACTGGTTTTCCTTCATTGAACAGTTCGATCATCGAATCAAAGATCACTCCATATGACGCCTGATAAAAATCATCACCACTGATGATTTCTCCTGCAGTGGTGATGGCATCTTTATCCATAAGCATGGCGCCGACAACAGACTGTTCTGCTTCGATGCTGTGTGGCATGACTCGTTTGATGAGTGCTTCTTCCACGCCTGAATTCCTCCTATGCTTCTTCTTTTACAACAACTTTCAGCTCAGCCGTTACCTTTGGATGCAGCTTAACCGGAACCGTATGTGTTCCCAGTGTTCTGATCGCTTCTTTTAACTGAACTTTCTTCTTATCAATTGTAAGATCCATCTGTTTTTTGACTTCTTCTGCAATCTCCTTTGAAGATACAGAGCCGAACGCTCTGCCGCCTTCACCCATCTTGATCGCAACTTCAATCTTTCCTGCTTCGATCTTTCCGCCAAGTTCCTGGGCATCTTCATACTGCTGCTGAGCGATCTTGTCATCGTTCGCTTTCTTTAATTTCAGGTCATTTAAATTCTTTCCGTTAGCTTCTACACCTTTATTTTTCTTTAAGATGAAGTTTCTTGCGTATCCGTCGCTGACGTTTACGATCTCTCCCTTTTTACCAAGTGACTTTACGTCTTCTGTCAAAATAACTTTCATTACAAGTCTCCTCCTTCTATCATTTCGTCAATCACCTGTTTTAAGCAGGCTACCGCTTCATCCATATCAGTATGGTTAAACTGTGCACCTGAAGCGTTCATATGACCGCCTCCGCCCAGACGTTCCATGATGATCTGTACGTTAACTTCATCGATCGAACGTGCGCTGACGTATATTCTTCCATTATATTCTGTTAATACAAATGATGCCTTGATCGCACTGATGTCCAATAATTCATTTGCCGCCTGTGCCCCGATGATCGTCGGGCTTTCAATGTGAAGATCCACACCCCTTGCAATGGCAAATTTGTTACGGTACACTTCTGCACTGCTGATGATCTCCGCTTTTGCCCTGTAAGATTCCATATCGTCACGGAACAACTTTCTTACCAGCGTAATATCTGCACCGGACCTTCTCAGGAATGCTGCCGCTTCAAAAGTACGGACTCCGGTACTGTTCACAAAGTTGTTGGTATCGATCATGATGCCGGCATACAGGCTGCTCGCCTCAATCTTCGGGATCTTGATCCCATCTACAATATACTGCAATACCTCTGATACCATCTCACAAGCCGATGAGGCATATGGCTCAATATAAGATAACAGCGCATTATCAATATTGTCACTGCTCTGTCTGTGATGATCCAATACCACGATCGTCTTCGTTGTCTTCAGAAGGTCCTCACACTCTGTCATCATCGGACGGTTCGTATCTACAACGACTACCATTGAATTCTCGTCTGCCATATTCATCGCCTGTGACGATGTCAAAAACAGATCATCCGGGTAAGCCGGATCTTGTTCGAATAATTCATATAAAGGCCTGAGCGATGCTGACACTTCATTGATCACAATATAAGCACGTTTCTCCAGTGCCAGTGCCGCACGATAGATTCCCATTGCCGCACCGAACGCATCCACATCTGTCAGCTTATGCCCCATAACGAATATCTTATCTTTGACCGTGATAAATTCACGCAGTGCCTCGGCTTTTACACGCGCCTTTACACGGGTATTCTTCGCTGTCTGTTCTCGCTTTCCGCCATAATAGGTAACACCGTGACAGTCCTTGATCACAGCCTGGTCGCCGCCTCTTGCAAGTGCGAGATCGATCGCTACACGCGCATAGTTATAACTCTGTGCATAAGAATCGGAACTCAGTCCCAGACCGATACTAAGTGTTGCCGGAATCCCATTTCCGATATTTACGGACTTTACATCATCCAGCAGGGAGAACTTATCTTCTTCCAGCTGTTTAAAAATAAGACTTTCGGATGATAATGAAATACTTATCATTCTCCAGCTTCTTGACGATTCCGTCAACTTTTGCAATATACTGATTGATCTTACGGTCTACCAGAGCCATCAGAAGTGACTGTCTGACCTCTTCCACACTGTCGATCACTTCATCGTAGTTATCAATGTATACCAGGCCTGCAACCATTCTCTGTTCTTCATTTTCCCTAATCGTACGGTTCAGTTCTGTAACATCCTGAAGATATACCGCAATGAAATATTCCTTCTCCTTTGGCAATTCCATAAGCTGTTCCGTATCGCTGAATCCCTCTACCGATACTCTGCGCAGTTCTGCCTGGTATTCCTTATCATCATATATACTTCATCGTGACTCTGCTGATCCTCTTTTGGAAATATACTCGGTTCAATTCCGGAATGTATTTACTGATGTAA
>ENA-OQMY01000308-OQMY01000308.1-human-gut-metagenome-genome-assembly--contig:-NODE-308-length-14285-cov-2.862410_pt1 | contig 14285 bp, 12 predicted proteins | sample MGYA00242623_ERZ504868 | MGnify/ENA primary metagenome ERZ504868 (study PRJEB26092, sample SAMD00036386) | human gut metagenome | host: Homo sapiens | study: EMG produced TPA metagenomics assembly of...
AAAGAGCGGAGCGTCAGCTTCTGTACGGTGGACGGCACCTGGAAGGAGAACACCTCTTTCTGGTGATTATTGCAGAAAAGATGTTTCCAGAATACGGGAGGGATGAGTTTTTTCTCTCGCAGACAGAACGTATTGCCCTCAATGCCTGCCTCGAAGCGGTCCGGATCGAAGTCGCCGGAAAAGTCGAACTCAACCGAAGCGGAAGTGCCCGGAGCAAAGTCGGCAGAAGCATTCCGCAGGGAGATTTCCATAGCGGTGATGGCGGTGGAAGGGGCGTACGGGTAGTTCGGATGTGTTTCTTCAGAATTGGAGTGGGTTTTCTCCTGTGGCAGCACGTTTGCAACAGGTTGCTTCGTTGTGGCATATTCCTGACGGAAAAATTCGAGGACATCGTCGACATTACCGAGTTCCGCACAGATTTCCTCATCGGAGAGACCCTGGCTGCGGGCGTCGGCGAAATGGGATTCGAAATCGTTTAAAATTTCCTCTGCGGCGGCAGAATCAAAGGATGCAAGGCCCTGTTTCAATGCATTCATATAAGTTTCATACGTTGTATTCATCATGATTTTCCTTTCTATCGTCAGATCGTTTCATCTGAAATCAGTCGGTTGATCTGCTGGGTGAAATCCAGCCATTCCTGGTTTTTTCTCCTGCTGATAAGCTGTTCCTGCTTCAGTCAGATGGTAATATTTCCGGGCAGGGCCGGATGCGGATTCCTGCAGATACGTTTCCACGTAACCGGCTTCCTTGAGTCGTTTTAAAATCATATAGAGCGTTCCTGCGGCGATGGACATTTCGCGGGAAATGGCGTCTGTCAGCTCATAGCCGTATTTGTCCTCTTTTGTCAGCTGGGAGAGGACACAGAGCTCGAGGACGCCCTTTTTGAGTTGTGGATTCATATGAACACCTCCTTGTTGAGTAGATCATAACACAGACTATATCATAATACAATATAGCAAACCAAATTTTTATCCTGCCATGTGTTCGATTTTGTACATGGAAATGCCTTGAAAAGAACCGCGGATTTCCGTATAATCAAGCAGAACCCTGAAAAACGGCAGGAATTTTCCGGGCATCCAGGAAATGGAAAAATACCGGAAAATACAGATAAATGCAAAGATGGTTAGTTGGAAAGAAGAGGAAAAAACATGAGTGAAATGAATCAGAACAACAATGGCCCGGTAAAGGGCGCGATCCATTCGATCGAGAGCTTCGGTTCCGTCGACGGACCTGGCGTACGCTACGTGATTTTTAGTGAAGGGCTGCAACATGCGCTGCCAGTTCTGCCACAACCCGGACACCTGGACAACAAAAGATGCCGACTGGCAGACCGCAGACGAGGTGCTGAAAAAAGCGCTCCGCTATAAAAACTACTGGGGAGAGAAAGGCGGCATTACCGTGAGCGGCGGAGAACCGCTGCTGCAGATCGACTTCCTGATCGAGCTGTTCCGCAAGGCAAAAAGAACGGCGTTCACACAACGCTGGATACCAGTGGAAATCCGTTCACAAGAGAGGAGCCGTATTTCAGCAAATTTAATGAGCTGATGAAATATACCGACCTGCTGCTGCTCGATATCAAGCTGATTGACGACAAGGCGCACAGAGAGCTGACCGGCTGCACCAACGAGAACATCCTCGACCTGGCGCGCTACCTTGACGAGATCGGCAAACCAGTCTGGATCCGCCACGTCCTCGTCCCGGAACGCAGCGACTACGACGAATACCTGATTCGCCTCGATGAGTTTTTACACAGCCTGCACAACGTACAGCGCGTAGAGGTTCTCCCATACCACACCCTCGGCGTATTCAAATGGGAAACCTTAGGAATTCCATACAAACTCGAAGGAATCAACCCGCCGACCAAAGAGCGCGTGGAAAACGCCAATAAACTGCTGCATACGGCGGAATATACGGGATATCTGAAATAAAAAGCAGAACAACAAGAAAAATTTGTGAAAAAGTAACGATTTTTATAAAAACTTTATAGTATTTCTGTTCAAAAACCAGAAGAAAAGGAGTATAATCTCTGTTATGGACGAGAGCATGGTTACAATGTGACGGACATGACAGGGACGACAGCAAAAACACTACGAACCTTTTTGATTCGCCGCGGCAGTTGCTGCATCCACCAAAAATAAGAGCAAAAAGAAAGAAGGATTTACAATGTTTGGTTTAAAAAGAGGCATCGGAAGACAAGCTGAAAAAAATGGTGGAAAAAGGAAAATGGGACAAATTAAGAAAACAGTATCTGGATTCGGACAAGACAACGCAGGTAGCGCTTGCAAAAGCCTGTGCAGCTTCGAGAAATGATGGTTCTGTTAATATTCTGACTTCTCTTCTGGAAGTAGACGATGTGGACGTAAAAATCGCGGCCGTTACGAGCCTTGGTGAGGTTGGAGACGATCACGTAACAGCACTGATCCGTCAGCTGGCTGTCAAGACACCGGCAGATCAGACGGAGCTGAAAGCAGCGATCACAAAAGCGCTGGAGAAGATTGTCGAAAGAGCATAAGAGCAGGATCAGTGAAAAAAGGAAAGGCGAAGAAGTTTCTGTAAAAGAAGCTCTTCGTTTTTTATTGCAAGGTATATCAGAATCTGCTCCAGCGGATTGTTTTTGCCCGAACAGAAATCTTACAAAATCGTAATAATAATGCAGTTGTATCTATCCCGCAAAAAATGCTATAGTGAAAATAACACAGACACAAAAGCAGAACGCGGAGCGAAAAGCATCCGCAGAAAAAAGGGAGGAAACAAGATGGAATTTGTATTCGAACATGCAACCATGATTGCCGTGATCGCTGTTGTGGTGATCATTCTTGCCATTCTGGCGAGCGGTTATGTGAAGGCGCCGCCGGATACCGCATTTATTATTTCCGGTTTCCAAAAAGGCCAGCGGATCCTGATCGGTAAAGCCGGCATCAAGCTCCCATTCTTTGAGCGGCTGGACAAGCTGAGTCTGAAGCTGGTAGCGATCGATGTGAAGACGAGCGATGCCGTGCCGACCGCTGACTACATCAATATTCAGGTGGATGCAGCCGTCAACATCAAAGTCGGGGACGAACCGCAGAAGCTCCAGAAAGCATCCCAGAACTTCCTGAACCGCGACAGCGAATATATTGCCAAGGTTGCAAGAGAAGTCCTTGAAGGAAACATGCGTGAGATCGTTGGAAAGATGCGTCTGGAAGAGATGGTTTCCGACCGTCAGAAGTTTGCGGAGCTGGTCAAAGAAAATGCAGAACCGGACCTGGCTGCGATGGGACTTGACATCATCAGCTTCAACGTACAGAATTTCGTCGATTCCAATCAGGTCATTGAAAACCTTGGTATCGACAATATCGTAAAAATCAAGAAATCCGCGGCGATCGCCCGTGCCAATTCCGAGAAAGAAATCAAAATTGCCCAGGCGCGTGCAAATAAAGAGGCGAACGATGAGCGCGTTCTTGCCGAGACTGAGATCGCAAAGAAAAACAACGATCTGGCAATCAAGTCGGCAGAGCTGAAAAAAGAGTCCGATATCAAAAAGGCAGAGGCAGATGCAGCGTACAAGATTCAGGAAGAGCAGCAGAGAAAAGAGCTGGAAATCACTTCCGCGAATGCGAACATCGCCCGTCAGGAGCGTGAGGTTGAGCTCCGTGCCAGAGAAGTAGAAGTAACCGAGAAATCCCTCGAGGCAGAAGTCAAGAAGAAAGCCGAGGCCGAGCGTTACGCAAAACAGCAGCAGGCAGAGGCAGATTTGTACCGCCGTCAGAAAGACGCAGAGGCAGACCAGTTCGAAAAAATCCGCGAGGCGGAGGCAAAGAAAGCCCAGGCAGAAGCCCAGCGCTATGCGATGGAGCAGGAAGCACTCGGTATCAAGGCAAAAGGTGAGGCGGAAGCCGCATCCATCCGCGCCCAGGCACTTGCAGAGGCCGAAGGTATGGAGAAGAAAGCCGAGGCTTATCAGCGCTACAACAAAGCCGCAATGGCAGAGATGATGATCAAGGTTCTGCCGGAGATCGCCGGAAAGATCGCAGAGCCGCTCAGCCAGATCGACAAGATTACGATCATCGGCGGCGGAAGCGAGGACAACGGCATCGGCTCCGTAGCGGGCAATGTGCCGGTGGTGATGGCAAAGCTGTTTGAGTCGATGAAAGAGGCGACCGGTGTCGATCTCTCCGAAATCATGAGAGCCGATACGTACGATGCAAAAGTAAACCGCAACATTCAGATCTCCAGCCCGGAAGAGCTCAAAGAGTATCTGAAAGCAGAAGCCGGAAAGGCAGCAGCGGATGCAGAAAGCCCGGAAAAAGCGGAAGCATCCGAACCGGCGCAGAAAGACGGCAGCGAGCAGTAAATCCAGAACGGATCATAAAAACAGAAAAACGAGGCAGGAATCCAGAGAAATTTCTTGAGGATTCTGTCTCTTTTGACGTATAGATCGGAAAAAGTTATTCGGCGCCTTTTTCCAGCATGCTCATGAACTCTTTTGCCGCCTGCGGGATCGGCAGATGGGAGCTGTGGGCAACAACAAGCTGGCGCGGCGGAAGCTCCTCCACGAGGTCGAGCTGGAAGGCCGCCGTCTCTTTTACAAGACAGTAGTCCGGCACAAACGCGATGCCAAGGCCGATACTCGCCAGGTCGATCAGAAGATCGTTGCTGCCAAGCTCAATTTCCGGCACGAGGTCGAGCTGGAACCGCTGAAACTGGCTGTGCAGGAACTCACTCGTCGTACTCTTGCGGTCGAGCATCAGAATCGGGTACTGCAGCAGCTCTTTTAAGTGAACCGGCCTGTTTTCCAGTTCCGGGTAATATTCGCCGTTCGCGATGAAGATATCGTGGAACGAATGAATCGGAATCGTGTGAAGACGGCTGGAAAGATGCGAGTTTGGATAATTGGTCACGATGAAATCCACCTGGCCGGATTCCAGCAGATCGACACACTGGGTCGAAGTCTGGTTTGTCACCTTGATGTGGACATTCGGAAAGGAGCGGTGGAAACGGTTCAGGTACGGAACGAGGAAATAGCGGCAGATTGTGTCGCTCGCGCCGATGCGGAGCTGGCCGCCGCCAAGCGTTCCCGCTTCCATAATCTGTGCTTCACCGCGCGCAATCAGGTTGATCGCAGGCTCTACGTGGCGCAGCAGCGTTTCTCCCTCCGGTGTTAACTGCACGCGCTTTGTACTGCGGATAAAGAGCGTGATTCCAAGCTTTTTCTCCAGTACCTTGATCGACTGGCTGACCGCCGACTGCGAGATAAAAAGCAGCTTGGAGGCCTCGGAAAAACTGAGTGTGGTGGCAACGTAATAGAAAACCTTATATAACTCGTAATTAATATCCAAAATAAGCACCTCTTATAAAATATGATACCTTCACTCTAGCACACTTCCCCGAAAGAATGCAAGAAAAAATCTGCCGGAGCCGTGAACTTTTTCTCCTCTTTTTCGAGTAAGAGAAAATTCACTGTTCCTGCAGATAAGAAAGGGGAATCAGCCAAGCACTTTGGCGATGATGTACGCACCGAATTCGCGGTTCTGCTCGACAGCAACTTTGGTGCGGAGAACTGCCTCTTTTCCGGAGAGCGTCCACTCGGCAACCATGCCGATTTCCTGTACCATATGGCTGACGCTGATCGCCGTGTTCGAATCGTCATCCGCTACGAGGACGCGGACGCCCTGAAGCTGCGGAATGATCTCATAGCGCGCAGATCGTGCATCACATCCGGGCAGATGGACTTCTTTTTCCTCAATCTTGACACGGCCGCTCTCAATCCGGCTCATATCGAGCACATCGTTGAGGAGGCTTAAAAGGTGCTGGCCGGAGGTGGAAATCTTGTTCAGGTATTCCTGCACCTGATCCGGCTGATTGCGTGGGCGGCAGCCAGAGCGGTAAAGCCGATGATCGCATTTATCGGAGTGCGGATGTCGTGGGACATGTTGTTGAGGAAGGCTGTTTTGGCACGGTTGGCGTGTTCCGTCGTGTTCAGTGCGAAGTAACTCCGGTCAGCGGAGCGCTTCGTGACAATGGCGCTGATCCAGATCATCGAGGTGATCAGAACGCAGAAAATATAAGCCAACATATATCTCATTATACTTGATACAGACAAAATTCACCAGCGTTTGTGTAAAAGAAAAGTAAAAAATGGAATGAACGATGCATCCGAAAAACAGATTTTGTTCCGGAATGGAAATGGGAAACAAAGAGAAATAAAAGTTACTTTACATATAAAAGAGCAGAACAGGAAGAAATTTTGAAAAAAATTGAAGAAAATTACAAATTATTGTGGAATATGTGGAAAAAATATGGTAGGATGGGGGAGAAGAGAAAAGTGGTTTCAAAATGTTACTTAACGTTCAGTGAAAGTTCTATGGTTACAAAGAAAACAAAAACAAGAGGAGAAGGAAAATGAAATTTTTACCAAAACCAAAAGAGGTAAAACTCCTGACGGGGGAACATGCACTCTGCTATGACGGCAGAATTGTACTGGATGGCAGACTGCTGGGAAATGGGGATACGTATGCGAAAGTGCTGCAGAAGGGAATCAAAAAGGAAACCGGAATGCAGTACGATATCGGATACGGCGTTCCGGGAAGAAAAGAGACCGGCGCGATTGTACTGGAACTGGATGAGACAAGGAAAAGCCAGCAGTATGTGCTGCAGGTGACAGAGGAGGAAATCCGCATCCAGGGCGGAGACGGAGCCGGCGTGCTCTACGGTGTGCAGACGCTGTGCCAGATGATGCACGAATACGGTGCACTGCTTCCTGCCGTGCGGATCGAGGATGAGCCGGATCTGCCGGTGCGCGGCTATTATCTCGATGAGACGAGAGGCCGTGTGCTGACACTTTCCTATTTAAAACAGGTGGCAGACCGCATGGCGTACTACAAGCTGAACCAGCTGCAGCTCTATGTGGAGCACACGTATCTGTTCTCCGGACTTTCCGAGATGTGGCGCGATGAGACGCCGCTTACGGCAGAGGAAATCCGCGAGCTGGATGCGTACTGCGCAAAGCTTCATATCGAATTGGTGCCGTCGATCGCAACGTTCGGCCATCTGTACATGCTGCTCTCCACAAAGAGCTATGGCGACCTCTGTGAATTCCCAGACAGCTGGAAAGAGCCGTTTTCCTTCTGGGACCGGATGCAGCATCACACGGTGGATGTCTCCGGCGGCAGAGCGATCGAGCTGATCAAGGCCATGATCGAGGAGTACATGGCGCTTTTTGCCACGGATAAATTCAACATCTGCGCGGACGAAACGTTCGACCTTGGAAAAGGAAAATCGAAACCGCTGGCAGACGAGAAAGGCGTTCACCGCCTGTATATCGACTATGTAAAAGAGCTCTGCGAGTTTCTCGTGGCAAAAGGCAAAAAGCCGATGTTCTGGGGCGATATCATCTGCGCACAGCCGGAGCTGATCAAAGAGCTGCCAGAGGAAACCGTCTGCCTGACCTGGGGCTATGCAGCCGAGCAGAGAGAGCATGAGGCAAAAGTGATGGCGGAAGCTGGTGCAAGACAGTATCTCTGTCCTGGGGTCGGCGGCTGGAACCAGTGGATGAACCTGGTGGAGAACAGCTACAAAAATATCGCACGGATGTGCGGCTATGCGAGAAAATACCATGCGGAAGGTGTTCTGAACACAGACTGGGGTGACTGCGGCCACATCAATCAGCCGGACTTTTCCCTTCCTGGCATGATCTATGGAGCCGTCTTCTCCTGGGGAGACGATACCGACAGCTTTGAGGAGCTGAATGAACAGATTTCCCGTCTGGCCTACGGCGACCGGAGCGGAAAATTCGTTTCCTATATGGCAAAAACGGCAGAATGCTCCATCTTTGACTGGTGGGATGCCAACGTCGTTTACGAGGAAAAAGTGCTCGGTCATCCGAACAACCGGAATGCGCTGTTTGACGCGAGAATCCAGGATGAGGCGAAGCGTGCAGCTGCAAAGGAAACAATTGCGGCTCTGAAAAAAGAACTGAAAAAGACAGCCGGTGCTCTGGAAGAATCCTGCCGTCCAATGGTTCCGGTGCTGGAACTCACGATGGAAGCGATTGACATCTGGAATGAGACGGGCGCGAGAATGTGTGACATTGAGCTTGGAAAAGAAAGGATGAGACAGCCTGCGCGGCACTTGCGGGACGGCTGGAAACCTGGTTTATGAAGTATAAAGCGTCCTGGAGAAGCATCAGCAAAGAAGGCGATCTGCACCACATTTCAGAGATTGTATTCTGGTAATGCCGACATTCTGCGGGGAAAGAAAACCGTTACGAAAAATAGAAAAAATCCATTTGTGAACAAAGATGAACACAAATAGAAAATAAATGAACGATAAAAGTAACAAAGAAAACGAAAATTTACATAAAAGTGAACAAAAACACTTGACTTTTGCGCAGAAATGGACGAAGATAGAAGTATCGGATCGAAAGATCAAAAATGTCCGTATGGCGTGACAAGAGAGAAAGTAAAAAAATAATTTTCACAGAGGGAAACAATCATGAGTAAAATCATCGGAAACAATCTTTGCCGGATATGCCTTGGCAGGAAAAACCAGCAGGAGAGCACATGCCGGTATGGCGCTATGATCAGAACCCGATCATCGGCCGTTACGAGCAGAAACGTTCCAACAGTATCTTCAACAGCGCAGTCGTACCGTTCGAGGACGGATACGTAGGTGTATTCCGCTGCGACAGCCGTTCCATCAGCATGGACATCTTCGTTGGAAGAAGTAAAGACGGTATCCACTGGGAGATCGAGGATGAACCGATCAAATTTGAGGGCGCTGACGAGGAGATTCTGACAAGAGAGTACCGTTATGACCCGCGTGTCTGCAAAATCGACGACAAATACTATGTAACCTGGTGCAACGGCTATCACGGCCCGACCATCGGTGTTGCTTACACCTATGACTTCAAGAAATTCGTTCAGCTTGAGAACGCATTCCTTCCATTCAACCGTAACGGCGTGCTGTTCCCGAGAAAGATCAACGGCTACTACATGATGATGAGCCGTCCAAGCGACAACGGCCATACACCGTTCGGCGATATCTTTGTCAGCCAGAGTAAAGATATGGAATTCTGGGGAAGACACCGTCACATGATGAGCCCGGTCCGCGGCGATGAGTCTGCATGGCAGTGCACCAAGATCGGTGCCGGCCCGGTTCCGATCGAAACAGATGAGGGATGGCTGCTGATCTACCACGGCGTTATCACAACCTGCAACGGATACGTATATCGTATGGGATGCGCACTGCTTGATATCGACGAGCCGTGGAAAGTAAAATACAGAACGAAAGACTATATTATGGCTCCGATCACCCAGTACGAGTGCATGGGTGATGTTCCGAACGTAGTATTCCCGTGCGCAACCTTAAGCGATGCAGCAACCGGAAGAATCACTATCTACTACGGATGCGCAGATACTGTAACCGGTATGGCATTCACAACCGTAGATGAGCTGCTGAACTATGTGAAAGAGAATAGCCTTTGATTTATAAGATAACTTAAAAAGCGACAAGTCCGCCGGGCTTACGGGTGAAAGAAGCCTGCAGGTCCGGCGGACTTTCTTTTTAAAAACTGACCCCATGGACAGCATAAGGAGGCACTATGAAATTTGTAAAAGAGCGTGTGAACGTAATCTGCCAGGAACTGGCAAGACTTTCGATTTCACAGAAAATTAAAATCACCGATATGCAGGTGAAAAATGGATGCTATATCACACCGGCAGAGGCCGATGCATCAAAAGAGCCGTGGACATCGTTTGATACGGTCAATGACCGCTGGTACGGACCGGACAAACATTACTGGTTCCGCACCACCATCACCATTCCGGAGAGCTTCGATGGAAAAAATCTCTGGATGAGAGTCCATGCAGGACTGGACGAATGGGATGACGGAAGAAACCCGCAGTTCCTGCTGTTTGCAAACGGCGAAGTGATCCAGGGTATGGATATCAACCACCGCGAAGTACTTGTAAGAGAAAATGCAAAGGCCGGTGAAAAAATCCAGCTTGACCTGCAGTCCTACACCGGAACGCTGCACAGCGAGTTCCGTCTGCTGGCAGACCTTGAGGAGCATGATGCGAAAATCGAGGAGATCTATTACGACCTCATCGTTCCGATGCAGGGCCTGAACCGTATGGACGAGGATAATAAAACGCGTCTGGATCTCGAAACCGCACTGACCAACACGATCAATCTGCTGGACCTGCGCAAGCCGTACAGTAAAGAGTTCTACGCTTCCATCGAAGAGGCAGAAAAATGCATCCAGGAAGAGATCTATGAAAAAATGGGCGGCTGGGACGAAGTTGTGGCAACGTGCATCGGCCACACACACATCGATGTAGCATGGCTGTGGACCATCGACCAGGTGCGTCAGAAATCCTGCAGAAGCTTTGCAACCGTATTAAAACTGATGGATGAGTATCCAAACTATCATTTCATGTCAAGCCAGCCGAAGCTCTACAGCTTTGTAAAGGAAAGACACCCGGAAGTATACGAGAAAATCCGCCAGAGAGTCAAAGAAGGACGCTGGGAGCCGGAAGGCGGCATGTGGGTTGAGGCAGACTGCAACCTGACATCAGGAGAGTCCCTTGTGCGTCAGTTCCTGTTCGGAAAACGCTTCTTCAAAGAGGAGTTCGGTGTAGACAACAAAATTCTGTGGCTGCCGGACGTGTTCGGATACAGCGCTGCCATGCCGCAGATTCTGAAAAAATGCGGAATTGATTACTTCATGACGACAAAGCTGGCATGGAACGAGTTTAACAAAGTGCCGTACGATACCATGAACTGGGAAGGAATCGACGGAAGCAAAGTTTTCACGCATATGATCACAACGCTCGGCGTCGGCCAGCCGGAGACCAGCTTCTTTACGACATACAACGGCATGCTGCATCCGGATGCAATCATGGGCGGCTGGGACCGCTATCAGAATAAGGATATCAACAACGATATTCTGATCAGTTATGGCTACGGGGACGGCGGCGGCGGCCCGACCAGAACGATGCTTGAGACATCCAAACGAATGGAAAAAGGCATCAAGGGCGTGCCGAAAGTACGCCAGGCATTTGCGAGAACGTATTTCGACGAACTGCATGAGAAAGTAAAAGACAGCAAACGCCTTCCAACCTGGATCGGCGAGCTGTATTTCGAGTTCCACCGGGGAACGTATACTTCGATGGCACGCAACAAACGCGGAAACCGTAAGAGCGAGTATGCGATGATGGAATTAGAGCTTCTGTCCGTTCTGGCAGAAAAGGCCGGAAAAGCATATCCGACCGAAGAACTGAACCGCATGTGGGAGATGATCCTGACAAATCAGTTCCACGATATTCTGCCGGGTTCCTCCATCCATGAGGTATATGAGCAGACGAAGAAAGAGTATGCGGAAATTGCAGAAACATCTGCAAAACTGATCGGTGAGCGTCTGGATGCACTCTGTGCGAAGAAGGACGAGAGTGTGACCGTATGGAATACGCTGGGCCACAGAAGAAACGATATCGTAGAGCTGGGCACAAACAGCGCTGAGGCACTGACCGATGGAACGAACGTGTATCCGGTACAGCAGACGAAAGACGGAGCGGTTATTACGCAGAAAATCTGCCGTCCAAGGGATATCAGGTACTGCGCCCGGTAAGCGGATCCGTTGTGAAAACACCGTTTGCCATAGCAGAAGCAGGAGAGGGATATACCCTTGAGACACCGTTTTACACCATTGCAATCGATGCAAACGGCGAATTTACTTCCCTGTTTGACAAGAAAATGACCGTGAAGTACTTCAGATCGGAAAAACAGGAAATGAACTGCGGATCTATGAGGATAAACCGCTGCAGTACAGCGCATGGAATCTGGACATCTTCCATACCGAGAAATCCTGGAAGGTAGAGGGCGTGCGCCGCATGGAGTGGACAGAAAACGGTCCGGTCCGTGCAACCCTGGAGATCGAGCGCGAAGTGATGGATACCGTCATCCGCCAGCAGATCCACTTCTACGCAAAAGACCGCAGAATTGATTTCGAAACCTACGTTGACTGGAAATTTGCTGAGCATGTGCTCAAAGTACACTTCCCGGTTGACGTTCACAGCGATGAGGCAACGTACGATATCCAGTTTGGTAACGTGACAAGAAAACTGCACACCAACACAAGCTGGGATCAGGCAAAATTCGAGGTATGTGGCCACAAATGGGCCGATCTTTCCGAGGGAAGCTACGGTGTCAGCCTGATGAACGACTGCAAGTACGGCTATTCCATGAAGGATCGCGTGATGACACAGACCCTGATTAAATCCGGAACTGAGCCGAATCTGACGGCAGACCAGGAGGAGCATTCCTTTACGTACTCCTTGTATCCGCATGCAGGAACGTGGCGTGAGGCAGGTACGGTACAGGAAGCGCTGAATCTGAATGTGCCGGCAAAAGCTGTTTTTGGTGCGGCAGAAAAAGACCGCATGGAGTTCCTGTCTGCAGACAAACGCAACGTAGTGCTTGAGACCGTGAAGAAAGCAGAGGACGGAGACGGCATGATTGTGCGTCTGTACGAGGTGGAGAATGCGAGAACGAAAGTGACACTGCACTGCGCAGAATCCATTCTTTCTGCAGAGGAGACCAATCTGCTGGAGCAGCCGGCAGATGGCGCAATCGATGTGAAGGAGAACGAGATTTCGCTTACGATCAAACCGTACGAGATCCGTACGATCCGCATCCGCACAGAGAAATAACGTACAGAAACATAAAAAAGACACCGTATCCGAAAAACGGAAATACGGTGTCTTTTCAAAAAGCAAAATCAAAAAACGGATGCATCAGTCGCCGGTGGAAGCGCGGTACAGAACTTTGGATTCCAGATACGTGACTTCATGCGGCGTGTGCGGATATTTGATCCGGTAAAGAATCTGAAGCGCCAGGCGGGAGCCGAGCTCCTCATTGAAGACCTGAACGGTAGTCAGATTTTCTGCCAGAAGATCCTCGATATTGTTGTCAAAGCCGGATACGGCAACGTCCTCCGGCACGCGCAGTCCCCGCTTTTCAAGAAGCTGCATCAGAATACAGGCAACGTAGTCGCTGGCGCAGACAAAAGCGTCCGGCATGCGGGAAAGGGAGGAAAGGAAAGAATCGATTTCCTCGCGGTAGGAGTCAATCCCAAGCGGTGTGGTCAGGCAAAGAGAAGGATTCGGTGTTTTTCCGGCATCCATCAGTGCCTGGCAGAAGCCCTCATAGCGTTCGCGGTTGGACTGTGCGTAGCCGATATCACCCATGAAGCCCGGAAGAGTGCATCCTTTCTCGAGAAGATGGGCGGTAATATTGCGGACGCTGTTCCGGCTCTCCATCAGGAGAAGATCGCCGTTCAGTTCATCCGGGGATACGAGGGAGGAAGTGTCCAGGAACACTTTGGGAATCTGTGTCTCTGCGAGCAGACGCAGAAGACGTTCGTTGTACACGTTCAGAACAATGATGCCGTGGACGCTTCCGTTTGTAAGTGTGGGCGGGAGAAAATACGTTTTATCCGCCGAAGTCGGAAGATACGTGTAAACGAGATTGACATTGTGTGTTGAAAATACTTTTGCAATCTGGTGGATGATGGTCATCCAGAAAAGTGAGGTTTCCGGTCTGCAGACGGCAACTGCAATGTTGACCGGCGTGGTCTCCTCCGCGCTGGAAGGATATTGAAAATCTTCCGGGATGGCATAGCCAAGCTCCTGGGCTTTGGCGATGACCTTGGTGCGCAGGGAATCGGAGACACCTTCGTGTCCGCTGAACACCTTCCAGACGGTGGTCCGGGAGATGCCCAGGGAATTTGCAATTTCCTGTAAAGTGACTTTTTTCATAGTTTCAACCGATCCTGTTACAAATTTTAACTACTAACCGATATTATACGCTTAAAGTGTAATTTTTTCAACCTTTCCGTTGGAATACAGAAGGAGGAGATGTGCACGATCGGCACTCGGACAGGAAATCAGGTACGTACGGCTGGTGGTTTCAATGGTATATCCAAGATCTTTTACAGATTTATTCCAGTCGTTCGGTGCATACGCATCCAGCGTTTTCTGCAGTTCATCGAGGCTGCTGCTGTAGGAGCCGGTTGTCTCAAACAGAATATTTTCTGCGTAATACAGCTTGCGGAGCTCCCATTTGCGATACTCGTCCTCCGGAATGGTGCTGTCGCATGGAGCATCCTCGCGGTCCTCGGAGAAGAGACGAAAGCCCACAGCTCCGGATAATGAATATTGATGACGCCGGTCGGAGCCATCCAGTTGTCTCCGGTAGACATTTCCGTTTACATCGGTGCGTTTTACGTAACGTGTTGTCCTTGACAC
>ENA-OQMY01000310-OQMY01000310.1-human-gut-metagenome-genome-assembly--contig:-NODE-310-length-14236-cov-3.309802_pt1 | contig 14236 bp, 10 predicted proteins | sample MGYA00242623_ERZ504868 | MGnify/ENA primary metagenome ERZ504868 (study PRJEB26092, sample SAMD00036386) | human gut metagenome | host: Homo sapiens | study: EMG produced TPA metagenomics assembly of...
GAAAAAGTGAACCAGATGAGCCAGGTGGTGGGTGCCTTCTTCAATAAAGATATGGACATCACAGCCATGGGACCGATGGCGGATAAAGGCTTTACGCCGGAAAATGTAGCGCTTTCCGGTTCCATCCTGGGCAGCATGGGCGCAGAAACGTTAAAGAAAATCCAGAAGGATTTTGTGGAGCAGCACCCGCATCACATCCCGATGCTGTTCATGCTGGATGTCATCAACGGCTTCAAGACCATTTTCCCGATTCCGCTGGGACAGGGCGCAACGTTTGAACCGGAGCTGTCCGAAAAGTGTGCGGCAGTTGCTGCAAAAGAGGCAGCCGTTTCCGGCCTTCACGTAACCTTCGCACCGATGACCGACCTGGTCCGCGATGCAAGATGGGGCCGTGTCATGGAGTCTACCGGTGAGGATCCGTATCTGAACGGTCTGTTCTGTGCCGGAATGGTGCGCGGATTCCAGGGAGACGATCTGAAGGAGCCGTACAAGATTGCTTCCTGTGTGAAGCATTTCGCAGGCTATGGTGCTCCGACAGCAGGAAGAGACTACAATACGGTAGAGCTTTCCGAGCATACCTTCCGTGACTTCTATCTGCTGTCCTACAAAGCCGGCATCGATGCAGGAGCAGCGATGGTAATGACTTCCTTCAACACGGTAAACGGTGTTCCGGCAACCGGAAACAAGAAACTGATGCGCGGCATCCTGCGTGACGAAATGGGATTTGACGGTGTTCTGATTTCCGACTGGGCGGCAATCGAGGAGATTATTTACCACGGCTACTGCGCAGATCGCGAGGAGGCAGCTGTACGCTCAGCTGAGGCAGGCGTTGACATTGATATGATGACCGGCATTTACTGCGAAAACCTGTGCCGTCTTGTAAGAGAGGGTAAGATTTCCGAGGATCTGATCGACGAGTCCTGCATGCGTATTCTGGAACTGAAAAACAAACTGGGACTGTTTGAAAATCCGTATAAAGACGCAGACGAGACGAAAGAAAAAGAGGTCATTCTCTGCAAAGAGCACCGCGATCTGGCAAGAGAAGCCGCAAGAAAATCGTTTGTACTGCTGAAAAACGAAGAGAAAATCCTGCCGCTTGGCAAGGAGAAAAAAATTGCCTGGGTCGGACCGTATGTCCACAGCAGAAACCTGATGGGCGCCTGGTCCTTTATCGGAGATGCAAAGGATGTGACAAATCTGGAAGAGGCCGTAAAAGCGCAGGCAGATACGACAAACATGAGCTTCCATGCAGGTTCCCCGATGCTCGGCTCCGACATCCGTCTGGAGGGCTTCGGTGAAGCGATGGAGCAGTCCCATACACCGGAGGAAGAGGAGGCAATGCTTCTTGAGGCTGTAAACGCAGCAAAGGAGGCCGAGGTTGTCGTTCTTGCGATCGGTGAGGACCGTCTGCAGTCCGGCGAGGCAACCAGCAACGCGAACATCCGCATCCCGGAAATCCAGCAGAGACTGCTTGAGCGCGTTTCAAAAGTCAATGAAAACGTTGTCGTTGTCCTCTTCAACGGCCGTCCGCTCGACCTGCGCGATGTCGTATCGAAAGCAAAAGCCGTTCTTGAAGTATGGATGCCGGGTACCGAAGGTGCCAATGCAATCGCAGATGTTGTTTTTGGTGCATACGCTCCAAGCGGCAAGCTGACCATGAGCTTCCCGTACTCTGTAGGCCAGGTGCCGGTTCACTACAACGAGTATTCCACCGGAAGACCGCATGTGCCGGGCAAGGACAAAGACCGTTTCCGTTCCAAATACCTCGACATCCCGAACGCACCACTGTTCCCGTTCGGATATGGCCTTGGCTACACCAGCTTTGCAATTTCAGATGTGAAACTGGACAAGGCAGAGCTTGGCATGGAAGATGAGATTAAAGCCTCCGTAACCGTGAAAAACACCGGCGATACAAAGGGAACCGAGACCGTACAGCTTTACATCCACGACGTAGCCGCATCCGTGGTACGCCCGGTGAAAGAGCTGAAAGATTTCTGCAAGGTAACCCTTCAGCCGGGAGAAGAAACCGAAGTCATCTTCAAAATCACAGAAGAAGAGCTTCGCTTCCTGACAGAAAATGAGCGTGTAGAAAGTGAAAACGGTGCTTTCGAAGTCTTCATCGGAAGCGACAGCACGACAGAGAATAAGGCAGAATTTGTGCTGAAAAAATAAGAAGCAATACTGGGATGTAGCGTAAGCGGAATCAAGATGGGGGTCTGAATCGCTACGGAAAGATAAAAGAAAAGCCAGCCACAAAAAGCGAAAAGAATTTTGCTTTTGCGGCTGGCTTTTTTCTGCCGGTACCGTATTGACCCTTCTGTTAAAACAAAGTAAAATAGAAATTGGTATTGGGACGAAAGAGAGGAAAAGAAATGGGGTACTTAGGAAACAAGTTAAAGGGGAAATACCACAAAGACACATTCCAGACCGCCGTCAACATGGCGTGGCCGGCGATCGTGGAGTCGTTTTTCATTGCATTTGCGGGTCTTGTAGATTCGCTGATGGTAAGCTCGCTTGGCTCCTACGCAGTTGCCGCGGTCGGTCTGACGACACAGCCGAAGCTGCTTGGCCTGGCGTTTTTCTTTGCGCTGAATGTGTCGATTTCGGCTCTCGTTGCGCGGCGGCGCGGAGAGCAGAGGCAGGGTGCGGCGAATGAGACTCTGGTAACTGCGCTTGTATTTATTATCCTTGCGGCAGCTGCATTCAGTGTTGGATTTGTGGCGTTTGCAAGTCCGATTATCCATCTGTGCGGTTCAACGGCGGAGACTCATAATGGCGCAGTAACATATTTCCGTATCATCATGGGCGGTATGATTTTTAACTGTATCCAGATGGGGATCAACTCGGCACAGCGCGGTGCGGGCAATACAAAAATCACGATGCGCACAAATGTAACATCAAATATGATTAATATTATCCTGAATTATCTTCTGATCAACGGCCATTTCGGGTTCCCGGCACTCGGCATTCAGGGTGCGGCACTGGCAACCGTCACAGGAACGGTTGTCGGATGTGTGATGAGCATCCTTTCCATCACAAAGCAAGACGGATTCCTGAACCTTGGCTATATTCTGAAGAACAAAATTAAACCGACGCTTGCAGCGTTCATCAGCCTGGTCAGGGTCGGGTACAGTGTGTTTTTCGAGCAGGTTTTCATGCGGATCGGCTTTATGATGACGGCGATCATGGCGGCCAAGCAGGGAACCGATGCGATGGCGGCACACCAGGTCGGCATGAATATTATGTCGCTTTCGTTTGCGTTCGGTGACGGCCTCCAGTCCGCAGCGGTTGCACTGATCAGCCGGAGCCTTGGCGCAAAAAAGCCGGATCTTGCGAAGGAGTACGGCAGAACGTGCCGTCTGATCGGCGCGGGCATCGCAGTATGCCTCGTTGCCATTTATCTTTTCGGCGGAAGATGGCTGTACAGCCTGTTTTTCGAAGAACAGCATATCATTGAAATCGGTGTCAGCATCATCCATGTCATTATCTTCGTCGTCATTTTCCAGATCTGTCAGGTTATTTACATGGGATGCCTGCGCGGTGCGGGAGATACACTTTATACGGCAGTTGCATCTATGATCAGCGTTACATTTATTCGTACGATCGTTTCGTATCTCGGCGGTTACACGCTGGGGCTTGGCATCGTCGGAATCTGGTTCGGCGTGCTGGCGGATCAGATGTCACGGTTTATCTTTGCGACGATCCGATTCAAACAGGGAAAATGGGTGAAAATTAAGATTTAATCGAATCAAGCAGCGAAGCGGATTGCGAATATCCGCTTGACGTAACGATTCAGAGCCATGCGAAATGGTACTCTGAATCATTACCAATATAAAACTAAAACAGGAGGAAGCAAAACGATGTACAAATTTGACAGAGAAGCCTATGACAGGCGGATGGAGTGGTACCGCGACGCCCGTTTCGGCATGTTTATCCACTGGGGGCTTTATGCCATCCCGGCGCGCGGAGAATGGGTGCGGAGTACCGAGCAGATTCCGAAAGAAGATTACATGAAATATTTTGAGGAGTTCAATCCTGTTGATTTCGAACCGCGGAAATGGGCCAAGGCGGCGAAAGAGGCCGGTATGAAATACGTGGTTCTGACTGCCAAGCATCACGACGGTTTCTGCCTCTTCGACAGCCAGTATACCGATTTCAAATCCACCAACACGAAATGCGGCCGCGACCTCGTTGCAGAGTACGTTGATGCCGTCCGTGCAGAAGGACTGAAGGTCGGTTTGTATTTCTCTCTGCTCGACTGGTTCCACGACGATTTTCCGCACTATGGCGACCGGAATCACCCGATGCGGAACAACCCGGCATATAAAAACGATGACCGCGATTTCGACCGCTACCTGACCTACATGCACAATCAGGTACGCGAGATCTGCACAAACTACGGAAAGCTGGATGTGCTGTGGTTTGACTTCTCTTACGATACGCTGCGCGGCGAAGCATGGAAAGCGACGGAGCTGATCAAGATGGTGCGGAAGCTCCAGCCGGATGTGATTATCGACAACCGTCTTGAGGTGAGCGGAGAGGGCTACGGCTCTCTGGCGGCCGGAAATCCGACCCCGTACCACGGCGACTTTGTGAGCCCGGAGCAGATGATTCCGCCGAATGGCATCCAGGATGTGAATGGAAACGATATCGCCTGGGAATCCTGCGTTACGATGAACAATCACTGGGGCTATTGTGCCAATGACCACTTCTTCAAACCGGCACCGATGCTGATCAAAAAGCTGGTCGAGTGCGTATCGAAGGGTGGAAACCTGCTTTTGAACGTCGGCCCGGACGCCAGGGGAAATATCCCGGAGGAGTCGATCGAACGGCTGGCTGAGATTGGAAAGTGGATGAAGAAAAACGGAGAGAGCATTTACGGCTGCGGAAAAGCCGGTATTGAGAAACCGGACTTTGGCCGTGTGACGCGCCGCGGAAACCATCTGTATTTTCATGTCTATGAAAATACCGTTGGGCCGCTGCCGCTGCCCGGCGTGAAAAAAGAAGAAATCCAGGCGATCCGCTACGTCGCAACCGGCGCGGAAATCCCGGTTTCCACAAGCTGGGTACACAGCGATTATCCGACCATGGCATTCGCCGATCTCGGCGAAGACCCGGTATTGCCGGATGGAGTCGATACAGTCATCGATGTGATTCTGAAAAAGTAGAGGGTAAAATCGGATTTGATTCTGGAGCGTGTCTGAAAAAGCATTTCCGCAATCTGCCGGCTTCACTTTGCGGTATCTTTTTTTTCAGACACGCTCTAAAAGTCTTACAAGTTCTTACAAAATTCTGTATTTTTCGTTCCGCTGATTGACAGTTCTGGCAGAAGAATGCATACTGAAAAAAACACAAGATCACAGCCCGTGCTTCGAAATTTAACTGAATCAAGCAAGTAGCGAAGCGGATTGCGAAGATCCGCCTGACTCCTTTTCCTGCGCAGGGAAGGATAAGAGCTTTCGGAGTGAGAAAAGGGCAGTCTGTTTTTAGAAACGAAGCAAGAGAATGATAGCTTTGCTTTACAAAGAAAAAACGAGGGGGAATAAAACATGATTCGTCTGAACCACGTCAGTAAGATTTACGGAGACGGAAGCAAAAAAGCCGTCGACGATCTTTCCTGGGATATCGAAGATGGAAAGATCACCGGCTTCATCGGTCCTAACGGGGCCGGAAAAACGACAACGTTAAAAATGATCACCGGTATCTTAGCGCCGTCCGAAGGAACGATTGAAATCAATGGAAAAGATATTCAGAAGGATCCGCTCGAAGCCAAGCGCCAGTTCGGCTTTGTGCCCGATGACCCGGATGCGTTTCTTCGCGTCAGGGGAATTGAATACCTGAATTTCATGGCAGATATCTACGGTGTCGGAACGGAAGAACGTCAGCGTTTTATCGAAGAAACCGCAAAACGCTTTGAGATGGAAGAGAACCTTTCGAGCCGTATCATGAGCTACTCGCATGGCATGCGTCAGAAAATCATGGTGATGGGCGCACTGATCCACAAGCCGCCGGTCTGGATTCTCGATGAGCCGCTGACCGGCCTTGACCCGCGCTCCGCGCACGAGCTCAAACAGATGATGCGTGAACACGCCGATGCCGGAAACGCCGTGCTGTTTTCCACCCATGTGCTGGAAGTAGCGGAAAAACTCTGCGACCGCATCGCCATCATCCATCACGGCCGCCAGGTATACCTGGGTACCCTGGAAGATTAAAAGCGGCCTATCCGGATCAGACACTTGAAAATATCTTTCTGGAGATCACCGAACATGCGTAACTTATGGATTCTCACCCGTTTCCTTCTGAAAAGCGGACCAGGAAAAAGCAATCAGAAGAGCGGAAAAAGAAGCATTTTCGGACGGAGGACGTATCGTTGTATACCTTCTGCTTGGTGTCTGCCTCCTTCCCGTGTCGGTCTTACTGTTTCTTCTGGGATATTCCGGCTATACCTTCCTGCAGCCGCTCGGGCTGGAAACCCTGCTGATCGAGTTCGTCTGTGCCATCGGCATGATGGTCATTTTCTTCTATGGCCTGCCGCTGTTTCTGAGCGAGTATTACATGGACTCTGACCTCGTAAAGCTTTTGCCGCTGCCGTTTACCCCGGCGCAGATTGTCGGTGCGAAAGGCTTCTGCTGTCTGCTGAACGATACTATCTTATTGTACTGCTGTTCTTTCCGTTTCTGTTAGGGTACGGGATCAGCGCCAAAATGGGCAGTTTTTTTACTGGATCAATATGATCCTCGCCTGCCTTATTTTCCCGGTTGTGCCGCTCGTTTACGCCGCAGTTTTGACGATGCTCGTGATGCGTCTTTTCAAAAATATCCGAAACAAGGATTTCTTAAGCTACCTCGGATTCGCCGCATCCCTGATTTTTGCGATCGGCATCAACGTATTTTCGCGCAGTATCGGAAATTTTGAAATGCAGGATATTATGAACCTGATGGAAAGCCAGAAGGGCACTCTGCGCGCCTTCCGGACCATTTTTCCGAACCTGCCCCTGATGACCGGAAGCCTTGCAGATGCATCCTTTCTCGAAATGATACTCTACATCGCTACAACAGCCGTCATCCTTGCTGTCTTTTTCGCCCTCGCCTGGAAAATCTACCTCCCGGCTGTCCTCGGCATGAGCGAAACCACCAGCGAAAAACGCATTTTATCCAAAGAAGAAGTGACCCGAACGGTCAAAAGCAAAAATCCGATCCGCACCTACGCGATGATCGAATGGAAAAAACTGTACCGAACCCCGGCCTGGTTCATGAATTGTGTTCTGATGCCTCTCATCTGGCCGGTCTTCATGCTTGGCATTGCCCTCGTTTCGGTCATTTCCAGCCTTGGCATGGCTAAAACCACCGGCCTTTGGACCCGGCTTGTCGCCGATGGCACCATATTCCGCCTCCTGAAAGGGGAACTGCCTGTCGCAGTTGCCGTCCTTACCGCCGCCGGAATCGCCGTCATGATGTCCATGTTCTGCGTGATCTCTGCCACAGCGATGTCCCGAAAGGGCAGCGAATACATCTATATGAAATGCATTCCGATGAGCTATCACGACCAGATCCGTGCCATGCTGGTAAGCGGCATCCTGATCAGTCTCCTTGGCACCTTGCCGTACGCTCTGGTCTTCAACATCATCGCGGTCGTTTTCGGTCTGCACCCGGCGACCCTTCTTTACACCACGGCGATCACGGTTTTATTTACCCTGTTCGTAAACTATGAACAGCTCCTTTTTGACCTTGCATTTCCGAAATTAAACTGGGAAAACGAAACCGCCGCCATAAAATCCAACAACCGCTCCCTGATCTCCGTCCTCATCGACCTCACCGTCGGCGCAATCCTGATCGGAGCCGGCTACCTGCTGTACGGAAAACTTCACCTCAACATCCACATCACCACGAGCGTGATGATTCTGCTTACCGCAGTCCTGACCTTTGCCATGCGAACCGCCCTTTTTAAATGGGGCGTTCAAGTGATGGAACATCTGGAAAGCGCTTAACAGTTTCGAGACATAATAACAATATTAAAATGTGATAGAAAAGAGATTTCAGCCAATGTGCGGATCTCGTTTTTTTTGCGCTCCTTTCCAATTTCGCTGCGTATTTTCTTTTATCGATTATGCTTCATTGTACTACTAAAAGACCTGTGTGGGCAATCCATTGCCGCCATTCCCCGAAAATTTTAAAAGACGGACAAAAAACAGAGGATTTCTCTCTGCATTTTGTCCGTCTCCCTACAACGTATTTATTGGATTCTCCGTTTACGGAAATGATGAACTAATTCATCGCCTCACCCTTCAGCAGTCTGCTGATGTGCTTGTACAGAAGCATGGTTACCAGTGATACCACAACACCTTTGATGATATTAAACGGTACAACGGCAAACAGAACAAAGGTCGGAAGGCTTGTAATTGCTTTGTTGACTGCGGATCCCATTCCCACAAGGGCATCCATCGGCATTCCAAAGGCTGCTGCATAAGCCGGAAGCAGTACAAAAGCGTTCAGAAGACCGCCGGCTGCTGCCAGAAATACGGTTCCGACTGCCATACCGATCATGGCATTTTTCTTTGTTTTCTGTGTTTTGTAGATCCATGCGGCCGGCATAACATACGCACAGCCGATCAGGAAGTTTGCTACCTCGCCAACACCTGCGGTGGTACTTCCTTTCATGACAAGGTTCAGCAGAATCTTAATCAGCTCAATCGCAGCTCCGGCAAGAGGTCCCATCGCAAAGGCTCCGATCAGCACCGGAACTTCGCTTAAATCAATCTTGTAGAAACTTGGGGCAAACGGAAGCGGGATGTCAAAAAACATCAATACGACTGCGGCGGCGCCGAGCATTGCCACCTGTACCATGTAACGGGTTTTTCCGATTTGCGACATCTTTGATGTCTGTTTTGCTGTTGTCTGTGCATTCATAACTGCATTTCTCCTTTTTTCTGGAGATCTTGACCGGTTCTGCCGGAAGTAACGAGTCCAAATACGCTCCACGAATTTGAACTCGTTTTCGCGGCAGTCGCCAAGGTCTCGTGCAAGCACGGACTTTGGCTCGTTGCCCGCGAAAAAAAGTGCCCTGAATTCCTTTTCTTGAATTCAGGGCACCAAAAATATTTCCATGCAAATAAATTTTATTTCATCTTCTTTCATCCAGACTTTAACTGTTGGTCCCGGAGTTGCACCGAGTCAGCCGCTGTTTGATATCGCAGCGGGTCGCGGACTATACCGCCAGTAGGGAATCACACCCTGCCCTGAAGATCTCCGTATTTTGTTTTTACAGGAATATTTTATTCATATTCACACAATTTGTCAATACTTTTTTCAGACAATACATTATCTGGTTAGTTTGCTACGCCCATCTGAATTTTTCCTGTGCTCTTATTTTTCAGCACACGCAGATAGCAGATCCGCATATCCCCCTTCAGGACAAGACGGATCTCAGATGCGCCGTCTGTCTGCGGTCTGTCTGCGAGGGAAATTTCAACATCCTCATACACCGGTTCACGGTACCGGTTGCGCTCTTTTATTTCTTCCTCCGCATAGCGGTCCAGTTTCGGGGCGCTGCGGAACTCACAGGTTCTTGTGTCACCGGTAAAGCTTCCCATTGAAACACCGTCCACAAAGGCTTTCACACTGCCGCCGCGTTCACTCTTCACATGAAGTGCCAGAACAGCAGCATCGGAAAGATCACAGTCACGGTAAACGAGAACACCGTCTTTCATCTCATCCTGCACGCGGACTGCCTTGAAGTTGAAATGGCCTTCCGTCAGATACATGTTCTCGTAATCATCATAATGGTCTGCCGCGGTAAATGCACTCAGATCGCGTACTCCCCTTTTTCCGCCCGGAATAAAGATTTCTGTGGAAACGGCTTTATCCTTGCAGGATGCACCTGCATAGATTTCATACGTTCCCTCTTCTACCATCAGTCTGCGGCTGATGACATCGTAGAAGCGAAGCTCCTCTACCGGGATTTCCAGTGCAACGTGTCTCGTCTCGCCCGGGGCAATGTTTTTCACACGAACAAAATCAAGCAGCTGGCAGATTGGTTTCTTCACACAGGATTCCAAAGCGGAACCGTAGATCTGGACGACCTCGTCGCTTGCGGTATCGCCCGTATTTCTCACATCGAGAGAGATCTGCAGCAGACGGTCGTCTTTTAAGGAAACCTTATAGTTCTGATACGCAAATGTGGTATACGTCAGGCCATAGCCGAATGGATACAATACCTTCCCGTCGAAATAGCGGTACGTTCTTTTTCCTTTGATGATGTCGTAATCGTCAATGTCCGGCAGCTGATCGATACTCTCATACCAGGTCATATTCAGACGACCGGCCGGTGCATAGATTCCAAGCACAGCCTCTGCCATTGCGCTTCCCATATCCTGGCTTCCCGTTGCAGACATGATGATCGCCGGCAGTTTTTCCATCGCTTTCTGAAGTGTGTACGGATAATTCGTAAACAGCACCAGAACGGTATTCGGATTGACCTCTGCGATCCGGTCAAGCAGCATCTCCTGCTCCTCTGGCAGCTCCAGTGTGTTGCGGTCGATCTCCTCTTTCGCATTGATCACGGAGTTACAGCCGAGCGCAAGTAAAACCTGCTTTTTGCCCCGGACTGCAGCAACTGCTTTTTCAATTCCGTTTTCGACAACCTCCATCGTAATCGGAATTCCCTCCGTCTGCTCGAAGGAGAAAAATCCCTCCACATCTCTATAAACCGGGTAATGGAAACGGTTGGTCAGCACAACGCTGCCATCCTCCTGCGGCTCCACGTGGAAAATCTCCATCACAAACCAGTCGAAGGCTTCCTCGCGGTCTGCCGCGATCTGTCCCATTTTCGGCTTTTCTCCCTGCGACTCTGAGAGTCTTGCGCCGAGGTATTTTCCGGTACGGACACTCTTGAACGTATAGCTTCCCTCACCCCAGTATTCCTTGATAAACACATCCGGCTCATCTGCCATCTGAAGTGTTCCGTCTTCTGCTACGGCAAGACCTTTTCCATCACAGCGGAAAACAACGCGATCCAGACCATCCGCGAATGTAATGTTCTCCTGCTTCAGTACTTCCATCCCCTGCAGGAAGGTTGTGCGGTATGGTGCCGTTCCGCCGTACCAGTCCTGATACCATGCATCACCAAGCGGTCCGACAATGGCAATATCTTCTGCTTTCAGAGCTTTGTCAAGCGGCAGCGCCCCGTTCTCATTTTTCAGAAGTACGATCGATTCACGGCTCAGCTCTTTGCAGATTTCACGTGCCTTCGGGGAATCGATATCGTCCTCGGTCACGCGGTCATACGGATTCAGGTTTTCCCGATCATAAACGCCGAGACGAAGCTTCGTCTCCATCATACAGCGAATAGAGCGGTCCATATCCTCTTCTTTCAGAATGCCAAGCTCATATGCCTCGCGTGCCGCCTGCTCTACCATACGCGGATCGTCAGACATGGCATCCACACCGGCTTTCAGCGCCGTTGCGATCGTCTCCGCATGCTGTCCGAAATAGTGATGCAGATTCACGACAAGTCCCATCGCACCGCCGTCGCTGACAACGTGACGGAGACCGTACTGTTTTTTCAGAATATCGGTCACTTCCGGATTCAGGATACCGATCGTTCCGTTGATCTTGTTATATGCCGTCATAATGCCCTCTGCGCCGCCATCCTCAATACATCTGCGGAATGGCTCCAGATACAGCTCATATTTGTTCCGCGGGTCAATGGAAGAATTTTTCCATCCGCGGCCGACCTCCGTGTTGTTTCCATAGAAATGCTTTAAGGTCGCTGCGCAGCGCAGATACTTCGGATCATCGCCCTGCATTCCCCGGATATAAGCACCGGCCATTTTTCCGGTCAGCACAGGATCCTCTCCGTAACCTTCTTCGTTTCTTCCCCATCTCGGATCGCGCTCAAGATCAACGGTCGGAGCCCATCTGCTGAGTCCATGGCCCTCATGGCGGTGCCATACGACACGCGCCTCCGTTCCCGTCACTTCACCGGCCTGCCTGATCAGCTCCGGGTCCCAGGATGCACTCATACCGATCGGCTGCGGGAAGGATGTTGTCACATCCGGTTTTCCAAGACCGTTCTGATCGTTTCTGCCCTCAACGCCGTGTGCCGCCTCACCGCCCACAGAGACTCCCGGGATGCCAAGGCGCGGCAGATCCGGGGAAGAGCTGGCGAGGTATCCCAGTTTTTCTTTCGACCGTCATTTCTTTTAACAGCCAGTCGATTCTTTCCTGATCCGTCAGTGATGCATCCCAGAACGGTGTGTTTTTGTTTACCTGAAACTCCTTCTTTTCTGTCATTTTTCAAAAACCTCCCTATGATTTTGTCTCATGAAATTGTTTGCAGATTTTCCATATACTGTTATCTTTTTACAATGTTTCACATTTCCCATTACTGTCGCTGTATTTAAAAACATGGCCTGACATTTAATAATATCAGACCATGTTTTTGTGCCGCCTTCCGTTCAACGGCAAAACCTTATGTTTTTGCTTTACTTACTCTACATCAACAAGTTTGGTAGCAAGGAACTCTGTCATAGCTTCTTCTGCATCTGCCAGACCATTGTCTGTCAGCTCCTGTACCATGCTCTCCCAGTTTCCATCAAACTCATCTTCAGTACCAGTTACGCATTTAACAAGTCCCGGCCAAGCAATTTCGTCCAGAATTGTCTGTTTCTCAGCAAGTTCCTGTGGCTGCTGATATGCCCACAGTGCAGAGTATGGAAGAAGATCGAACTCTTCCGGCTGTGCAAACATGTCGGTCAGCATCTCAAATCCCATCGCTTCGCATCCTTCTTTTTCTGCTGTATTGTAGTTTGCAATAACAGACTCTTTGGTAGTTGGAGTGTATGGGAATCCGTCTTCAGAGTAGGAACCTGTTCCGTAGATCGGGAATCCAGTGTAGTTGTCAATACCGGTATTCTTTGCATAATCCGGATCAGACTGAGCTTTTGCAACTTCTTCATCGGTACGATATGGCTGTCCGTCATCATCGAGGAAGTAGTTCTCGCCTTCGATACCCCAGTGATACAGGATCTGTCCTTCATCGGAGCACAGATAGTCAAGGAATTTGATGGCACGAACCGGATCTTCACAGCTCTTGGTAATTCCAATACCCCAGCCAACGGTAGTTCCCTGATACAGAAGGGCTTTTTCTACCTGATCTTCTCTTAAGGTTACAGGAAGTCCAACATAAGTCTGATCTACTTTTCCGTCTGCTACCAGAGTAGCTTCGCACTGGCTGTAATGCCACTCAGCATCGGTGATGGCAACAACACGGCCGCTGGCAACTTTTGCAATATAGTCATCATCTGTCTGCGTTGCAAAGTTCGGATCCAGGATACCTTCGTTGTACATACGGCACAGCCATTTGAAGTATTCTTTCTCTTCATCTGTTACATGTTTGTAATGTACGTTGTACTCGTCGTCAATGATCCACTGTCCATTATCCGGGGATGCATCAGCGATCAGTCCTGCCGGGTTTCCAAGGGTAATCATCCAGTGCCAGTCAGAAGCACTCATGGTGATACCGATCATATCCAGACCATCTTCTGTTTTTGGATGTGCTGCAAGATAGCTCTTGATCATTTTTTCATACTCATCCAGTGTCTTCGGATATTTATAATCGTTCTCTTTTAATGCAGCCCACTGAATCTGGCAGCTTCCGCCTGTTGTCAGGGTTTTCTGGTTTACACCTGCGTAGGAAAGCTGATAGATTCCAGGATCATCCTGGCTCCATTTCAGTTTTTCCATCTCTGCTCCGTACAGTTTTTTTGATGTTTGGACCATATTTTTCAATCAGGTCTGTCATATCAATCAGCGCGCCTGCCTGATACAAATCCGTTGCTGAGCCTTTTGCATAAATCATGTCCGGATACTCATCATTTGCGATCATCAGCGCAATATCTTCTTTTGCATCACCCTGGGATGCTACCGGATAGGAAACATCCAGTGTAACGCCTGTTGCCTCTGTGATTGCTTTTGCTACCGGGTTATCCCAGTTGCCGTTTTTACCATCAGCGTTAAAATACTCAAAGGTAATCGGAGATTTGTCATCTGCATCATCTGCTGTCTCGCCTGAAGAACTTGCCTCTGCCGCTGATCCAGTCTCTGTGCTGGATCCTCCCTTGCTGCTGCCACTGTCGGAACCGCATCCTGCGAGCATTCCGGCCACCATAGCAGATACTAACATGAGTGATACTACTTTTCTTTTCATAAAAGCCCTCCTTAAAATGGTTTATGTCATC
>ENA-OQMY01000311-OQMY01000311.1-human-gut-metagenome-genome-assembly--contig:-NODE-311-length-14222-cov-2.949344_pt1 | contig 14222 bp, 17 predicted proteins | sample MGYA00242623_ERZ504868 | MGnify/ENA primary metagenome ERZ504868 (study PRJEB26092, sample SAMD00036386) | human gut metagenome | host: Homo sapiens | study: EMG produced TPA metagenomics assembly of...
AATCATTGTCGCCCTGTGCGCTGTCCACTCCGTCATTGATAGCGATAAAGCGGACGCCTTTCTGTGGGAAAATCATTTCCGTATACATTCCCACTTGCAGATAGTTTCGCCCTAACCGTGACATATCTTCTTGTGTCAAGTAGGGACTAAAAAATTTTTGAGAATTTACAAGCCGTTCATAGGTGGACAACCACCCATGAACGGCTTGAGTTTTCTCTATGCTCTTTTGCCGTTCTTTGTGCGACGTTTCTTATACGCCGTCTCAAACGCCTCCATCATCGGAGTGACCGGAAGCTCGTTGTCAGGCTTGGACAGATACTCGAACCGGATGCCATTCTCCTTGAATTTTCGCTCAAACCTCATGAAAGAGGAAGCGTCCCGGCTGATCCGCGAGGTGTCGCGGGCGAGGATCGTGCCGATGCCCTGACGCTTGGCTTCGTTCAGCAAGAAGTTCATGATGCCTTCCGTATGGACGCCGGAAATGCCGTCTGCCGCCACCGCAGCAGCAACTTCATAACCTTTGTCCTTCGCATAGCGTTCCAGTGATTCCCGCTGGCTTGCCGCTGCAAGCTGATCCGCACAGGCAACGCGGATATAAAGAAATACTTTCATTTTGCTTCTCCTTCTGATGTAGTGAGGAAGTCTTTGAACTTCCAGACGATTTCTATGTTGTCGAGATCGTAAATGTAGACCGCAGAAATAAATGCGTGGGTCAGCTCATAGGTCAGAACCTTGCAGTCGGCGTACTGATCGCAGACAGCATCCAGCTTTTCATCTGAACAGGAGGTCTCGGAGTCAAGCTCCTTCATCCGCTCGTGACTGCGCTGGATTGCTTCATCGTTTTCAGCAATCTTCACATCCGCTGCCGCCTTCTGCTGAATGTACGCCTCCTTCGTGATGCTTCCGACTGCATACTTCTCGTAGAGCCTCAGCTTTGACGCCTTGTGCTGCTCGTTCTGCTTTTGCAGAGTGCGGATTTTATCAGCGCATTCCTTGATGGCAGATTTCCGCAGATCACCGACTTCTCGGTTTTGGACTGCTTCCTTCTGTGCCAAAGCGAGAAACTGAGCAATGGCATGGAAGACAACCTTCTCAATATCCATTTCCAGAAAGCTCCTGCCAATCGGACAGTCTGTGTTTCCGTTGTTGACCGAGTGAATGCACTGGAAGTACCGAATGCCAGCCTTGTTCTTTCTGCGCGTCATAGCACGTTTACAGTTTCCGCAGCGGACGAGTCCCTTGAGCGGATAGTCATGCTGCTTGCGCGTGGGATTCCGTCCTCCACCTCGAATGACCTTCTGAGCAAGCTCAAAGTCTTCCTTGCTGATAATAGCTTCATGCGTACCTTCTACGATAATCGGCTCATTGACAACACGCTTTTTTGAGCCGACACCGCAGGACTTCATTTTGCGGCTGACCAGCGTTCCGGTGTAAACAAGGTTTTTGAGGATGTTATAGACCATCACGGTTTCCCAACTGATTTTCTCGCTCATGTTACTGAACTTCTTCTTGTCGGGATGCTTACTCTTGAAGTATTGCCCCGGCGTCGGGATGCCGTCATCGTTCAGGCTGCGGGCGATCTGAGAGGTGTTGCTGCCTTTCAGCGCCTCACGGAAGATACGACGGATCACATCAGCCGCCTCCGGGTCTACTGCAAGTTTGTTCCGAATGGTGGGATGCAGGACGTAGCCGTATGGAGCATAGCCGCCGACATACTTACCCTGTTTCATCATCTGGATTTTTGCCGATGTTGTCTTTACGGAGAGGTCTTTGCTGTATGCCGCGTAGATGATGCTGCGCATAACCACTTCCAGACCGCCCGTTGTGCCTTTGTAATCGTCGCTGTCATAGCCGTCGTTGATGGAAATAAAGCGGACGCCCATGAATGGAAAAGTGCATTCCAGATAGTTTCCCGTTTCAATGTAGTCACGAGAAAAGCGGGAAAAGTCTTTGACGCAGATCAGATCGATTTCGCCGCGCTTGACCTTCTCCATCATCTGCGTGAACTGAGGACGGTGAAAGTTCGTGCCGGTATAACCGTCATCCGCAAACTCAGACCGCTGACAGTGAGACAACTCCGGGTGATTGTCGAGAAAGCGATTGATGAGCATACGCTGGTTGCCGATGCTGTCACTTTCCGCCTTGCTGCCATAGCCGGTATCTTCATCAGCCATTGAGAGGCGGATGTAGATGCCGATGTTGTATTCCTTGCTCATTTACATCGCCTCCTGAACTTCCTTGATACTCTGAACGGTCAGAGCGTAAATATCGCCGTATTTCATGACCAGCTCGATTGAGCCGTCCTCATGGACTTTCACAAGCTCTACGGACTCGTCAACCAAATCCTGAGAGAGTTTTGCTGCACCGCTGACGGATTTCATCAGCGTAAGCCACTTGTTGTCCTCGGACATTGCTTCGGCAAACTTGACCTTCCGCTGAACCGCTTCATCCAACCGCCGGGAAAGGTCGGCATACTGCTCATCGTAGGCTTTCTTGGCAAAGGCGTATTCCTCTTCATCGAGAATGCCTTCCGTGAAGTCCTCGTAGAGCCGGGTACGTTTCTTTGAAACACCGGTGAGTTTCAGATTCAGGCTTGTGATGAGCGCATTCTGCTGATCGCGGATGCTGCGTTCGCCTTCGCTGTTTCTCAGCTTGGCAAGCAGCTTGTCGTAATTGAGAGCCGCCTTGACTTGAAGCTGGATCGCCGCAAGCACATCGGCTTCGAGCTTATCCTGCCGCGTATAGTGCGGCGTACAGAGGTTGCCGCGCTTGACGGATGAACTGCACTCATAGAAGGCGTACCATGCGCCGTCCTTGCGCTTGTCAACGCGCTTGCGATGGAAGTAGAGCTTTTTGCCGCAGTCTGCGCAGACGATTTTGTCTTCAAAGAGATTGATCAGCGTAGCGCGGATTTCCTCCGTGCGCTCCATCTTCTCAACCCTTGTCCTTGCAGCAGCGTTCCGCATTTCTCGTACCTTCTGGAAGTCCTCACGGGAGATAATCGCCTCGTGAGTATTGGGAAAAACAATCCATTCCTCGCGGTCGATATGCTGATTCTTGACACCCTTATAGATGGCGTTCAGCGTCCGTCCGAGAACGGTATCTCCGACGTAATGGGGATTATCCAGAATGGTAGTGAGTGAAGATTTGTTCCAAATCTTCTTTGCCGTAGCATTGCCTGTGCGGACGCCGACCTGATACTTCTGAAACTCCGGATTGGGCGCGTTCATGGCATCAAGCCGGTCTGCAATCGCCGGAAGGGACAGCCCTTCAATCTTCCATTGGAAAATCTTCTGGACAATCGGCGCGGTTTCCTCATCGAAAACCATATTGCAGTGTTCTTCATCCCAGCGGTAGCCATACGGGAGATTGCGCTTCTTGAACTCTCCGCTTTCCATCTGCGCCTTGAGCGCAGTAGAAACCTTGCGGGAGATGTCCTTCGAGTAGAGGGTGTTGATCATGTTTTGCAGAGGGATGATGAGGCTTTCGCCGGAGCTGTCCGTATCAAAGTTGTCGTAGTTTTCCTTGATGGCGATAAACCGAAGCCCGATCTGCGGAAAGACCCGTTCCAGATAGGTTCCTGCCTCGATGTAGTCTCGCCCGAACCGGCTGAGATCACGAACCACAAGGCACTTGATCCTGCCGGTGCGGATGTCGTTCATCAGACGGTTGAACTCCGGTCTATCAAAAACCGTACCCGTTCGTCCGTTGTCCACATAGGTATCTATCAGATTCAGGTAGGGACGCTCTGCAATGTAGGACTTGCAAATCTCAATCTGATTTGCGATGACATCCACCATTTCAGACTTGCCGCTGTTTTCAACGGAAAGACGGGCATAGATGGCTGTTGCGAAGACCTCGGAAGAGGCAGATTCGATAACCGGATCTTCGACTGCTATTTGCTTTCTGCTTTTTCTTGCCACTTGCTCATCCCTCCTTTATACGGCAATGTCCAGCTCGTCGGCATAACCGAGAACGTATTCAAGTGTCTGCTGGTATTCGTCCTTGTACTTGAAGACAATTTCGATTGCATGGTTTTCGTGAATCAGAATGCGGTCAACAAGGGACATCAGCACACGGCGGTTCAGCTCTTCGACGTTTTCATACTGCTTGAAAAGCGTTACCCAGTTCCGTTCAGTCGTGCCGGTTGTCACCGTCTGCTTCATTTCTTTTTTGACCCGCAGAAGTGCCTCCTGCTTGTCCTCAATGGTTTTGGTGTAGCTGTTGCGGAACTCGAAGTATTCCGATTTATCAATGACGCCGCCGATGAAGTTCTCGTAAAGCCCCAGCTTGAGCTTTTGATACCGCTCAATCTCTTCCTCGATTTTTGCAATCTGGGCTTCGTAATTGAAAGCCTTACGGCTTTGAGACGGAAGCCGCTCTATCATCGCAAGCGCGTGTTCCAGATTGATGACAAGCTCGATCTGGTCATGAATGGCACGGAAGACCTTCTCTTCAACCTCTTTTGCGGCGATGCTGTGCGGGCTGCACGTCCGGCTGTGCTTATTGGTGGAGCAGACGTAGTAGATATACTTTTTCGTCTTCGACGGGACGGTCTTGCGGATCATTGGCTGCTGACAGTCTCCGCAGAACAGAAAGCCGGAAAACAGATGCGCTTCGTCCTGATCGGGCGAACAGCGCATATCCCGCTGCATCATGACCTTGACTGCCATGAAGTCCTCGTAGGACACAAGAGCTTCATGCGCATTTTCTACCTTGACCCACTCGGATTCATCCTTGCTTTTCACAACGCGGACTTTGTAGTTGGGAGTGCCGCGCTTGCCTTGCGCCAGAACGCCGATATAAACCTCGTTGGTGAGAATACGCTGGACAGCTTTGTATGTCCATTTTGCGGTATCGCCGGTCTTGAAGACGGTATCAAACTTCACACCGGCGGAATGCTTGTATTCCATTGGGGACAGGACGCCCATCTGGTTCAGACGCTTTGCAATACGTCCGATGGAGAAGCCGTCCTTGTACATGGAAAAGATCATCTGCACATATTCGCTGACCGCTTCATCCACGATGAGCTGGTTTTTGTTCTCCGGCGATTTCATGTAGCCGTAAGGCGCGAACGAGCCGACGAACTCACCGCTCTTCTGCTTGACTTCCAAACTGCTTCGGATTTTCATGGAGATGTCCTTGCAGTAAGAATCGTTAATCAGGTTTTTGAACGGGATAACAAAGGAGTCGGACTGCGGATCACCGGTCAGACTGTCATACGCATCATTGATTGCGATGAAGCGAATGCCGAGCTGCGGGAAAATCTTTTCAATGTAGCGTCCGCCGTCGATGTAGTTTCTTGAGAAGCGGCTGAGATCCTTGACCACAATGCAGTCAAGCGCACCCTTGCGGATTGCCTCTTCCAGCTTTTTGAACTGAGGACGATTGAAGGAAACGCCGCTGTAACCGTCATCCACAAACGGCTCACAGACCAGCTCCAAATCGTCGTGCCTTGCGATATAGTCCTCGCAGATGGCTCTCTGGCTGGCGATGGAGTTGCTTTCTACTTTGTCTCCATCCTCACGGGACAGACGGCAGTAGATCGCCGTGCGGTAAACCTTGTCTGGCATAAAAACTAACCTCCGTTTTTACTGTTTGGTGTGGTACATCAAATCAGAAAGACGAAGGCTTGCTTCAACTCTTATGAAGAGAAACACGAAAGCGCCACATGACCATCAGGGCAAGCGGCTTAATCCGTATTCTTCTTTTTTTGACCGATTTCATTATACCACAGGCTCAATCGCTTGTCCATAGAACCGGGCGAAAAGATTCAGACTGTTCATAAATCAAAGACCTCTCAGATAGTGTTCCAGACAATCTTCCATTGTCGTGTCCGTCTCGGCGAAGCTGATCTTCACCACTGTCTTCCCGTCCAGATAACAATAGGGATTTCTGATCTGCTTGATGAACTCCCTCAGCCTATCCTCTCGCGGTGCCGCAGGATCAAGCCGGACGCTGCTTCTCTGAACGAGTGTGCTTCGGTCAACCGTTTTCAGGCTGACGTTTTTCATTGTTTCAATGCCCATCATATTCTAAGCACCTCCTGTTTCGTAGAACTATTCAGGACAAAAGGATATGGCAGAGCATCTTGTGAAGACACTCTGCCACATAGTTTTCATCCTGAAACTATATAGTAAGTTTCTTTTGGGTTTGTTTCGTTGTCCGGCATATTTGCAGCTCGCGCCCCTGCCAGAAGAACTTTGCAGTTCCGGGAATGCTGCGGACTACCAACGGTTAATCGGTATCATGGGACTCTCACCCCTCCGAGGATCGCTCCCGAGCCGCCCCTTCAAAGAAAAGACGGAAGTATCATTATACCCGGCATCTGCATCGTCGCAAGCAGCCGCACCACACGGCTGTTATAGCTCTCCGGAGGTCGCTCACTCCCTTTTGGGAGGTCTTGGCGTCGGAAGCTGTGTTGCTTCGCAGAAGCGGAAAGATCCGCAGCACTGAACTATTCAGTTTTCAAGGAACAGCGAAGTGGTCTGATTGACCCTTTCACTTTACAACGGACATCTTTTTGCCGTTTGTTGAGTACCGCTCAAAAAACTTCTTTGAAATTTTTTCTGCACCGCTGCTTTGAGGTCAAATGCAGCTCTGATGCCGATGCCTTTCCTTCGGGCAAACTCTCGAAGAGTCAGTCCTTCACGGGTCATCGCAAGATACAATTCGCGCTGCTTCTCGGTCAGAATGGAAAGAAGCTCCTTCTCTTTGAGGGCGGTAATCAGTTCCTCCATGCAGTCGCGGGAGTCTGCCAGCCATGCAGCGGACTTCACATCGTCCTCCGGCATAGCGTCAAGGGACAGCACGGTATCAGAAATTTTCTCTGCGCCGTCCTCATCCTCAGAGGTGTTGTCAGAGCCATACGAGCGTCTGATCCGCTTTTCCTCTGCGCGAAGGATTCTCATAACCTTGCGGTCAACCTCGGAAACTTCGCCGGTTTCGTTTCACGCGCACCATGCACTTGCCGTCCTCCGTAGTCCAGAGGTCGTAATCGAACGCGATAGGGGTTTTAGGGATTTTCATTGTTCATCCTTTCCGCTGCGCGGGAGCAGCGGGAAGGGTGAAGACAGAAAAAGAGCCGCATGACGGTGAGGTTTGAATCCCATGCCGATAAAACAGAGTAATTACACTCTGTCTCATGCGGCATTAGGATGACTTCACCTATCAGGCGGCTCCACAGCTCAGCTATGACATATATTTTATTTTAGAACAGAGGCTTGTCCTCTGGTTCTTACTCGGTACTTACTTGGTACGCGGTCGCAGTCTTCTCATATTCAGCACATCAAAGACTGTGATCCGCCCGCATTTCTTGCACTTGGATTCTACATGACCCCTCGTGTCCTCGTAGACAGCAATGGCATTATGCTGACAATAGGGACATTTCAGGTATCGGGGCTTCTGCTGGGAAATGGCAACTCTTGCCCTGCGGATTTTTTCGATCAGCTCCGGCGTCGGTTCCTGAACCCGAATGGATGCTCTCTTCATTACCACACCTCCAATGGGTCAACATACTCACTGAATGGACGATCTACCATGTAGCCGAGCTGACGAAGGCGGATAGACGCCGTTGTCTTGGAGACACCGAACAACCGGCAGAAAAGGCGCAGCGTTAAGTGATCACCATACGAATACCTCCCCTCGTAATTGATCAGCGGCGTTTCTGCAAGCCGACGCATTGCCAGGTCAACATCTTTTTGAGGAAGCAGGATCGCCGCGCCCAAGACATTTGCTTGCCACTCGTTCCAGTCCTCGCGGGTTTTCAGCTCTCGCGGCGTATAGGCTGTCCGTGCGGAATATTTCATTTCGCAGGATGCCTTTACCTCTTCCGATTCCAGTTGGAAGAGAATCTGATGGGCGCACTCGTGGGCAAGGGTAAATCTTCGCTTGGCGCAGAGCCGCTGCACGTTGCCGGAGCGAATGAAACTCTCGTCCAAGATAACCTGATTGCGCTTCAATGCCAGTGTGCGTGTGATGCCCAACTCCGTGATTTTGTACTCAGTGTCGGCATAGGCAGTGACGCCGCAGATGCTTCCGTCCGGCGAAAGACGGGCGAATGATACGCGAAGACCGAGATAATTCTTTGCAAACTGATCAATGGGTGTTGGCAAAGCCGATCGGTCGGGCTTGTCAGCCTCATCCCCGAAAAAGAACCGGTTGAAGTCCTTTGTTGTTGAGGCTGCAATTTCTTCAAGTTGGCGCTGGGATAAAATCATGAGCAGTTGTCCTCCTTTGCTTCGACAAACCACTTGTCTCCTTCGTGGAAAAGAAACGATTCCTTTCCGCGAATCTGAACTGTGTAACCGGATGCCTCCGCCCCCAACCTTCTTTGATGTGGCGCGGCAGTTTGTAAAGAATCTGGTCGATTTGAAAGATTACACCGTTGTCCCACCAGATTAGGCGAGGGAGGATTGCCCCTTCCTTGTCCACATCCAGCGTAACCGGAACGTATGCCTTTCTGTACTGTGTAGCCATTTGCGTTTTTCTCACTCCTGTTCCCTCATACCGGTGTATGCCGGTACGGATGATCTTCGGCAGCATAAATGCCTGTCCATTTGAACTGCTCAAAAGATGTAACTTTTTCGTGTACAACTACTCATGCCCCTTGACAGGATGAGCAATTCAGGATATACTATGAGTAGTTGGATTGCTCAGCCATTATTATACGCACTTCAAGTGCCTTTGTCAATAGACTTGCGCAATTTGATGTCGCAAACTTTTTGTGAACAGGAGTGATTACCAAAATGACGTTTGGAGAGAAATTCAAGGCTGAACGGGAGAAGCGGAAGCTGACCCAGCAGGAAGTAGCCGACGCACTGGGGATCAACAGACGTATGATTACCCGGTACGAGAACGGTATTTCCTTCCCCCGTACCAAGGACGCTTACAGAAAAATCGCGGAATACTTCAAGGTGGATGTGAACTATCTGCTGACCGAGGACGAAGAGTTTGTGGTTCAGGCATCCGAGCAGTACGGCTCTCGTGGCATGAAACAGGCGAAGGACCTGATTGAAGGGATGTCCGGCTTGTTTGCGGGCGGTACGCTGTCCGAGCAGGATAAGGATGCGGTGATGAAGGCGTTGCAGGATATATATTGGGAATCCAAAGCCCGGAATGTTGAGAAATACACGCCGAAGAAATACAAGAAGACCGAGACGGACACAGAGGAATAACTGTCTGCATCTCGGCTTCCCGACGGATTTACTTTGACTGTCTTCAACATGAAAGGGGTGAAGGTCCCGTGATAATTCGCTCCGAGGAAATATACAAAAAGGCGAACAGCATTGTCAAAAGCTGCGGAACAAGAGATACCTTGAAGATTGCCCGTGAGCTGGGCATTCATCTCCATTTCCTTGACAATCTGAACGATCTGCTCGGAATGTACACCTACCGCCATAAAGAGCGGCATATTCTTCTGAACTCCAACATGGAGTATTTGATCATGCAAATGGTCTGCGGTCACGAGATCGGGCATGATACCTTTCACCGCGATCTTGCTAAAGGGAACGAACCGCTCCCGGAGTTCGTGCTGTTCGATATGCGCACAAAACACGAATATGAGGCGAATGCGTTTGCCTCACACCTGATCATTGACGATGATGAGCTGATTGACCTGATGAAGCAGGACTACGATGTGGTGCAGCTCTCGGCTGCAATGGGAACAAACATCAACCTGATGCTGATCAAGCTCAACGAGCTGAACCGCATGGGCTGGCAGCTCAACTTGCCTTATGTACCGCACTCTGACTTCCTGAAAAATGTCAGACCGGAGGGCTGAATGAGGATGAAGGATAGCAATAAGATGAACAACAACGACTATAAAGAAGCCCTTTTCTATGCCGCTTCCATCTTTAACGAACGCTTGGGAACGGAGTTCGGAGTGGACAATCTTGTGCTGCGCTGCTTTCAGACGGAAAACCAGCAGGAAGTCTTTGAGCAGTTCTGCAAGCAGTATTTCCCGGATCGCCTGACAGATCAATATAAAGAGGACGGCTATTTTGACTTTCACGCTTCCGCTTTCGTTGGCAAAGAAGATGGCGTGGACGGGATCCTGCTGCGGACAGACATAGCGCGTCATCCGGCAGAGTTGAAGCACATTCTTCTGCATGAGCTGGCGCATATCTTCTGCACCCGCAACGAGCTTGGCGGAGACAACTTCTATGAACGATATTGCATGGACGATACCATCAGCCGCGAAGAGGACGGAACCATTAACGCCGGATATGCGGTCTGGCGGGAACTCGCGGCGGAGCTGATTGCATTTGAGCTGGATGACAACTGCGACGTAGTTCCGCTCCGACGCAAGAAAGACCTTCTCAGCTATTACGAAGGAGAACTCCTGACCGGCAACGGGAAAATGGGCGTCAGCATGATTCTCTGCGAGGCGATGACCAGTGCTGAGGGCGAGGCGTCTATGACATGGGACGCTGCCAAAAGCAAGTTTACGCGGTTCAAGCCCTTTGATGATCCACTGTACAAGGACTTGCTGGAACTGGTTTTTACACACGTTAGAGAATACTTTATCGTGATCGACCGCGACTTTATCTATGAAATTGGAGTTTTGTATCTAAGCATTGCCGCACAAGCGATGATTGCGTCCCTAAAGAACAGATTTCAGGAAGAATAGACAGACCGATAGAGAGAAAGGACGGGCAATGATATGAAATATAAGCTGTTTCGCTCCCCCGGTGATCTGGACAAGGCGGTCCGGAAGCACGAACTGGTTGCCGTGGAGACCGGCAAAAGCATTGATGATGTGGCAGACGCGCTTATCCGTGACGTTCGGGATGATCTTGCGGAAATGCCGGAGTATGCGCACTGCGAGACTGCCGCCTATGCACCGGAACCGGTTAAGTCGTTTCGCAGGGTGAGGCGTTACCGGTATGAGATGATGGGTATTGTCTACCCGAAGTACGCCGAAGAGAACGTCCTGATTGACTACGGAATTATCGAGGAAGAAGAGGTATGAGCAATGAGTAATATCATTGAGACCCGCAGGAATCTAAAGAACGTATCCTAAAACATCTGCAATCACGTCTGCCTAACGCGACCAAAATGCAGCTTGAGAAAATCATAAAGGGGTAACGCAATGGACGATATTATCTTTGAGAAGGATTACCGGGAAACCGAGTCTGCCGAATACGATAAATGGTGCGATGAGGTGTTTGACCGCGCAGTTAATTGTGGTATGCTGAAAGCGTACTCCGAAGCAATGGACAAGATACCAAAGATCATTGTACCGGAGGACAAGAAGAACTACGAGTATCTTCTGGAACGCTGTGATGCGTTTGTCAAGCAACACCGCGGGTATATCAAGGGAATCGTGGACTATCATCGTTGGCACGCGGAAATCAATATGTTTCTTCCGTTTGCGGAGTTCGATGACTCAGAAGACCTTGCATTTTTGAAAGAAATTGCAGAAAAATCGCAAACCGTCTGCTTCTCCCCGGACGAAGAAGGTGGCATTCGCGTTCATATTTTTATCAACTACTTTGAAGAATTGATGTCAGCCGAACACAAGTCATACATCGAATACGATGCTATTATGCAGGACAAGAAACTATCTGAGTTACTTGGCATACCGGAGCTTTCTGACGAGGAAAAAGAACTCGCCCTGAAAATGAAGGGCATACTTGACCGCATTGATGAGGAAACAAGGATTGACCGTACCACGGCTTTTCGAGCCGTGCTTGATAAGATGACAAAAGAGCCGGAAGAAAACTGGTCGCTTCATTATATGGCAACATTGCTGGAAGCTCTGCTATACTTCATGCTGAATGAAGGAAATGAAAAGATTGATGAGGAAGAACACAATGAGTAATAAACTTGTAGCATATTTTTCTGCGTCCGGCGTGACTGCAAAGGTAGCCGAGACGCTGGCTGAGGCAATCGGCGCGGACATCTTTGAGATTGAGCCGAAGGTGCCTTACACGGAAGCTGATCTGAACTGGATGGAAAAGAACGCCCGCAGCACGATTGAAATGAACGATCCCGCTTCACGACCGGAAATTGCCGTGAAGCGGGACAACATGAAGGACTACGATACAATCTTTGTGGGCTTCCCAATCTGGTGGTACGTTGCGCCGACGATTATCAATACGTTCCTTGAGAGCTATGACCTGACCGGCAAGACGATCATCCCATTTGCGACCTCCGGCGGAAGCGACATCGGCAAGACGAACGAACGCCTTGCGCCGAGCTGCAAAGGCGCAACACTGATGGACGGCAAGGTCTTCAAGGGTAACGTCGGACATCAGGAGCTTGCGGCGTGGGTCGAAGAGCTTCGACTTTAAGGAGCAGACAAATTCGGATTTATAGGAGGAAATTAGACACATGGCTGTCGGATTCAAAGTTGCGTTCTTTTGCTATCAAATAGGACATGGAGATTTTCTACACTCTTTTTTACTCAACAGTTTCTTATAATTTAGAAAACGGGAAATGGGTAGCAGATTCCCAACGATTATGAATGAGCTATATCAAGGAACATTGGATAGAGATCACGTCGAAACAGCCATAGAGGAACTGAAGGAGATTCAGTTAGAACTCCAAGCGTTTAGTCCGGATAAGGTGGTTTGGATATTGACGATTTGCTAAGCAACCGCTTGGGCAATAATATCAGCAATGATATTACCAACCTATCTAATTACTTTGTGACAAGCGATGGAGAAGACTTCATCACGATATTTTTCAACGCCTTGGAAAAAGCAAAAAATTACAAATGGATTTGACTATTGAGAGCGTATAAGGAGAGCGCAGATAGATTCCAGTTTAACGAACAGGAGATGATGAACGCATGAAAATCCTACATGAACTTTCTTGGCTATGGGAAACGCTGGGTATTGCACTTGTGGCTGCGGCTGTCTGCATGGCTTGCGCTGCGCTGATCTGCAAGGCAACGAAGAAGAAACTCAGCAAAAGGCTGTTGGCTGCCATCGGAGCAGCGGCATTTGTGGGCGCGATTCTGGCGGTCATTCTGATCGCCCGGACACCGATGCCGCTTTGACAGAATAGGAGAAACTGACAATGATTGTTCTTACAGAGCAGATAGAGATTCCGGCTTCCTATGAAAAATTAAAGGCATGGACTGCTAACTTTGAGGAAGAGTTTGTGAAATGGAGTCCCTACCACATCGAATGCAATCTCTATAACGGAAACTATAACGCAGGAAGCAAGATCCGCTTCCGCGAGATCGTCATGGGGCTGGACTACGATGTGACCGGCACAATTACGGAATGCGAACAGGATGAGAACCACTTCCGCATTGTATTCCGGAGCGACAAGAAAACGGCGTTCATCACCTTTGAAGGGAAAAGAACCAAAACAGGATGCCATTTCTCTCACACCGAGGCTTTCGGCATGACCACGCCGGTAATTGGGGCGATCATGAACTTCCTGATCTTCAAGGTGTTTTTCAGGAAAAAGGCAAACTGGCAGCTTATCCGGGATGATATGATTCTGGATAACAGGTATTTATATGACATTCTGACCGAAGGAAAATACCCGGAAAGAATCCCGCTGGACAAACTGCTGACCGGCGCGAAGTAACCGAATGGGAGGGCTTGATCATGCCGCTTCAAATTGTCAGGAATGACATCACAAAAATGAAGGTGGACGCCATCGTCAACGCTGCCAACGAGTCACTGCTGGGTGGTGGCGGTGTGGACGGCTGCATTCATCGCGCTGCAGGACCGGAGCTGCTGGCAGAATGTGAAACGCTCCACGGCTGCGAAACCGGGAGCGCAAAAATCACGAAGGGCTACAAGCTGCCCTGCAAATATGTCATTCACGCTGTCGGTCCGCGCTGGTTGGGCGGTCAGCGTGGAGAGCGCGAGAGGCTGATTTCCTGTTACCGCACCGCCCTCTCTCTGGCGAAGGAATACGGATGCGAGTCGGTTGCGTTCCCGCTGATTTCCTCCGGCATTTTTGGCTATCCGAAGGATCAGGCTCTCAAGGTTGCGATTGACACCATCAGCAGCTTCCTTCTTGAAAACGATATGACGGTGTACATCGTCATTTTCGACCGCAAAGCCTACCAGATCAGCAGCAAGCTGTTTGCTGATATTGCAGCGTACATAGATGACCGCTATGTGGACGAGCATACCGATAGTCGTTCCGAGCGTCTGCGCAGAATGAGTGCCTTCCGGATGGAAGAACCCATGCCTTGCGAGTCATCCGTTTGCGATGAAGCTATTGAAAAGATCACATTTCCTATGGCGGTC
>ENA-OQMY01000312-OQMY01000312.1-human-gut-metagenome-genome-assembly--contig:-NODE-312-length-14198-cov-2.165802_pt1 | contig 14198 bp, 9 predicted proteins | sample MGYA00242623_ERZ504868 | MGnify/ENA primary metagenome ERZ504868 (study PRJEB26092, sample SAMD00036386) | human gut metagenome | host: Homo sapiens | study: EMG produced TPA metagenomics assembly of...
ATTATGAGATACGTACAAATCCGAAAAGTCGCCAATTGTTTGACCCTAACGATGCTTCTGTCATTGCTTATGGTGAATTAGTGGCGAAAGAAGCTGTTTCCGGAGAAGAAGCAAATGGTTATAAAAAGTTTTCAATAGATATCAAATATCGGAAAACAGATGTAACTCCATCTTATATAGTGGTTGTAGCTGCGGCAAGCCGCTATGGAGATTATTTTACAGGAGGTAAAGGCAGTACATTGTATATCGATGAATTTAATTTGGAATATGATTACAACGCTGCCTCTTTCACAAACGAATAACGAATAAACAAAATATGAGAAAAATAACGAGTCTGCTTTTGCTTCTTGCTTTGTGCCGTGACGGTACTTTCGGCGAGAGAGAATAAATATGATCGGGGAATCGTGATGAAGACATTTATCCCGAAAGGGCAATGGATGGTAGGGGCGACGTTCTCCTACTCGGAACATGTGGATGATAATTTCGAATTTATGTCGTTGTTGAAAGATATCGATTCGGAAGGATATACATTTAAAGTGACACCTTTGGTTAGCTATTTCATCCGTGACAATATCAGTATCGGCGGGCGTTTGGCTTATTCGCGTTCTTATACGAAATTAGATAACCTGTCACTTTCGTTAGGAGATGATATCAGTTTGGATATAAACGAGTGGAATGATAAATCGAATACCTATTCGGCTGCGTTTTTTTATCCGTACATACTTAAATTTGGGAGATAGCAAACGTTTCGGTTGTTTAATGAGGCACGTTTGCTGTACGGCTTTTCAAAAAGTACGAGCAGTTCGGATTTGGGAAGCGGATTGTCGGGCGTACATCAGTTGAAGCATAACTTGAATATCGGTGTTGCACCGGGTATCACCTGTTTTGTCAACGATTTTACGGCAGTGGAGGCTTCTATCGCTGTCGCAGGCCTGAACTTTAATTGGTATGACCAGAAAAAAGATCAGGTGTATGATGGTAAACGTACTTCCAGTTCGGCAAACTTTAAGATAAATCTGCTCTCGATCGACTTGGGCATTGTTTTTTATCTATAAGGAAGTGGTATGAAACGAAAAAGCATATTTCTTACGTTCGGATTGCTGGTATTGTCTTGGATAGGATGTATCGAAAACGATTTGCCGTATCCGACCATTGTTGGACAGATCACGGAGATGGAAGTTGCCGGTATGACTTCCTGCCGTATCCTCGGAGCTTCAAATACAGTGGAGATAAAAGTGGCCGATACGATCGACCTGAGGGATCTGCGTGTTGAAAAGCTAGTCGTGACAGAGGGTATGAAGGTTTATCCGGATTCGGCTGCCTGTCTCGATATCGCTCATTTTCCGGATACCGGTTTTGTCTCGGCTGACAGTTTGCCTGCCGGAATGGATACACGGATGAATTTTCTGAATCCGGTGAAGTTCCGCCTGAGCCTTTATCAGGATTATGACTGGACGGTCAATGTCTCGCGGGATATCGTACGTAAGATAAAGATAAAGAATCAGGTAGGTTCGGCCTTGATTGACGATTATACGAAGAATGTCATTGTTTATGTCGATTCGACCGAGCAACCCTCTTTACGAAATATTGAAATAGAAGAATTGCAATTAGGGAGTTCGATCGCACAGACGACTCCCGACCCTTCGAAAGTGGTTGATTTTACCCGTCCACGTGTTTTCTATGTGACGGCATTTGACGAGACGGAAGAGTGGACCTTGAGCGTCCAATATCCGAATGCGAATGTCCAACTGACACAGCTTTCCGCTTGGACACGCCGCGCATATGTCAGCGGGTCGATATCGAAAGGGGAAGTGGAAGCCGAATATCGTAAGGCTGGCGAAACCGTTTGGGAGTCAGTGCTGCCTAACGAAATAAGCTATGAAGGAGAAGATTTTTTTGATCATGATGACCCATCTGGCAGCGGGGACGAATTACGAATATCGGTTAACGATGAACGGGACGGTAGGTGAGATACTCACGTTTACAACCGATACGATCATGCAGGTCCCGAATCTCGGCTTTGACGATTGGTGATGAAAAACGAAAGACTTGGTATCCGAATGCAACATTGGATGATGCCGACCATTTTTGGGATTCCGGCAACGAGGGGGCCAGCATCGCTAGTCGTAACCCGACTGCACCTGAAACGGGTGATGTGGTGAAAGGCCGTGCTGTTAGGATGGCTTCTGATTACATCAGCATTGCCAGTAAATTCGCTGCTGGTAATATTTATACGGGCGACTTTGTTGGTTTGGCAGGAATCGAAGGGGCTGAACTCGATTTCGGACAGCCTTATACCGGACGACCTTCGGCATTGAAAGGGTATTACAGATATACACCGGCGTGATCGACCAAGCAAAGGCTCCGTACGATGCCTTGATGGGGCAGACGGATTCATGCCATATCTATATTGGCTTGTTCGATTGGAGTGCCCCATTCCGAGTCAACACGACAACAGGTACGTTTGTTGATCTGACTTGGAACAACGAATCGATGATCGCATTCGGAGAATTGAAATCGAACGAAGCGACAGGCAGCGAATACAAACAGTTTAAAATCAACTTGACTTATCGCGACTACTTCACCCACCCGAAATACATCCTGATCGTAGCCTCCGCCAGTAAATACGGTGACTATTTCACGGGTAGCACGAGCAGCGTGATGTATTTGGACGAGTGCGAGCTGGTGTTTGAGTAGATTGACAATTGAACGTTCTTTGAAAAGGTTGGATTTGAGGAGTTTGTTTGCAGAAACAAAAGATTTTACTTACTTTGTGAAAAATGTTTGTTTATGCGATCAAAAGAAGAATATATGGAACTATTGCGTAGCTATTTCCTGAATAAGGCAAAGGCTTACGGGGTTGTCAAGATGGCGCTGTTTGGTTCTGTGGTGCGTGGTGAACAAACAGAGACCAGTGATGTAGATGTAGCCTATGAAGGTAAAGCAGATATATTGTTGCGTTGCCGGATGAAGCAGGAATTAGAGGACTTATTCGGTTGCAGAGTCGATATTATCCGCCTCCGCGAGCAACTTTCCGGCACTGCATTCTTGCAAAATATCTCTAAAGAATTACTCTATGTTTGACAAGGTCCGTATTGAAACGTTGCTGAATCGGGTAGAAAATGCGATTCTGCTGATTCAAAGTAAAGCCGGTCAGTTGGAAACACCAAATGATTTTTTGTTGGATAAGGAAGGGACTTTCTTGCTCAGTGGAATATGTATGCAATTGATCTTTATTGGAGAAAGTATAAAAACAATAGATAATAAGACTTCTCATGCTTATTTGACGAATTATCCCAATATCTGTTGGACTCAAATTATGGGATTGCGTGATATTATCGTTCATGAATATCATCGAATAGATGAAGAAGAAATCTTTAATATTATAAAGGTGGATCTATCTCCTCTTCTGTTAACGATCCGGCAAATGAAAAAACGAATTGCCGAATTATTGACTTCTTTTCAAATCCTAAAGAATTAAAGATAGCTGGAAACAACGTTTCCGGTATCATGTCGGGCGGAAAGCGACTATAAACGCCTTGCACGGCGGTTATCGTCAATGCGGCGCTCTTGGAAACGGCGTTTCTAAGACTTCGCATTCGTGATTGCTTCCGGAAACAGTGTTTCTGGCAACAATCCGTTCCGGAAGTAGCAAAAAACACCGTTTCCGGGAGGATTCCCTTGGGAAACAAAGAATAAACGGTGTTTCTACCTGCTTTCTCCCAAGAATGAACTTAGAAACAACGTTTCTGGCGTGCCGGAACAAAAAATATAAAGAAAGAAGGATGAAAAGAAATAGTGGATTAATCGGTTGGATCGTTTTGATCGTGGGACTGCTTTGCTCGGTGAGGGGCGGGGCGGTGGATGTGGGTTCGGCTGCGGCGTTGAGGGATGCGTTGGGTAATGCAACGGTGAGTGGAAATGTTGTGATGTTGACGGGGGACGTTTCTTTGAGTAGTACTTTGAACATTACTGGGGGGACGATGATACTCGATTTGAATGGGATGCAGATTTCTATAACAAAAAATAAGGCAGAGGCAAAATGTATAAGTGTTACAGGAGGAACTCTTGAAATAACGGGCGGAGGATTTATTTCTGCACAGACCACAGGAACTGAATGGTTTTCCGATAGAGCAGCAATTGCATTGTCTTATGATGGTGGAACTGTTAGAATATATCGGGCGACATTTAATGCAATAGCAAGTGATGGTACAGCTTATACCCTTGATCCCAATAATGATTATACTGTTGATAATATGATTCCTGCTGGTGCATATATGACCAATAGTTCTGATTATGGTAGTACTGGGTTAGTATCATCTTCTATAACCGTGGCTCTTACCAATTACAACGTATCCTATAACACCAGCGGCGGGACAACCACCAACCCCGGCACGCCCTCTTACACCATCGAAACCCCAGATTTCACCCTGCCGACAGTGACAAAAAACGGTTACACTTTTGCCGATTGGACATATAACGGCAATCCGGTCAATCCAACCGCCCTGCCAACAACGGCAGACCGTGTAACCAGCAAAGACATGGCTTTTGGTGCCACATGGACCCTGATCTCTTATAAAGTCGTTTACGATGTGGCAGGGGGAACTGCTATTCAGGATGGTTTATATAATATTGAAACCGGGATATCTTCTTTGCCAACTCCTAAAAGAGAAGGATATGTTTTCAATGGATGGTATCGGGATAATCAGAAAGTAACCTCTATCCCTGCCGGAACGGGCGATATTACCCTTGTGGCGCATTGGACGGAGATTTCTTATACGCTTTCCTTTAAGACGAACAACGACACTTTTATAGCAGATATCTCCTATACAAAAGCAAAACCGGGGATTTTACCTTCCGGTCTGACAAAAGAAGGATATATGTTCGGAGGATGGTTTCAGAATGAAAATTTTACTGGAAGCGAATTAGAGGCCGTACCTTTTCCGGCAGGAACGGCAGGACAAACGAATATTCCGGTAATGATCTATGCCAAATGGATACCTATCTCGTACACCATCACCTTCAACACCAACGGCGGTTCCGATCAGGATGCTCTACCCTACACTGTTGAGACCGAAACATTCAAACTCCCAACGAGAACGACGAAAGCAGGTTATACATTGGTGGGCTGGTATATAGATGAAGCTCTGACCAAACCTTATGGAGAAGTTGTAAAGGGTACCCACGGAGATTTTACTTTATATGCCAAATGGAAGTTGACCGAATATACAATCGAATATGAACTTTACGGGCATGGCAATAATCCTCCTGATGCCGTGACTTGCTATAATATTGAAAAAGAAGTCGAATTGCCTACTCCGCAACGTGACAACTTTACGTTTGTCGGGTGGCATAAAGATGACCTGTTGAAGGATCAGGCATTAATGATCATTCCTGCTGGAACGACCGGCAATTTGAAACTATATGCCGAATGGACAATGGGAAACTCTGTGCAGATCACGCGTCCGGAGAACGGAACAATCACGGTGATGAGCGGAACGACGGAAGTGAAATCCGGTGATAAGGTCGGGGCGAACACCTCGTTGACAATTACGGCAACACCTGCTTCGGCCGATTATAAATTGTCGAAACTGGTTGTCAATAATACTGAATATACGACCAGCTCTCAAACGGTAAAGATGCCTGCCGAAGGCGGTTTGACCATCTCGGCTGCCTTTGCTGATCCACGACCGGCAGCCTCGGCTCCCAAAATAACGACCGATCCTGTCAATACGGACTATATCCCAAGCGGAGAATCTGTGACGGTCACGATGGACAAAGGCGGGGAATGCGACTCCTTGCTGTACAGCATCGACGGCTCTACCCCGAAACGTTATACCGGAGCTTTCCAGGTAAGCACCATTACGGCTGCCACGAAAACGGTTGCCGTGCAAGCCATAGCCCGCAAGTCCGGTTGCAAGGATGGCGTTACGACCCGCAACATCACGTTCCGTTCCGGAAAGATCACTATTACGTTCAACCTGCCGAAAGGAATTACGGCCTGCAATCCCGAAGGGGGTGAGGTCGTGGAAGCTGTAGCAAGTGGCGGGGCTTTTGAATTCAAATTGATTGTGGATAAGAACTATTTCCAGACATTGGATTCTATAAAGGTGACGGCTAACGGAACTGTTATCACTCCCGATGTTTATGACATTTACACATTAAGCAACCAGACTACTGACGTAGCTGTCAATGTGACTGGTATTTCCGGAGTAACCCATCTGATTACTTTAGTACAGTCGGCTAATGGTGTGATTGCTTTTACCGGTGATGAGGATGCAGAGAATTCAAGGACCGTCAATCATGGCGATCCTGTTTCGGTGACGGCTACGGCAGATGAAAATTATAAATTCCAGTCGTGGACGGATGGTGAGACAGCTAATCCCCGTACGTTTGTGGCTGAGTCGGATGTGACGTTGCAAGCTCGTTTCGTGAAGGACAGTGCCGGGTTTTCTGTTATTCTTCCCGAATTGGAAGGGGTGACGGTCAAACCGCTTACTGGATATCCGACTGAAGTCAAGCCGGGTGGTAAATTCAAATTCTATTTGCATCTGGATGCAGATTACAACGAATCTGTCCCTGTCGTATATGTCAACAATGAAGAATTGAACGTGAACCAGGAGGTGTATAGCATATATAATATTTCGGAGAATATCCGTATTTCTGTAGATGGAATCGTCCGTAATAAGGTGAAACCGGTATTGCAGGAGCATGTGTCGGCTATCGATGTGGAAACCGGTTCAGATGTATCCGGCCTCTCTCTGTTAACGGATGCCTTGATCGTATTGCAGGCTGATGCGCCTGAAGGACAAGTATTTTCGAAATGGAATGATGGCAAAGCTGATAATCCCCGTATCGTGACGGCAGCCGATGCATCACAACTGTTCCCGTTGTTTCTGCCTAAAACAGGGCAAGGTGCCGTATGCGTCAAACTACCTGTCCTTGCCGGTGCAGGTATGGGAGCTGTCAATGTAAATGCGGCGGCTGTGACAGAAGGAGAATCTGTTCAGTTGAAACTGGTCGTTTTACCGTCATATAGCCAAAGCAGTGTTAAAGTTTTCGCCAATGGAAAAGAACTGGATGCAACTTTGTCTTTGAGAGCTTCTTCTGAAACGAAAACTTTATTCTATACGCTTTCAGGTCTGTCGGAAGATGTGGATGTGGAGGTTTCCGGGTTGAAACAGAATGAATATGTTGTTTCTCTCGAACAGCAGGATGGCGGAATCGTCAGAGCTAGCCAGGTCGGTATGGTAAAACATGGAACGATTGTCACATTGGAGGCAGCGCCGGACAGAGGGAATATGTTTGTAAAATGGGAGGATGGCAACACTTTGAATCCTTATCGATATGTGGTGACGGACAATTGTACGTTAAAAGGTTCTTTTGCCGCTTCGAATATGCCGGTAGGCAATGAAAACGTATCGGTTCCAGCTGTACGTATCTGTACCACCGGAAGTTTTTTGCATATTCAATCTCCTGAAGTTTCTGAGCTGTCTGTTTGGAATATGGAAGGAAAGTTGATAAAAAGGGCAGGTGTCCCGGCCGGTTATTCGTCTTATCTGCTGCCGGCAGGTGTGTATGTGGTGAAGGTCGGAAATGGCGAATCGGTAAAGATTGTAATCCGATGAGCTATCTTTTCCATCTAACCAAATTATTCCTTACCTTTGTGCCTCAAAAAGAGAACACAAGGTATGGAAAAACAGTTTAAGAGAACGCTGATAACTACGGCGTTGCCGTATGCGAACGGGCCGGTGCATATCGGACATTTGGCCGGGGTGTATGTGCCTGCTGATATTTATGCACGCTATCTTCGCCTGAAGGGGGAAGAAGTTTTGATGATTGGTGGATCGGATGAGCATGGAGTGCCTATCACGCTGAGAGCGAAGAAAGAAGGGATTACGCCGCAGGATGTGGTGGACCGTTATCATGGTATTATCAAGAAGTCTTTTGAGGAGTTTGGTATCTCGTTCGATATCTATTCCCGTACGACTTCGGCTACACATCGCCAGGTGGCGTCGGATTTCTTCCGTACCTTATACGATAAAGGAGAGTTTATCGAGAAAACAAGCGAACAGTATTACGACGAGGAAGCAAAACAGTTCCTTGCCGACCGTTATATAACCGGGACTTGTCCGCATTGCGGCAATGAAAAAGCCTATGGCGACCAGTGCGAAGCCTGCGGTACCTCTTTGAGTCCGACGGATCTGATCAACCCGAAATCCGCTATCAGTGGTAGCCAGCCGGTGATGAAAGAGACCAAACACTGGTATCTGCCTTTGGATAAATGGGAACCGTTCCTGCGCCAGTGGATACTGGAAGGACATAAGGAATGGAAACCGAACGTATACGGACAGTGCAAGAGCTGGCTGGATATGGGATTGCAGCCTCGTGCCGTAAGCCGCGACCTCGACTGGGGGATTCCCGTGCCGGTGGAAGGAGCGGAAGGGAAAGTGCTGTACGTCTGGTTCGATGCGCCTATCGGATATATCTCCAATACAAAAGAACTGCTCCCCGAAAGTTGGGAAACCTGGTGGAAAGATCCTGAAACCAAGATGGTACATTTCATCGGTAAGGATAATATCGTGTTCCACTGTATCGTGTTCCCGGCCATGCTGAAAGCCGAAGGTTCTTATAACCTGCCGGAGAATGTGCCGGCCAATGAGTTTCTTAACCTGGAAGGCGACAAAATCTCCACTTCCCGCAACTGGGCTGTCTGGTTGAACGAATATCTGGTGGATATGCCGGGCAAGCAGGATGTGTTGCGCTATGTTTTGACGGCTAATGCTCCGGAAACAAAAGACAACGATTTCACCTGGAAAGATTTTCAGGCACGCAATAACAATGAGCTGGTAGCTATCTTAGGAAACTTCGTCAACCGTGCTTTGGTGCTTACCGAAAAGTATTTCGAAGGTAAGGTGCCGGCTGCCGGCGAGCTGACCGATTATGACCGTCAGACATTGACCGATTTCGCGAATGTAAAGGCCGACGTGGAACGTCTGCTGGATACCTACCATTTCCGTGACGCCCAGAAAGAAGCGATGAACTTGGCTCGTATCGGAAACAAATACCTGGCTGACACTGAACCTTGGAAATTAGCAAAGACCGATATGGCGCGTGTCGCCACGATCATGAACATCGCTTTGCAGATCACGGCAAATTTGGCAATCGCTTTCGAACCATTCCTGCCGTTCAGCATGGAGAAATTGAACAAGATGCTGAATGTGGAACCGTTAGGCTGGAACCGCTTGGGATCGACTGACTTGTTGGAAGCCGGTCATCAGTTGGGCAAATCGGAACTGCTGTTCGAGAAGATTGAAGACAGCGTGATCGAAGCGCAGGTACAAAAGCTGTTGGATACGAAGAAAGCAAACGAGGAAGCCAACTACAAGGCGAAACCCATCCGTGAGAATATCGAGTTCGATGACTTCATGAAGCTGGATATCCGTGTCGGGACCGTGTTGGAATGTACGAAAGTGCCTAAGGCGGACAAGTTGTTGCAGTTCCGTATCGATGACGGTCTGGAAAAACGTACGATCGTTTCCGGTATCGCTCAACATTACAAGCCGGAAGACCTTGTGGGCAAGCAGGTTTGCTTCATCGCTAATCTGGCTCCGCGCAAGCTGAAAGGTATCGTTTCCGAAGGGATGATCCTTTCAGCAGAAAACTTCGACGGTAAGCTGGCTGTCATCACTCCTGAAAAACGAGGTAAAACCGGGCAGCGAGGTGAAATAATCTGGTTAATCCTTCGTTGTAGTGACGAAGGATTAATTAATCGGAAAACAGATAATATAATGTTGGAAGAACAGATACAGATGGTCGACTTGCATGGACAATATCTCCGGTTCAAAGAGGAGATTGATGAGGCCATGCAGGTGGTGATCGACAGTTGTGCTTTTATCAATGGTCCGCAGGTGAAAACCTTTGCCGGGCATTTGGCTGATTATCTTCAGGTTCCATACGTGATTCCTTGTGCTAACGGGACGGACGCTTTGCAGATTGCTCTGATGGCATTGGAGCTTCAGCCTGGCGATGAGGTGATTCTACCGGCATTTACTTATATAGCGGCAGCCGAGGTTGTCGCTTTGTTAGGGTTGACGCCCGTGTTGGTGGATGTACGATCCCTGTACCTTTAATATCGATCCCCGGAAAATAGAAGCGGCTAGTTTCGGAACGGACAAAGGCGGTCGTGGCCGTCCACCTGTTCGGACAAGCCTGCGATATGGAGCCGATTATGACTTTGGCAGATGTCTATCATCTGTATGTAGTGGAAGATAACGCCCAATCCGTTGGTGCCGATTATATCTTTTCCGACGGGCGGGTACGAAAGGCCGGGACGATCGGACATATCGGGACGACATCTTTTTTTCCATCCAAGCCGTTAGCCTGCTATGGCGATGGGGGGGCGTTGATGACTTCCGACGAGGCGTTGGCTACCCGTATCCGCATGATTGCCAATCATGGCCAGGAATGCAAATACCACCATAGGCGGATCGGATGCAACTCCCGTCTGGACACGTTGCAAGCTGCTGTGCTGGATGTGAAGTTGAAGCATCTGGAGGAGTTCACGGAAACCCGTCGGCAAGTTGCCTCTCGGTACGATGAAGCTTTGTCCTCCTGCGATTCGTTGGTTCTCCCTGCGAGATCGATATTTTCGACTCATGTCTATCACCAATATACGGTCCAGGTAAAAGATGGCAGGCGGAATGTCCTTCAATGCCTGTTGAAAGAACAGGGAATCCCTTCCATGATCTATTATCCTGTACCAGTGCATCATCAGGAAGCTTACCGGCATATCTCCCGTGTATCTGGTAATTTGGACGTCTCCACCCGTTTGTGCGAATCCGTCCTTTCCCTGCCTATTCATACGGAAATGTCCCTCGGACAACAGCAATATATAACAGAAACTCTAAAAAAGGGGGTGTGTCGAAACTATCCTGTTCCCGCACTTGACGCGGGATAGCATTAAAACCGACCCTATAAAAATCTGATTGATAAGGTCTGTCCTTTTGCGGCTCCGCGTCAAGCGCGGGGACAAGGAGATTTTGACACACCCCATCGAATGCTTATGGATAAAAAGATAAAATTTGCAGTTATCGGTTGTGGCCATATCGGCAAACGTCATGCCGAGATGGTGACACGCGATCCGGGAGCCGAATTGGTGGCCCTTTGTGATATTCGTCCTCGTGAGGAATTGGGTATTGAGGCATACGATGTCCCGTTTTTCTCTTCCCTGACGGAGCTATTGCAGAGCGGAATTTCCATAGATGTCGTAAATGTTTGTACCCCGAACGGCTTGCATGCAGCAATGGCCATTCAGGCTGTCGAAACCGGTTGCAACGTCGTGATCGAGAAGCCGATGGCACTGACGCTTGCCGATGCCGAGAAGGTGGTCTATGCTTCGCTGAAATACCGTAAACAGGTGTTCTGCGTCATGCAAAACCGTTATTCTCCTCCTTCCGTCTGGATCAAGGAGATGGTGGATTCGGGTAGGTTAGGCAAAATCTATATGGTCCAGTTGAATTGTTATTGGAACCGTGACGAGCGCTATTATAAACCCGGTGGCTGGCATGGCGATGCCGTTTTGGACGGAGGGACGCTTTTTACCCAGTTCTCCCATTTCATCGACATTATGTACTGGCTTTTCGGGGATATCTGCAATATCCAGGCTCGCTTTGCCGATTTCAACCATGCCGGACTTACGGCTTTTGAAGATTCGGGCTTTGTGAATTTCAACTTCGTGAACGGCGGGATGGGGAGCCTGAGCTATTCCACTTCTGTCTGGAACAGGAACATGGAAAGCAGTATGCTGATTGTTGCGGAGAACGGAAGCGTGAAAATCGGCGGACAGTATATGAACGAAGTCGAATACTGCCATATCAAAGATTATGAAATGCCGGAACTGGCGCCGACGAATCCGGGAAATGACTACGGCCCTTATAAAGGTTCCGCCCAGAACCATAATTTCGTGATCCGCAATGTGGTCCGTGTCCTTTCTGGTGCAAGTTCGGAATGTATTACGACCAACGTATTGGAAGGCATGAAGGTTGTGGACATCATCCAGCGGATTTATGCATTGAAGTAATAAATGTAAGATAGGGACGGGGCGGCGTTTAAATATGGATTCCGTATTCATGCTTTACCTCGTCCATCACAAAGGTGCTTTCGAGCGATCCGAGGCTGTCGATCGTGCCTAACACGTTCAAGATAAACTCCTGGTAATACTTCATATTCGGTGCATGGATCTTCAGCAGGTAGTCGTAACTTCCCGATATATTGTAGCATTCTGTGACTTGCGGAATTTCCTGTATGATTCTTGTGAACTCTGCCGCAATCTCTTTGTTCAGTCTCCTCAACTTGACACTGCAAAAGACCACAAAACCCTGATTCAGCTTTTCGGCATCCAGCACAGCGATATACTTCTTTATATATCCCCCACTCTCCAAACGTTTAAGGCGCTCGAAAACAGGAGTCGATGAAAGACTGACCCGCGCAGCCAACTCTTTGGTCGTCAACCGCGCATTCTCTTGCAAAAGTACGGAGTATCTGCAAATCCACTTTATCTAATTTCTCAAAAGTATCCATAAGAAAAATATTCTTCTAACAGGTGATTTTTAAGAATAAAGCAGTTGCTTTATCTGTATAACGATACAAAAATGCATTATTTTCTATATTTACACTATATATTGTTCGATATATCTACATCCCATAACTTTGCAAGAAAATAAAGAGAGAATATCAAACTTAAAAAGCATACGATTATGGAAAGAAAGAATTTACACTTTGAGACATTACAGGTTCATGTAGGACAGGAACAAGCAGATCCGGCAACAGACGCACGCGCAGTACCTATTTATCAGACCACTTCTTATGTATTCCACAATTCCGCTCATGCAGCCGCACGTTTCGGTTTGCAAGATCCGGGCAATATCTACGGCCGCCTGACCAACTCCACCCAAGGAGTTTTTGAAGAACGTGTAGCCGTCCTCGAAGGAGGCGTAGCAGGTCTGGCAGTTGCCTCCGGTGCCGCCGCTATTACTTATGCTTTCGAAAACATTACTCGTGCAGGCGACCACATCGTAGCTGCCAAAACAATTTACGGAGGAAGCTATAACTTACTGGCACATACTTTGCCCAATTATGGCGTTACCACCACTTTCGTTGATCCGAGCGACCTTTCCAATTTTGAAAAGGCTATTCAGGATAATACAAAAGCCGTATTTATAGAGACATTAGGCAACCCTAACTCCAACATTATCGATATAGAGGCAGTATCCGAAATCGCTCACCGCCATAAAATTCCTTTGATTATTGATAATACATTCGGCACACCGTACTTAATTCGTCCTATCGAACACGGTGCAGATATTGTAGTACACTCTGCCACAAAGTTTATTGGTGGACACGGTACCTCACTAGGAGGAGTAATCGTAGATTCTGGTAAATTCGACTGGGTGGCTTCGGGCAAATTCCCGCAACTCACCGAGCCCGACCCCAGTTATCATGGAGTACGCTTTGTGGACGCTGCCGGTCCGGCTGCCTATGCAACTCGTATCCGTGCCACTCTACTGCGGGATACCGGAGCTACTATCAGCCCATTCAACGCCTTCATTCTGTTGCAGGGACTCGAAACGCTGTCATTGCGTGTAGAGCGCCATGTAGAAAACGCATTAAAAGTAGTAAGCTTCCTGAACAATCATCCGAAAGTAAAGAAGGTCAATCACCCTTCACTGGCCGATCATCCGGACCATGCACTATATCAACGTTATTTCCCGAATGGTGCAAGTTCTATCTTCACCTTCGAAATAAAAGGAGGACAGGAAGAAGCACATCGCTTTTATTGACAGCCTGGAAATTTTCTCTTTACTGGCCAATGTGGCTGACGTAAAATCACTGGTCATTCATCCGGCAAGTACCACTCATTCGCAACTCAACGCGCAGGAACTTGCAGAACAGGAAATTTATCCGGGCACTGTCCGTTTGTCTATCGGCACGGAGCATATCGACGATTTGATTGCCGATTTGGAACAAGCACTTGCTAGAGTCTAGTCCGGAACACTGAACTTTCCATGACTGCCGAACGTTATACTAATATAACATTAAAACATTGCAGTCATGGAAAAATATTTAATACACAGCAACGAACTGCATCTGATAGACGCAGAGAAAATTCACCAAGCAGTAGAAAAAATGGTGGAATC
>ENA-OQMY01000315-OQMY01000315.1-human-gut-metagenome-genome-assembly--contig:-NODE-315-length-14173-cov-3.105368_pt1 | contig 14173 bp, 13 predicted proteins | sample MGYA00242623_ERZ504868 | MGnify/ENA primary metagenome ERZ504868 (study PRJEB26092, sample SAMD00036386) | human gut metagenome | host: Homo sapiens | study: EMG produced TPA metagenomics assembly of...
ATTTCTTCTCCACCCACGAATATCCTCCAAAAACGAATTCATTATCGGGAACATAATTTGGATCAGCCAAATCATACACTGAATTCATTAGATGATTTGCATGATTTAAAAGGTGTCCATTAATATCGGTTATATCCATTGCCCGTGTTTCTATTCTTGTATATCCCGTCATTGCCTGCCTAATTTGCATCATCATTGGATATGCATATTCAGTATCTCCTGCAAACGCTAGTGCACATGTATTTCCCGGCAAAGTTGTAAGTTTTGGACACTCGTCCCAGCGATGTCCTCCACATAATCTACTATCAGAAATAAAAATTAATTCTTCACAATTATGAATTTTTCTCACCCACGATGCCGCTATTGTCATTGCTTTTCCTCCATCAACTTCAAATTTTTCTAATACATAAAACCTACTTATATTATACTCCTCCCCAATTCAAATCACAATTTATTCCCCAGCCTTTTTCCCGTTCACAAGCTTCGGACAGTAAAACGCCTGGATCTTCATAGTCTCCTCATCTGATTCAATTTCCACATAATAATCCCGGATAAAGTATCCCGCATTATGCTCCTGAATGGCGTACAGCTCCAATGTCTGAAAATCCACCAGTACCAGATCACGGGGCTTGGGTTTTTGCGTTTCCTCACAGAATACCTCCATGCTTTCCACCAGCTTATCCAGGCATTCCTGACACAGATGGTTCTGTACTTTTTTCACATCGAAGATACTATCTTCCCCGTAATCCACCGATACTTCGGAAATCCCGTAATCCGACATCTGCTCCGTATGGAAAAAGCAGCCGCCTTCTCCTGTCCCGGTATAACCCATATGCCCGTTTCCCTGCGGGCCGGTAAGATTCCCGTCTTCATCGTGATTCCGTATATGCATATCCATCACATACCATTGATTGGTACAGATGACTCCAAGATCATCAAACTTCCGAAAATATCCCATCATGCTCCGTTCATGACTCCCACACAGCCAGCACTGTTTTGGATCTTTCAGCTTGCTTTCTACTAATTCAGGCACCTTTCTTTCTACCGGGTGATATTCCTGCTCCTGTGTTTTTTCAAGATAACCTGTCAGATCCAGCCGGCTGATTCCCAGTCCGATCAGAATTCCTGCCGCACATGCCAATAATCCCACATATCCCTTTTTCATATCATAGTCATCCTTTAAGAATTAGTTTTATAATGCTTTTAGGATTACTATATCAAATCTTGCAATCACTTTCATCATAAATCGCATATTTTTATGTGTTTTATTGCATATACAGCTTTCAAAAAAACTGCCTGCGGCAATTTCGCAGACAGCTTCTATTTCATCATCTCTTCAATTATCACATCCAGCATCCGAAGCACGCTTTCCTGCTTCTTCGGTGTGAGCCTTTCCAGCTTTCCTTCCACTACAGAAGTATGTTCCATTCTGGTAAGAGGAATCACTTCCTTCAGCACTTCATTCGGTTCCGCACCTAATACATTCAACAGCTTTACAAATGTTTCCATCGTAGGTGTTTTCACTTCCCGCTCAATCGCACCCAGATGGTTGGTACTGATATCCACCAGTTCAGCCAGTTTCTCCTGCGTAATTCCTGCCTCTTCCCTGTACCTGCGGATTGCCTTTCCCATTCCTTTCACACGCACACCTCCTCCTTCCAGTATTTACTAACGCTTAAAGCATTAGTCATGTAAATCCAGTATAATTGGTTGCAAATCACGCTTACAGTATCCATAAGGATTGCATTTATAACGCTTTTAGCGTTGGTCATATTTTTGGCACTCCATCGTCTGTAACTGGCACAGTCCTGCGATTGTAGCGGTAATTTACCCATGTTAAAATTGATATTGTCAAAATTATATGCAGAACGAAACGCAGCACTGCCGTATGGGAAGCCTCTCCTGCGGCAAATAAGACTGCGTTTTTTCTGTAAGATAGGAGGATCTTTACAATTTCATACTTTGATTTAGGACGCAGCCTGCATTGACCGGGCTGCGTCCTTTCTTGAGGCAGGAAAACCATAAGCAAAGGCAGGGGAGGTAATTCTCCTGCCGCTCTTATAAAAAGGAGGTACTTTTACGTGAAACACAAACTGAAAAACGCTCCGCCGGACACAAAACGGCATGTCAATTATGGCAGATGCCTGTATGCTGCATTTCTGGCTGTCACAGTCCTCTGCGGATACACACAGCCGGTTTTTGCCGCTACCATCTGGACCAAAGCCAATGAGATCATGAAGGATGTCTATAACCAGATTATCCTCATTTCCACCATTGCTGCAGTCGTAACGGCATCGGTTGCCCTTCTGATGATGAATTTTTCCAAAAGCGGAAAAACCGTGGACGAATCACGTGCATGGCTCAAGCGTATCGTCATTACCTGGGCGATCTTAAACGGGCTTGGCTTTATCATGGCTTACATCACCCCGTTCTTTGCAGGCGGAAAATGGAACGGATAGACGAAAGGAGATGCCACTATGGGAATACTTGACGGAATCGTGGAATGGATTGCCGAACAGGTCATGAACATTCTGGATCTGATCACCACTTCAGTCCTCGGTGCTCTGGGCTGTTCCATGGATACGTTTCTTCGCTACTTTCCTGCTGCCGAGACCATGTATCAGGTCTTTCTGGCACTGGGCATCGGGCTGATCCTCTTAAACTGGGTATGGCAGCTCTTTAAAAATTACTTTATGGGAGCCGGTATCGAAGCGGAAGATCCCATTAAGCTGTCCATCCGTTCCTTCCTCTTTATCTTTCTCACCTTCTATGCGAAAGATATTGTGGATCTGCTCCTGAAGATTTCAGGAACACCGTACAACTGGATTCTGACGGAAGACCTGCCGCCTTTAAAATTTGCGGATTTTAACTCCGTAGTCACAGTCATCCTGGGAGTCTGTGCAAATGGGGCGGTAGCCATCATTGCACTGATTCTGGTACTGATTCTGGCGTGGAACTACATCAAACTGCTCTTTGAAGCGGCAGAACGCTATATTCTTCTGGGGGTACTGGTCTACACAGCCCCGGCAGCTTTTTCCATGGGTGCCAGCCAGTCAACCGGAAATATCTTCAAAAGCTGGTGCCGGATGCTTGGCGGCCAGTTCTTTTTGCTGCTGATGAATGCGTGGTGCCTGCGGCTGTTTACTTCTATGGTCGGCACCTTCCTTGCCAATCCGTTATCCCTATAAGAAAGGAGGACCAAAATGAAACTTAGAAAGAAACTCATACCATTCCTGGTATTAACTGCCTGTCTGGTACTGTTTTGCTCCATGCCGGTCTTTGCAGCGGAGCTTACGGAAGCAGACGTGGAAGCGGCAGTTGCCAGTCAGGGAAAGGAGGCGGTAACCGGAAATGTCTTCGTCTGGTTCCTGTGTGCCATTGCCTTTTTAAAGGTATCCCAGAAAATTGATTCTTTTCTGGCATCGCTTGGCATCAATGTCGGCAATACCGGAGGAAACATGATGGCTGAACTTCTGATTGCAGGACGGAGCCTGACCGGTTCCATGCGTTCCCATGGTGGTGGCGGCTACCGCAAAGCCTCTTCTCCCGGAAGTGCGACTGTCGCAGGAAGCTTCCTATCCGGCGGGCTTGCCGGAGCGGTGGGAAGACAGGTACAAAGGGAAGCGGTCAATTCCGCAACCGGTTATACCGAACACAGCAGTATCGGGAACATGCTTTACCAGTCATCCCTGAACAAAGGCGGAGACTTTGCCAATCAGGTCATCAGCAACATTGCACAGGGAAATTACGGTCAGGTAGGTTCCATCAAGGGAGCAGACGCACAGAAAGCCTTTACTTCCTATATGGGCATCAAGCCGGGCGGCGGTTCTTCCTATGATAATGTAGAAATCGGCGGCGGACGGATCACCGGTACCGAAACCGGAAGTTCCGGGAACCGGGATTTTGCCCTGTACCATGCCGACCAGTATGCAGCTCCGACTCAGGGCTCCTACTCTACGGTACAGTCCGTGGATGGTTCCACCTGGTACAAGCAGTATGCACAGGATACGGTCGAAAAAACACCATATACTTCCGGCAGCGGCAAAGTAGCCTACAATGAATCCATTGTCCAGAAACTGCCGCCAGCCCCACAGCGAAAGGAGCGTATGTAACATGCCAAAAACAGCCTTGATGGGCAGTCCTCTTGCTGTCATCGGTACAGTATTCCGGCACAGGCGCACCCTTGCGAAAACCGGAGCAGCCGTCGGCGGTGTACTGATGCTTCCCATTCTGTTCCTTGTCATGCTTCCGGGACTCGTCTTCGGAGACCTCTCTGAAAATACCGGAGCACTGACCAGCAACACGGTAATCAGTGAAAATATCCGGGCTTCCAATCAGGCAATCGTGGAGGTGCTTCAGGAAAGCCATGATGCACTGCTTGCTAAGATCAATGCGGAAATTGCCAGACTCCCGGAAGGAGATACTGCCTCTATCAGCGATCCTTACGCTTCCAGTATCATCGTAAATGCGAACCAGCTCATCGCACAGTTTTGTGCCAGCCAGGATGACTATAAAAATATAAATATCAGCAAACTCAAAAGCCTGATCCGGGAAAACGAGGACGGGCTTTTTTCTTATGACGTTACTTCAGAAACGGTCACGGTAGAAGTTCCGGCAGAAGAGGAAAATGCACCACCCAGAAAGGTTACTTTTACCCGCCATACCTACACGGTCAGCTATGCCGGAGATGCCTACTTTGCAGATCACGTCTTTCATCTGACCGATAAGCAGAAAAAAACGGCAGACAGTTATGTGGAAAACCTGACCATGTTCTTTGGCGGCTCCGCTTCCGGTCTTGCCATGGCGGTAGGTGTCAGCGATGAGGTGCTGGCTTACCGGGCTACCATCCAGCAGGTCGCACAGAAATACGGCATGGAAGCTTATGTGGAACTCCTCATGGCAGTCATGATGCAGGAAAGCGGCGGGCGTGGAAGCGATCCCATGCAGGCGGCAGAAGGCGGCTTTAATAAGAAATACCCCCATGTCCCCAACGGCATCACCGATCCTGCTTATTCCATCGAATGTGGGATTCAGGAATTAAAGTATGCACTGGATAAAGCAGGATGTACCGGACCTACCGACCTGGACCGCATCAAGCTGGCACTTCAGGGTTACAATTACGGCTCCGGCTATATCGACTGGGCAATGGAACGTGACGGCGGCTATACCAAAGAAAACGCCATTGCTTATTCGGATATGATGTGTGCCCGTCCGAACTGGCATTATGACCGGTATGGGGACAAGGAATATGTGGAGCATGTTCTCCGGTATTATCAGATTACCAATACCGGCGGAAGCTATCCGGCAAACGGAATGCAGATTCCGCACTATCTCCAGACCGATTACGGGAACATTCCTTATGGCGGCGGCTCCATCGCATCTTCCGGCTGCGGGCCTACCAGCTTTGCCATGATCGCCAGCTACCTGACCGGGAATACCATTACCCCTCCGGATGCGGTGGCATGGTGCGGGAATTCCTATTACAAGCCGGGAGTTGGAACCTACTGGAGCTACTTTCAGGCTGCAGCCAGTCATTTCGGCTGTGGCAGCGTCACACAGACCAGCAATGCCAATACGGTACTTCAGGCACTCTCCGAAGGCTGTCCGGTCATCTCCTCTCAGCGGGCAGGACTTTTCACCAGCGGCGGACACTTCATCGTACTCCGAGGTGTTACGGCAAACGGCAAGGTACTGGTCAATGATCCCAATGACAGTGACGCAAAGAACTATATTAACCGTGAATTTGATATGATGTCGGAAATCCATGCTACGGCAAATGCCTACTGGATCTTCGACAAAAAATAAAGGAGCCATTATGAACAGAACAAAAGTGATTCTTTCCATTTTTCTGATGCTGTTTCTGCTGCTTGCCGGACTGGTTCTCCCCAGTTTCTGGAAAAGCCAGAAAAAAGAAGCTTCCGGAAACAAAGGCAGGGAACCGGCAAAGGAAACAACAGAAACAAATTCTGATACCCCCATGCCGGAATATCTGGATTTTGATGCTTTAAAAGCATTTTTCTCCGACAGCCAGATTGCTTCTCTCAAAGGGCAGTTTCCTGTCTACCTAAAAGAGTATGTCAAAAAAGAACAGACAAGCATCACCTTCCTGCCGGAAAAAACCAGCTACCCTACCGAAACAACCGTCTGCCTGATGTTTTCACTTTCCGATCAGGATACGCTTCCGGTTACCTATCACACCCCGACGGGTGTGTTTTTATTTGGAGAAGACGGGGTACAGGTCTCTGCAGATACGACTGTTTACGAAAAGCAAACCGATGATTCCCTGCCGTCCCTGACTTCGCAGGACATTGAACACCTGCAGGAAGGCGGGTATCCGGATACTTCTGACAGCCCGGAAGCTCCGGACACAGAATCCGGCAGTGCCTCTGTGCCTTCCGAAGATGCGAAAGATACGAAAAAGGAGGTGCAGCCATGACACAGCCAGAAGAAACACCGGTTTCCTTTATCCCTTCCAACTTCATTGAGAAAGGCAAGATCCTAAACGGAACTTTTGACATCCGCAATGCCATAGAAAGCATTGTTCTTTCCCTGGCAATCGGTATCCCTGTTTTCCACCTGCCGCTGTCCCTGACTGCCCGCATCATCATTCTCTGCATGACCGCACTTCCAGCGGCAATGGTAGCCCTGATTGGAATCGGCGGGGAGAGCATCACTGCCTTTTTGATGAATGCCCTGCGTTTTGTAGTGAACCGCAGGGTAATCTGGAGGTCCGACAGTCTTCCGGAAGGAAAGCCACGCAGGAAACCACGTTTCAAAGAGCCAAAGACAAAGAAACACCGGAAAGCAGAAAAAATGGCAGAGCCTTCCAAAGTAATGGCATCGGCTCCCCACAGTCTGAACCGGACGCACCAGCTCCGCCAAAACGTAAAAAAAACGAAACACCGGCAGTTTGTATACCTCCACCAAGCGGGGCGATCAAAAACCAAGGCAAGGAAGATATCCGTTATCTGAAGTGGGAGCAGAAAGAAGCCAGCCGACAGAAAAAAGAGGCGGCGAAACAGATAAAAATACAGAAAAAAACGGAAGCCCGGAGACGAAAGGAGGAAGAAAAACGGGCAGTTTCCGAAAAGCGGGCTGCAAAAAAAGAGCAGAAAAAAAAGGTGGTTTCCAAGGAGGACACCTCATCTGCCACGTCAAAACCCGTTTCCCGGAAAAAGCGAAAGAAAGACCAGACCTTGGAGGATTATCTTCCGGTGGAAAAAATCGCAAACGGAATCGTCTATACCACAGACGGACGGTACGTGAAGATCCTGGAGATTGAACCAATCAACTTTCTGCTTCGAAGTGCCAGGGAACAGCAGGGCATTATCTACAGCTTTATCAGTTACTTAAAGATCAGCCCTGTCAAACTCCAGATCAAGATGATCTCCAAAAAAGCAGACATCAATAAGCATCTGGAGCAGTCCCAGCTGGAGCTGGAGCGGGAAACCGATCCCCACTGTCAGGAACTGCAGCGTGACTACATCCAGTTTGTCCAGAACTTAAGTTCCAGAGAAGCAGTATCCAGACGGTTCTTTCTGATCTTTGAATATGAACCATTCAACGCAAACCGAAAGGAAGAGGAACGGGAAATCCTTGCTGCTCTTGAGACAGCCTCCCAGACCGCCAAAACCTTTCTATACCAGTGCGGGAATGAAGTGGTCTCCCATGACAATGAGGATGAATTTACTACGGATGTTCTCTACACCCTTTTAAACCGTACCCTTTGTACGGAGGTTCCGCTTTCGAACCGGATCAGCACTGTACTGTCCGCCTATACAAAGGAAAATCGCATGGAGGAACTGGATCACATCCGGATCAACGAGTTTCTCGCACCGGAAAGTGTGGATTTCAAGCACTCCCATTATGTGCAGATCAATGGGCTTTACCATTCCTACCTGCTTGTGCCGTCTGACGGCTACAAAAACCGGGTAACTCCCGGATGGCTGTCACTCCTTGTCAATGCCGGGGAAGGGATTGATATTGATTTCTTTCTCCAGAAACAGCCAAAGGACAAGATTCAGCAGCGTCTCGGTCAGCAGATCCGTATCAACCGTTCCAAATTAAAGGATGCGTCCGATACCAACACTGATTATGACGATCTGGATTCTGCCATCCGCTCCGGATATTTTCTGAAGCAGGGACTTGCCAACAACGAAGATTTCTATTACATGAATCTTCTCATCACCATTACTGCTTCCACGTTGGAAGAACTGCAGTGGCGGATTCAGGAAATGAAAAAGCTCCTGATCTCGCAGGATATGAACTTACACTCCTGCTACTTTTTACAGGAGCAGGGATTTTTATCCTCTCTGCCGCTGGCAAATCTGGACAAGAAGCTTTTTAAGCTGTCCAAGCGGAACGTACTGACTTCCGGGGCGGCAAGCTGCTATCCCTTCGTCAGCTACAGTATCTGCGATGATAACGGAATCCTCTTTGGGGTAAACAAGCATAACAATTCCCTGGTCATTGCGGATATCTTTGATTCCAGGCAGTACAAGAACAGCAACATCTGTATCTTAGGCTGTTCGGGAGCAGGAAAGACCTTCACCATGCAGACCATGGCACTAAGGATGCGAAGAAAAGGCATCCAGGTGTTCATCATCGCTCCGCTAAAGGGACACGAATTTTACCGGGCTGCAAGGAATGTCGGCGGAGAATTTATCCAGATCTCTCCTGCTAGTAAGAACTGTATCAACATCATGGAAATCCGGAAGGTAGACAATTCTGTAAATGAACTGCTGGACGGACCGACACTGGATGCCTCCGCACTGGCAGGCAAGATCCAAAGGCTTCACATCTTCTTCAGTCTGCTGATCCCGGATATGTCCCATGAGGAGAAGCAGCTTCTGGATGAAGCCCTAATCAAAACCTATGCCAGAAAAGGGATTACACATAAAAATGAATCCCTGACAGATCCGCAGCATCCGGAGCAGTACAAAAAGATGCCCATTCTGGAGGATGTCTACAATGTCCTGCTGGAAAGCGAGGATACCAAACGTCTAGCTCATATCCTGAACCGCCTGGTTCACGGTTCTGCTTCTTCCTTTAACCAGCAGACCAATGTGGACCTGACCAATAAATATACGGTACTGGATATCTCCGAACTGACCGGTTCCAGCGATCTTTTAACGGTCGGCATGTTCGTTGCCCTGGATTATGTCTGGGATAAAGCGAAGGAAAACCGTACCGAAGAGAAAGCCATCTTTGTCGATGAGGTCTGGCAGCTCATCGGTGCATCCAGCAACCGGCTTGCAGCGGAATTCGTACTGGAGATTGCCAAGATCATCCGTGCTTACTCCGGAGCCGGCATCTTTGCCACACAGGATTTAAACGACTTCTTTGCTCTGGATGACGGGAAGTACGGCAAGGGTATCATCAATAACTGCAAGACCAAGATTATCCTGAACATGGAGGATGAAGAGGCACAGCGGGTGAAGACTATCCTGCATCTATCGGAAACAGAAGTAATGAACATCACCCATTTCCAGCGGGGCAACGGTCTGATCTCAACCAACAACAATAACATCACTGTGGAATTTAAGGCTTCCAATCTGGAAAAGGAGCTGATTACCACAGATCGGCAGGAGCTTCTGGAAATCCTTGCGAAACAGAAGAAACAGGCTGTGTAACTTTTGGCAGCACTGACGCTGCCCTTTTCATTTGAACTTCAAGAAGGAGGAGACTTATGTTACAGACATACAAATCCTATACCAGACGGACGCTGGCTATGCTGCTGGCAGTCCTTGTCGCAGTCGGCGCATTGTTTTCCGGCAGTTTTCCGGTTCATGCAGCCGACGGCACCATCAGCTATAAGGCAGGTGCCAATATCCCTTACGGCAGCTATTTTACCTCCCGCATGAGCTTTGACGGGAGCAATACTGCCTACTGCGTGGAACCACTGAAGAAAACACCTTCCTCTGGTTCCTATTCCTATGACCTTTTAAGCCAGAACTCCCCGCTCAGAAAAGCGCTCTACTACTTAAACGGCGGTTACGGCTACGATAAAGTCGTCAAGGATAAATATTTCAGTGGCTGGAGTGATGATAACAGCTATGTCATCGGACATCTGGTTGTCGCTTACATCTATGCCGGTAATTCCGCTGACACCGGAGCTTTCCATGGCGCCCCGCAGTCCTATATTGATAAAGCACTGGAAGTAGCCAGTGCCATTCAGGGACTTCCGAACCCGCCGGAAGGCTTCCGGGCATTCATCGTTCCGGGACAGGGCAGCCAGACCATTGCCGGAAGCTGGTATCAGGTTCCAAACGGCTGGATCGAACTGAAAAAATCTTCTGCCAACGGAAGCGTATCGGACGGGAATCCGAATTACAGCTTAAAGGGTGCTGTGTATGGGATCTATCAGGGTGAGAAGCTCATCCAGAAACTGACCACTGATGAAAACGGGTATGCCAGATCCGGCGAACTGGAGGAAGGCGATTATACCATAAAAGAGCTCTCTGCTTCCAAAGGCTACATTGTAGACACCAAAGCTCACAAAGTCACCGTAAAAGCAGAACAGACTTCTGCTGCAAACGTAACAGATATTCCGCAGAATAATCCCATGAATCTGGTGCTTGAAAAGCTGGATGCCGAAACAAAGAAAGCCTCCCCACAGGGAGCAGCTTCCCTTGCAAACGCAGAATTTACAGTCAAGTTCTATACCGAGCAGTCTGACAGTGATCCTGCGGAAGCTGGAAAGAAACCGGCACGTACCTGGGTATTAAAAACAGATGTTTACCGGAAAGATGCATTTTACCAAAGATTCCTTTGTAAGCGGCGATGCCTTTTACTATACCAGTGATGGCAAGACCGTCTGTCTTCCGCTCGGTACCATAACGGTACAGGAAAGCAAAGCCCCTGCCGGATACCAGCTCAATCCACTGTCTTCGTACAGAAAATTACAGGTGACGGTAAGCAGGAAATGGTTTCGGTATACCAGTCTTCTACCATAGAAGAATCTGTCATCCGTGGCGGAGTGAAGATCCAGAAACGTGACAGCGAGACCGGAGAAGCAAAACCGCAGGGTTCTGCCACTTTGGAAGGTACTGTCTTTGCGATCACTACGTTAAATGAAAATCCGGTATTAGTAGACGGAACATCCTACACGAAAGATCAGGTTGTCCTTACACTTACTGCCGATAAATCCGGTTCTGCTGCAACTGCAAAAGATGCTCTCCCATTCGGACATTACCGTGTGGATGAAACAACTGCACCTTCCGGTTATCTGAACAGCGGAAAGATCTCTGTAGAATTTGACATCACAGAACAGGGAAAAATCGTGGAACTGACTGCAAAAGACAATTCCATCTCCAATCAGGTCATCCGCGGGGATCTGGAATTTGTCAAGATTGCTGACGGCAGCCAGAACCGTCTGGCAAATGTGCCATTTAAGATCACTTCCAAAACAACAGGCGAAAGCCATGTGATTGTGACAGATGCCAACGGTTATGCCAGCACTTCCTCCAAATGGAACAAACATACCGCAAATACCAACCGGGGTGAGTCTTCGGAAGACGGCATCTGGTTCGGCACCTCCAAACCGGATGATTCCAAAGGCGCTCTCATTTACGATACTTACACTCTGGCGGAACAGCGTTGTGATTCCAACAAAGGCATGGATCTTTTAACCTTTGAAGTCAAGGTTTATAAGGATTCTGTTCTGATACAGGTTGGAACTCTGACCGATGATGCCATTGAGATCGGCACGACTGCTCTGGATGCCGAGACCGGTACACACATGAGCCAGCCGGCAAAAGAAGTGACCATTGAAGACGTTGTGGAATACGAAGGACTGAAAAAGGGCCAGAAATACAAACTGACTGGAACCTTAATGGATAAAAAAACCGGGGAACCAATCCTTGTGGATGAAAAACCGGTGATTTCTGAAACTGAATTTACTGCAAAGAAATCCTCCGGCTCCGTCAAAGTAACCTTTACCTTTGATGCAACTTCCTTAAAGGGAAAAACAACCGTTGTCTTCGAGGAATTATATCAGGATGAGATGCAGCTTGCAGTCCATACCGACATCAACGATGAAGACCAGACCATCTATTTCCCGGAAATCAAGACTACTGCGAAAGATGCGGACACGAACTCCAATATTTCCTGTGCAAAGGAAGAAATCACGCTGGTGGATACGGTTTCCTTTAAGGGGCTGGTTCCTAACCAGAAATATGAAGTGACTGGAACTCTGATAGATAAAGAAACAAAGAAACCAGTCGAAGCAGACGGAAAACCGGTGACAGCAAAAGCATCCTTCAAGCCAAAAGAATCCGCTGGTACGGTAGATGTTACCTTTACCTTTGATGCCAGCTCCTTAAAAGGGAAAACAGTAGTTGTCTTTGAATCCCTGGCTTACAAAGACAAGGAAGTTGCCGTACACACAGACATTGCGGATGAAGGACAGACTATTTACTTCCCGGAAATCAAAACCACTGCAACAGATGCTGCTTCCGGCACACACTATGCAAAACCGGAAAAAGAACTGACGCTTACAGACCTTGTGGAATACAAAAACCTGATCCCAGGCAAAGAGTACAAGCTGACAGGAACACTCATGGATGCGGAAACCGAAAAACCTTTCGATGTGGATGGCAAAGCTGTGACTGCAGAAACAAGTTTCACTCCGGAAGAAGCTAACGGCAGCGTAGAGCTTTCCTTTAACCTTTGATGCCTCTGCACTTTCCGGAAAAACGCTCGTGGCATTTGAAACAATGACTTTTGAAGATCACGAAGTAGCGGTACATGCGGACATCAAAGATGCCAACCAGACCATCTACTTCCCGGAAATCAAAACCACAGCCAAAGACGGCAGTGACGGGGATCAGGATGTCTCTGCTTCCAAGGAAGCGACTATCGTAGATACGGTCACTTATCATGGTCTGATGCCTGGATCTGAGTACAAAGTCATCGGAACCCTGATGAATAAGGAAACCGGAGAGGCTTTGTTAAAAGACGGAAAACCAGTTACCGCTCAGGCAGAATTTAAAGCAGAAAAAGCTGGCGGCTCTGTGGAAGTTACCTTTACCTTCGACGCTTCTGCTCTTGCCGGACAGGATGTGGTTGTCTTTGAAAAGCTCTACTATACAGACGGAAAAACCGAGCATGAGATTGCTTCCCATGAGGATCTGAAGGATGAAGGTCAGACCGTACACATGACGGAGCTTTCGAAAGAACCGGAGACGCCTCCGGTAGCTCCGCCTGTAAAGACCGGCGATGAGACGCCGCTTCTCCTGTATGCCGGAATCGCCATAGCTGCACTTGCAGGTGCAAGTGTCCTGGGCATCGTTTACTTCAAACGCAAAAAGAAACATCAGTAACTCATAACGAAGACTCCTGCAGGCAGCTCCCACATGGAACTGCCTGCTTCTTTAGTAGGTGATGAATATGAAACACCCCCGACTGCAAGACAGATGCCAAGCACATCCGTCATTTTCTGAACCTCTGTGAAGGGAACTGGCACTCCTGTATCTACGTCTGGTGCCGCACTTGTAACGCACAGGAAAGCTGTGAGAACTCTGGCTTTTTATTCCATCCGGATGAAACGGGAAGCCCCTGCATCCTCCCTCTTTCAGATGCAGCGCTTTTGTTTCCCCGGATACCGGAGCCAACCGAATGTACCGGAAGCATGAGCATTGCTGCTTTTACAGAGCTTTATCTGCCCTATCTGGCCGCTCAGAAGCTGCCTTTAAAGCCATGTCCCATTCCGGCACTGCTCCGGCTTCAGGAGAACCAGCAATATGACTGGTAACAAAAAGTTGCACTTTCAGGCTCTTATACGTACAGGATATGTAAAGAAAGGAGGCACTGCCTATGTTAAACGTAATTTCAATCATCCAATGTATCGATCAGGTCTTTACGAACCTGATATTTATTCCCATGATTTTTGTCCTGTATGTGAAATTCCGTCCGAAAAAGCCATGGACCAGAAGGCGCAGGAACACTTACCTGCTCTGTCTGGTACTGATCAGCTTATTCCTGCTACGGATTTTCTGTGAGAAGTTCATCTTTACACCGGTTAATTATCCACGTTTCACAGACAGCGGCTTATTCCCGCTCATCCGAGCAATTTTCTATCCCGGCATCTGAAAAATGGGGATTCGTGCCATTTAGTCCGAATCTGGGATCAGTATCCGCTTGCGTCCTATGGGAATTCATCACCTGCTTACTT
>ENA-OQMY01000318-OQMY01000318.1-human-gut-metagenome-genome-assembly--contig:-NODE-318-length-14139-cov-3.039395_pt1 | contig 14139 bp, 14 predicted proteins | sample MGYA00242623_ERZ504868 | MGnify/ENA primary metagenome ERZ504868 (study PRJEB26092, sample SAMD00036386) | human gut metagenome | host: Homo sapiens | study: EMG produced TPA metagenomics assembly of...
CTGGATCCCACCGACCCCTTCCTGGCTGGAAAGCAGACCTTCCGCGTGGACGGAAACTGGCTTGGCGCCAACATCAACGATACCTTTAAGGTGGATGTGGATTACGGCTGCACATTCATTCCTTATCCGGAAGGCCATGAAGAGCTGAAAGGACGCGGCATTGCCAGCTCGTCCATGTTCTATATCCCCAGCAACAGCAAAAACCCGGACGGCGCCTATGATTTCCTCACCTTCATCTGCGGCCCGGAGGGAACGATGCTTCAGAGCGTGTCCCACGGCGGATTCCCTTCGCTGTTGTCACAGCTGGAGAGCGACGAGTTTGTAAACGGCAGCTACAACAGCGATGTGTTCGCCGAATTGGCCGCCAGCCCAAATCTGTTTGCCCTGCCCAACGTGCCGCAGAGCACCGAGTACAATACGATCATCAAGGAAGAGGTAGAGCTTGCGCTCAATCTCAAGCAGACTCCGGAGCAGGCGCTGCAAAACATCTATGATAAGGGCTCTGAACTGTTCAAGTAGTGGTGCGCATATATTTGCTGTTTGTTAACAGGTTCGTTCTGTAGGAACGAATGCACAGTTAACTGTTCGTAAAGGGGCCTTGCATGTAAAGGCCCCTTTACACATGTTATATTGCATAGCTTCTTGAAAGGTGGATATCATCATGCTTCAACACAGGGCCATCAAAAGCAGAGCTTCAAAACGTGAAATCATACGGCGGCGGGTATTTTATTCGCGCTGCCCTGGATCATGGTTTTTTGGCGTTCAGCCTGTATCCCATCATCATGTCGGTGTATTACAGCCTGACAGACTTCAACATGTTCCAAACGCCGAAATTTGTAGGGCTTGAAAATTATTCGGCGCTGTTTCAGGATGAAAAATTTTATAAAAGCCTGGGCAATACGCTGTATATGACGGTTCTGGGCACGCCGCTGTGCCTCGTGGCAGGCCTGCTTCTGGCGGTGCTTCTGAACCAGAAGGTGCGTGCCATGCCCATTTTCCGAACGTTCTTTTATCTTCCCAGCATCGTGCCGCTTGTCGCATCCTCCATGCTGTGGCTGTGGATTTTGAACCCGCAGTACGGCCTTTTGAACAACATCCTGCAGAAACTGGGGCTGTACCAGCCCAACTGGCTGACCGACCCGCGTTTTACGAAACCTGCGCTGCTGATCATGGGCGTTTGGGGTGTCGGCAGTATTATGATCATCTTTCTGGCGGCGCTGCAGGACGTGCCCCGCACTTTGTATGAGGCTGCCGAGATCGATGGTGCAAATGCTCTGAAGCGCTTTTTTTAACATCACTCTGCCCGGAATTTCTCCTGCGATCTTTTTCCAGCTGATCATGGGGATCATCAACAATTTTCAGTATTTCACACAAGCATATCTGATGATCGGAAGTTCCACGGGCGGCGGTCTGAACGTGGTCAGCGGCGGCGCTGAAAATTCCCTGCTGTTTTATGCGCTGTATCTGTATCAGAACGCATTCAACCTTTTCAAAATGGGCAAAGCGTCCGCGATGGCCTGGATCTTGTTTGTTGTTGTGGCTGTTGTGACCGCAGTCGTTTTTAAAACGCAGGATAGGTGGGTGAGCTACGGTGAAGAATAATGCTTCTCTCGCGCGTGCGAACAAAAACATCAGGCGGCGCAAGCTGTGCGGAAAGGCGGTCACGGTATTTCTGCTTGTGGCGCTGTCCGTCGTCTTTCTGGTACCGTTTGCATGGATGCTGCTTACTTCGCTGAAGTCCATGGAAGAGGTTTATCAGCGTACTATTTTTCCGACAAAGCTGCACTTCGACAATTATATTCTGGCTGTTACGCAGATACCGTTCCTTCGCTATGCGTGGAATACCATCGTCATCACCGCACTGTGCGTTGTGGGAACCGTGATATCCTCCGCGATGGTGGCCTATTCCATGTCGAAGGTGCGGTGGAACGGGAAAAAATATTTGTTCCCGATCATCGTGGCCACGATGATGATCCCATATCAGGTCACTTTGATCCCGCTGTATATGATATGGAACAAGCTGGGGCTGATCGGCAGCATCGCGCCCCTGGTGGTGCCCGCGTTTTTCGGCGGCGCATACTACATTTTTCTGCTTCGCCAGTTCTTTAAGAGCATCCCGGATTCCCTGCTGGAAGCCGCGGAGATCGACGGCGCCGGAGAGGTGCGCATTTTTGCACAGATCATGCTGCCTTTGTGCAAACCTGCAATGGCAAGTGTCGCTATTTTCACTTTCATCAACACATGGTCCGATTTTATGGGTCCTATGCTGTATCTGAACCGTCAGGAAAGCTACACGCTTTCCATTGGCCTGCAGGCTTTTTTTGCAGCAGCACTATGTGCAGTGGGGCATTCTGATGGCGGCTTCTGCTATTTTTACGATCCCGATGATCGTCCTGTTTTTCTTTGCACAAAAATACTTTATCGAAGGCATCACGGTAACGGGTGTAAAGGGCTGATGCCGGAAAGGGTGCTTTTATGAATCGGATATTGTATGTTCCGCTGGACGAACGTGCCTGTAATTATGAATTCCCCGCGCTTCTGGCAGGCATGACAGAGGACGTCGCTCTGGTGGAACCGCCCGTCGGCTGGATGGGCTTCTAAAAAAAAAGCCGGCAGATATCGACGCGCTCTGGGCCTGGCTTTTCGAGAATGCGGGGCAATGCAGCCACGCCATCCTTTCCGTGGATACGCTGGTTTACGGCAATATCATCAATTCCCGAACGCATCACCGCCCCCTGGAGGCATGCATGGAAACACTCTCCCGGTTCACCGAGCTGAAGCGGAAAAACCCGGAGCTTTCCATTCATGCGTTCAATCTGGTGGCGCGGGTGGCGGCATATGACAGCGACGCGGAGGACCCGGATTACTGGGCGTCATACGGAAGAAAAATATGGCGTTATGCATGCCTGACAGACAAGGCCGAGCGGGGAGAGGCGGATGAGGCGGAGCGCGGGGAATGCGCCGCGCTCCGGCGCGAGATACCGGACGGCGTTCTGGCCGATTTTCTGGCGCGCCGCGCGGTGGACCGGGCGGTCAATCTTGCGTGTGTGGACCTGGTGCGGGACGGTGTATTCGATGTGCTTACCGTCCCAAAGGACGATACCGCCGAGTACGGGTATGCGGCGCTGGACCAGATGGCCATTGCAAAGAGAGTGCGCGAGCTTCGGCTGCCGGACCGCGTCCTCGTATATCCGGGAGCCGACGAGGTGGGAAGCGTGCTGTTTGCCCGTGTTTTCAACCAGATCAAAAACTACCGCCCGCGCATTTACATAAGATATTCCTCCGTGTACGGCCCGTTTATTGTGCCGCGCTATGAGGACCGGCCGCTGCAGGAGGGAATAAAAGCGCAGATCACCTCTCTGGGAGGCGTAGTTTTGGATGCGCCCGGTGATTCCGACTGCATGCTGGCTGTAAACCAGCCCGGGTAAAGCATATGATTGAATCCGTCGAGCAATATACAAAGGACCTCACCTTTTCCACGCATCTGAATTTGAATGAGCTTTTCCGTTATATGCACTATTATCACGAGGAATACGGCCGTCCGGTGGGCCTGGCGGAGGTATCGGTAGCCAATGGATGCGAAAACGACTGCATGGAATTGGGACTGCTGACCGGAACCTATGATTACCTGACCGCTGTGGGAGGCTGGAACACCGCGCAGAATACCATTGGCGTCGTGCTGGCGCAGCTTGTGATCGCGAGCTAGTTACAATGGCTTTTGCGGCAGGCCGGAGCAGCTCCGGCGGTCGGAGGAGTTCATGGCGAGCCGTCTTGCCAGCGACTGGCTGTATCAATCCAATGTGCTGCACAGGTACCTTGCGGAGACTGCGGGCACGGTGGACCCTTATGCGCTTGGGCGGCATTACAGGGATGCGGTGGAATATTTCAGGCACGGGCTGCAAGCGCTTCTGGACGAGAAGTTTACGGCCGGGATACGCGGCCGCCGTCCCATTGTGGACACGCTGCAATTCCAGTGGGACGGAATCTTTTACATCCGGCTGCATGTCCGGCTGGAAGAAGTGCTCCGCGCAGAAGGTACTAAGGAAAAGACAGATACAGGAGAATGACGCATGATCACGAAAGCCGCTTTGCTTGAAGACCTGGGCCGTGCGGGTATAGACCCGCACGGCATGCTGCTGTGCCATTTTTCAATGAAAAAGATCGGCCCCGTGGAAAACGGCGCCGACACGGTGCTGGACGCTTTGATGGAATACATGAAAAATGGATTGCTGATCGTTCCCTGTCACACCTGGAGCAATGTCGACGATGAAAACCCCGTGTTTGACGTGCGGGAAACAAAGCCCTGCGTCGGGCTTCTGCCGGACCTGTTCCGGCGGCGGGAGGGCGTGGTGCGGACGTTGCACCCCACGCATTCGCTGTGCGTTTACGGGCCCCGGGCACAGGCGTTTGCAGAAGGGCAGGAGCGGTTCGATACGCCCTGTGCGCCCGGCTCCTGTTACGGCGAGCTGCTGCGGCAAAATGCGCAGGTGATGATGGTGGGGGTCACGTTTGCCTGCAACACCAGCGTACACTGCATCGAGGAGATCGCAAACGTGCCCGGCCGCCTTACGGCAGAGCATCATCCGCTGTTTGTGCGCGATCAAAGCGGGCGGCTGCTTTCCGTGCCGTCCCGCCGCCATCAAAACGCCAATTCGGACCATTACGTCAAGCTTGAACCGGTAATGTTTCACAGGAATGTACTGCGGCGCGTCCCGTTCGGCAATGCCGAATGCCTTTTGTTCCGCGGCAAAGACCTGCTGGCCGTTACGCTGGAGCTGCTGAAAAAAGACCCGGATCTTTTCGGCAGCGGCGCGCCCGTCCCGCCGGAGTGGTATTGAATCTGCTTTTTACCGTGCGGCAAAAGGAGCGCCCTGCGGAGCGGACAAATTGATTGGAAAGAAGGAGCTGTCGTGAAAATATTGAACTTTGGCTCTCTCAACCTGGATAAGGTGTATAAAGTCGCGCACTTTGTGCGCGAGGGAGAGACCATCAGCGCACAGGAACAGAACCAGGTTTTTAGGAGGAAAGGGGCTGAACCAGTCTGTCGCGCTGGCAAGGGCGGGTATCTTTGTGGAGCATGCCGGAGCAGTGGGGCGGGAGACGACGGAATTTCACGCGCTGCTCAAGGCTGAGGGCGCCGGCACGACGTATCTGCGCGTTCTGGAAACGGTGAGCGGGCATGCCGTGATCCAGTCCTGTGCGGGACAGAATTGTATCATCGTGTACGGCGGGGCAAACCGGATGACCCGGCCGCAGGATGTGGACGCTTTTTTAAAGGACTACGGCCCCGGTGATCTGCTGCTGCTTCAGAATGAAACATCCTGTGTCCGTTATGCAATGGAACAGGCCAGAGAAAAGGGAATGACGGTCGCGTTCAATCCTTCGCCCATAGACGCTTCCCTGACACAGGAGGTGCTTGCGCTGGCGGACGTGCTGTTCGTCAACGAGACGGAGGGAGGGCTTTTGTCGGGCGCTCCGGCAAACGAAAACGAAGCGGTTTTGGCGGCGCTTGCGGAACGGTTTCCCCGCGCGGCTGTCGTTCTTACCGTGGGAGGCGAGGGCGCGCTGTACCGCAAGGGCGGCGTGCTGCTCCGCCAGAGGGCATATCCTGTGAAGGCCGTGGACACAACGGCCGCGGGAGATACATTCACAGGGTATTTTCTGGCAGGTATGATCCGCGGGTTTGACCCGGGAAAATGCCTGCGCTGCGCAAGTATGGCGGCTGCGCTTGCAGTAAGCCGGGAAGGCGCTTCGGCAAGCATTCCCACATGGAGGGAAGTATTGGATTTCAGCGCGGCGCAGGGGGAACCGCTGGAGAGCTTACGGGGAACAGGAGCCGCGGCGCTTTGACAGGCATTGGCACGGCGCGTCCATGGAAAAAAGGGCTGCCGGGAAGCGCGCCGGATGACGGAGAAAGAGGCGAATGGCATGAACACAGTCACAGTGATCCCGGCGGTGCGCGTATCCGAACAGGTCCAGCCGGAATTTCGCGTATTTTCCCATGAGGCGGATGCCCTGCAGATCGACGTGCTCCGGGGCGGATGCATATTGTTGGGCTGCACGCGGAAGCTGACGCCGGGAAAAACATCGGTGTTTCGTTACAGCCTGAAGGGGGCTGTGGGCGATGTGGAGCTGCGCTTCCGGTTTTACAGGGGAGAGAAGGAGGTGGAGACAAGCTCGGCGCCGTATCAGGTCGTTCCCGGCAGTGTGCCCGCCACAGGCCTGATCGACGGCTGCTGGATATCCATCTGCCACTGGAGCGAACAGGAAGCGGTGTTCTTTAATTCGGAACTCAAAAAAATGCGGGACGAGGATTTCGAACGGCATATCGAGGAGATGTCCCTTCTTGGAATACGGGGCGTTGTGATCCAGAATGTATTTGATTCCTCCCATTATGTGGGCCGCCATGAGATGACCTGCGGGAGCTATGACGGCCGGGCATTTTATCCTTCCGGGCTCTATCCCGGAAGAATGCCGCTTGCCGCGCGGGACCCCATTGAGGCGGTGCTGCGGGCCGCTGACCGGTGTGGTATGCATGTGCTGCTGGGTGTGGGCCTGTTCGCCTGGTTTGATTTTTCGGAACAGTCGCTGGAATGGCACAGGCGCGTTGCACGGGAGCTCTTTCAGCGGTATGGAGGCCATGCGTCCTTCTATGGCTGGTATGTTTCAGAAGAGATCATGGGAGACCTGTATTATTCGTACATGCCGCACTCCGCAGAGCGCTGGAAGGAGCTTGCCGTGTTCTTTCGCGAGTTCCGTACTTTTGTACAGGAACTTGCTCCCACAAAACCGGTGGCTTTTGCGCCCAATAATGTACGGTTCCATCTTTATGCGGAGGAATGGAAAACCATCCTGCCCTTTATTGATATTTTGATCCCGTTTGCTTTTGCGCGCGATCCGGAACATCTGAATGTCGTGCAGATGAAGCAGATCTGCGACGAATGCGGCACGCACATGTGGGTGGATATGGAGATGTTCCGGGAGCCCTTTGAGGATGGGCTTGTACCCAAGACGATGGAAGCGCTGCTTCGTGAGATCCGTCAATATGACGCTCTGGAGCAGTGCTACGGCTACCAGTATACGGGGCTGATGAACCATCCGGCCTCCCGCTTTTCTCTGGGAGGGGAGCCCGCAAAAGAATTGTATGCCCGGTATTTACAATATTATCGGGCGCGCCGTGCTGCATGGGGATATGGGGAAAAACAGCAATGATTTCCGCGGCTCGAAAAAGAGGCCCGGCGGACAAAATCGGAGGGAAAAGTATGAAGGAGATACTCGGCCGCATCGTTGCGGCGGAATTGGAAGAACGCCGGAAGCAGGGATACGATGTGGAAGCGCTGCGGCCTCTTCTGGGTAAGGCGTCCGGCAGCTGTGACGCGCTGCTGGCGCTTTCACAGCGTATCAAAGAGGCGCCCATACGGCAGGATTGGCCGTACGAGGAGCCGGACGACCTGGAAAGCGTGATGGCGGCGTGTGACCCAACGCGCAGGCGGGAAGCGTCCCGCCTGCTTTCCGATGAGGAGATCGAGGCGCGCGTCCGCTCCGCATTCCTGACTTCGGTCTGCGCATGCATCCTGGGCAAGCCCCTAGAGGAGGCTCCCTACGGCGGCCTCGAGGACATCCGCGCCGCCGCGCAGGCAAGCGGAGAATGGCCTCTGCGGGATTATGTGAGCGATGCGATGCTTACGGCGTGGGGGAGGCGGAACCCATCCTGGGTGGAAACGACCAGAGGAAGAGTGCGCTATGCCGCGTCCGATGACGACATCACCTATACCATCATGGGCATGCTGCTGCTTGAAAAGCGGGGGAAGGATTTTTCGCACGAGGATATGCGTCAGCTTTGGCTGGAGAACCTTCCGATCTATTTGTGCTGGGGCCCCGAGAGGACGGTGCTGCTGCGTGCCGGCCTTGCGGTTTTGGCGCCCGATCTGTCTTATGATATGGACGATTGGGCGGCGCGGCTGAATCCGGGCCAGGAGCTTTGCGGTGCAATGATTCGTGCGGATGCCTATGGCTATGCGTGTCCCGGCGACCCGGAGCTTGCCGCACGGCTTGCATTCCGTGACGCATCCTTTACACACCGGAAAACCGGCGTATACAGTGCAATGTTTGTTGCGGCGGCAATTGCCGCCGCGGTTACTGCGGAAAATTGGAAGGAGATCGTCGTCACCGCGCTGCAGTATGTCCCCCAGCGCAGCAGATTTTACGAACAGGCTTCCACCTGCTTGCGCATGGTGGATGACGCCGCTTCTTTCGAAGATGGTTATAACGCGGTCCATACCGAATACGGCGCGTTTGGAGCGGGGCAGGTCGTACAGGAGATCGGCACAGTCATCAATACCCTGAAGTTTGCCCGGGATGCTGAGGAGGGAATCGGCATGCAGGTGGCGCAGGGAAACGATTCCGACAGCTTTGCCTGCAGCTGCGGTTCCATTTTGGGCGCTTATTTCGCCGATGGCCTGCCTGAACACTGGTATGCGCAGTTCAATAATACGATACACACGACAATGGGGAATTTTCACGAGACCGATCTGCAGGCTCTGACAAAGCGCATGCAGCTGCTGTACAAGCGCGTTCGGCAGCCGGAAGCACCGCTTGCCTGAGTGCGCGCCCGGTTCATCTCCGTCCGATTGGCAGGCTGCCGCTCCCGTGCCCTTTATGCCGCGGCGTTGGCATAAAGGGCTTTTTTATCCGCTCCGGCGGAATTTTCTGCAAGGCGCGCAGTGGGGCGGGACTTGCGCGAAACTGCATGATTTTATCCTTTTTTTGCATAGATTTGGGCTGTTTATTATTGTATATTTATTGTACTGAAGGAAGAACCGGGCATTCCCGACTAAGGGAAAACAGCCTTTTTCTGTCGGCTGCCCGGCTATTTACTGCGAAAGGTGTTTTGATATGGACCCCATTGTAAAATACCCTGATTTCACACAGCTGGACGCGCTGAGCACACCCCTGCGGGAATATGCCAGATTGAAATGCGAGCAGGGAGCGGAAACAGGCGCCGCCGCACTGATCGGTCAATTGACGGAGACCATGCGCTGTACGGTCCGGCTTCTGCAGGAACTGCCGGACGATGCCGCTCTGTCTGCCTGTGAACCAAACGAACTGGACGCCATCCGCGCGCTGCGTGCACCGGCGCAGCGCCGCCTGTGGGAGGCGCTGCCGCCCGAGGATATCTGGATGGACAAATTGGAGGGCGCGCTGCTGGGGCGCATCATTGGCTGCCTGCTGGGCGTGCCCGTAGAAGGGCTCTCGGTGGAAAGCATGCGTGCATGGAGCGAGTACATCGGCAAGCCCTTCCCGCCGGTTTCCTATTGGGAAGAAGTGCAAAATCCGGAGCTTTGGAACTGCTACGGCCGTCAGCGCGGCGAATACCGGAAATGCGCGCTCCGGTCCGCTCCGGTAGATGACGACCTGGCCTATACACAGCTTGCGCTGCTGATTTTGGAAGAATACGGGCCTGATTTTACGACCGAGGACGTTGGGGAGGCATGGAAAAAATATCTTCCCGTTGCCTGTACGGCGGAGCAGGCCGCTTTGGACAACCTGAAAAAAGGCGTGCCGGCGCGGGAGGCTGCGGACAGGGACAATCCGTTCTGCCAGTGGATCGGCGCCGCCATCCGTTCTGACGGATTTGGCTGGGCAGCGGCCGGCCTGCCGGAGCTGGCGGCAGAAATGGCCTGGCGCGACGCCCGCCTGAGCCACAGGCGCAACGGTATTTACGGAGAGATGTTCCTGGCGGCGGCACAGAGTGCGGCTTTTGCTGTGAGCGACCCCCTGGACGCCGTGCGGGCCGGCATGGCGGAGATCCCACGGGAGTGCCTGCTTTACCGGGACCTTGCCTGGGCGCTGGAGCATTGCGGCGCGGTGCGCGGCCACGGCGATGCGCGTCGGCTGGTGGATGAACGGTTCGCGGGAATGCATGCCGTTCACACCAACAACAACCTGTGTCTGATCGTGTTTGGCCTCAAGCTGGCGGAGGGAGACCTGATGCGGGGACTGTCCCAGACTGTTGCGATGGGCCTTGACAGCGACTGTACCGCCGCCTCCGCAGGCAGCATTCTGGGCGCGGTTTTGGGCAAGAGCGCGATCGCCCCGGAGCTGTACGAGTGCTTTCACGACCGTATGGATACTTACCTGAAGAACACGGAGGCGTTTTCGATACGGGATATGGCCAAGCGGTATTCCGCGCTTGCACACAAAGTGCATTCCCGGCTGTGACCGCCGCCTTAGGAACATGCCGCCAGAAAAACGGGGAGGCTGCCGCTGTTGCAGGCGTTCGCCCCGTTTTTTTCGGTTTTCTATGGCCGTTCAAACGGCTGAACGCCGGGATTCGCCCGAAAGATGAGTATTTCTGCTGATTTTGCAAATTGCTATTGTGCGCACAGTACAGTTTGGGATATAATATAAAACGGCCTTGAGGCAAGGCCGTTTTTTGTGTTGCAATTTTACATCAATAAAAGAGGGGTTAGTACAAATGAGAACTGTTGGCACCACTTCGCGCGGCGTACGCTGCCCGGTCGTCCGTGAGGGCGACGATCTGGTCAAAATCGTCACCGATGCCATCCTCGCCTGCGGTGAAGAGCAGGGCCTCACCTTCCATGACCGCGATATCGTGGCTGTTACAGAGGCTGTTGTGGCACGCAGCCAGGGGAACTACGCCGGTGTGGAGGACATCGCCGCCGACTGCCGCGCAAAATTCGGCGCCGATACGGTGGCGCTCACATTTCCCATCCTCAGCCGCAACCGCATTGCCATCTGCCTGAAAGGCATTGCAAAGGCTTTTAAAAAAGTGTATATCCTTATGAGCTATCCCTCCGACGAGGTTGGAAACCATCTGTTCGACGAGGACCTGCTGGATGAAAAGGGCGTAAACCCCTGGAGCGACGTGCTGGACGAGGCGAAATACCGCGAGCTGTTCGGCTATGAGAAGCATCCCTTCACCGGTGTGGATTATGTGGAGTATTACGGAGACCTGTTCCGTGCGGAGGGCTGCGAGCCGGTATTCCTGTTCGGAAATGACGTGCGCGCCGTGCTGCCGTATACAAAGAATGTGCTGTGCTGCGACATCCACACCCGCGAGCGCTCCAGGCGCCGCCTGCTGGCTGCGGGCGCGGAAAAGGTGCTGCTGCTGAGCGACCTTATGACGGCCCCGGTGAACGGCAGCGGGTACAACGAGCAGTTTGGCCTGCTGGGCTCAAACAAGGCCACGGAGGAAAGCGTGAAGCTGTTCCCGCGCGATTGCCGCAGCTTTGTGGACGCGCTTGCACAGAGCCTGCGCAGCGCCACGGGCAGACAGATCGAGGTCATGGTGTACGGCGACGGAGCCTTTAAGGACCCCGTGGGCAAGATCTGGGAGCTGGCCGACCCTGTCGTGAGCCCCGCATACACCAGCGGCTTGGAGGGCCAGCCCAATGAGCTGAAGCTGAAGTATCTGGCGGACAACGATTTTGCCTCTCTTTCCGGCGATGCGCTGACCAGCGCCATCAAGGACAGCATCTCCCACAAAAATGCGGATTTGAAGGGCCAGATGTCCAGCCAGGGCACCACGCCCCGCCGCCTGACAGACCTGATCGGCAGCCTGTGCGACCTGACCTCCGGCTCCGGCGACAAGGGGACCCCCATCATCCTCATCCAGGGCTATTTCGACAATTTTGCCGTATAAATCGCAAAAGCACCCCCATCCGAGGATGGGGGTGCTTTTCTGTTGCGGGGCTGTTTGCCCGTCCGGCGCACATCCGGGCGGCATGCCCTTACAGCAGACCGCGAATCAGCTCTGCGGCATCCGCTATGTATTGGGCCAGCGGCTTTTCCGGAAGGCCCGCAATGTGCGCCCCGCATTTGGCAACGGGGATGAGCACCTTGTGAGCCGGGCTTTCCGCCACGGCGCGGGCCATGGCCGGGCTGCATTCGCCCAGCATGCTGTTTGCCATCACAAGGCCGATGGGACCCGCCAGAATACGCGCCCGCGCGGCGTTCACGATCACGGCGTTTTCTCCCGTGGCTCCGGCGGATGCACCCGCCCGGAGCATGGCGCTGGTGGCCAGCGCGTTGGTGCCCACCGCCACGATCTCCTGCGTCACGCCGCCCGCGCGCAGCGCCTCGATGAGCGCGCGGCCAAAGCCGCCTCCCTGCCCGTCGATGATAACAATATCCATATTCCGTCCTCCTTACATCAGCGGCGAGAAGAAGCGCAGGAACACCTGCGCCAGCCATTTGTACAGCGGCGTGCGCAGCACATCCGCCATCGTTACCTCATGGCTTTCAGCCAGCGTGGCGCGCACGTCTTCCAGCACGTCCCGCACCATATGGCCGCCGTAAAACGCGCAGCAGTTTTCAAAGTGCAGGTACAGGCTGCGGTAATCCATGTTGGCGCTGCCCACAATGGCCTCGCGGTCGTCGCTGACATACATTTTTGCGTGCACGAAGCCGGGGGTGTACTCGTAAATGCGCACACCCGCTTCCAGCAGGCGCGGATAATAGCTCTGCGTCACATAATACACATACCATTTATCCGGCACACCGGGCGTGAGGATGCGCACGTCCACGCCGCTTTTGGCTGCAAGGCACAGCGGCGGTGACCATCTCGTTGTCCACGATCAGGTAGGGCGTAACGATGTACACATAATCCCGCGCGTGCTGAAGCACGTTCAGATACGCGCTTTCGGCCACGGCTTCGCCGTCCAGCGGAGAATCACAATAGGGCTGCACATAGCCGTCCGCTTCGTATTCGCCCAGGGGCATATAATCGGTGTACGGGGTGGTGGTGCCCGCCACAAAGTCCCACATTTTCAAAAATGTTACGGTAAGCGGATAAACGCCCGGCCCTTTCAGCATCAGGCCCGTATCCTTCCACACGCCGCAGCGTTGCTTGCGGTTGATGTACTCGTCCGCAAAGTTCAGCCCGCCGGTGAAAGCTGTTTCACCGTCCACGACGGTGATCTTGCGGTGGTCTCGGTGGTTGAGCATTTTATAGTCAGAGATATGCAGCGAAAAATGCAGCGCATTGAATACATGGCACTTGATGCCCGCGCGGCGTATCTCTTCGTCATAATCACCGGGCAGTGTGAACATGGAACCGAAGCCGTCGTAGATCAGGCGCACGTCCACGCCCGCGGCGGCTTTTTCCTTAAGCACGGCCAGCGTTTCGTTCCACATTTCGCCTTCTTCAACGATAAAATATTCCATGAAGATATATTTCTTCGCGCCGCGGATGACCTCCAGAAAACGGGCGAAAAAATCCTGCCCCATGGGATAATACTCGCTCTGCGTGTTGCAGTAGAGAGGGGCCGAGGCGTTGCGGGACAGATATTCCACGCTGCGGCGAAAAGCGGGCTCCCGGGCGTACAGGGCCTCTGTTACCGCATCGTCCTGCACCATGGCGGCGGACGCGGCCCGTTCGATGTCTGCAAATTTGCGCGCGTTTTTGGGGGTGACGCCCTGGTTGCCCCACCACAGGTAGAATACCGCCCCTGTAACGGGCAGGGCCACCACAATGAGCAGCCACATGATTTTGTAAGCGGGATTGATGTTGTCGCGTTCGATCACGGCGATGACCACCAGCACGCTGACCAGCGTGAGGATGATGTAAGCCACCGTACCCGCGCGGCTGAATACCAGCATGAGCGCCGCAAAAAGTCCCACCTGGCATGCGATCAGAAGCCCGAACAGGAATGTCCGGGAGAGCAGAAATTTGAGTATCTTTTTCACACCGTACCTCCACACAGACGCAAGAGAGCGCTTGTCCCGATGCTTTATAGTGTACCATATTTCGCGCAAAAAAAATAGTAATGCAGTAGGCTTTGCCGGGAGTGACCGGGAAAACTGCCGGTAAAAAGGCGCGCCCCGCAATGCGGAGCGCGCCTTGTAAGGTTTGTATGGGGCGATTCAGGCGGCGCTGTCGGAACCGGATGCGCCGGATGCGGGCGTGCTGCCGCTCTGCGCGGCGGAATAAGTGCCGATGGTAACGCTGTTGACGATGACGTCTTCCAGCGGGCGGTCGTCTTCGCCGCATTCCACGGCGGCAATGGCGTCCACGACGTCCATGCCGTCGTACACCTGGCCGAACACGGTGTTCAGGTTGTCAAGATAAGGCGCGCCGCCCACGGCCTGATAGGCGGTTACCACGGCCTCGCGCAC
>ENA-OQMY01000319-OQMY01000319.1-human-gut-metagenome-genome-assembly--contig:-NODE-319-length-14118-cov-3.002573_pt1 | contig 14118 bp, 14 predicted proteins | sample MGYA00242623_ERZ504868 | MGnify/ENA primary metagenome ERZ504868 (study PRJEB26092, sample SAMD00036386) | human gut metagenome | host: Homo sapiens | study: EMG produced TPA metagenomics assembly of...
AAGGGGATTGATGGTATAATAACCTCAAACCCGCCGCTTGCGCGGCTGCGCGCACTTCGTGCGCTGATGCGCTTTTGCGCATGGGCCTGAAATATTGCATCGCGGAAAACCGCGGCAGTTCCCCGCCAGCCAAAAGCGTGGCGGGCGTTTGATGCGCGGTCCGGTCCGGGCGGCTGCACATTTCGCGGATATTTTGGTCTGCCGTGCTTGCGCTTTTCTCAAAACGCGGCTTCGGGGACTAAAACTCCGCCGCGTTTTTGCTGAGGCCGTCCCGGACGGCTTCCCTGATGCAAAAGATGCCGAAAAGGTCGCGCGGCGGACTGTCGTCGTGCGGGAAGGATAAGCCATGGAGGATTGTATCATCATCGGAGCAGGCGCGGCCGGGCTGTTTGCCGCCGGCGCTGCCGTGCACGCGGGCAAACGCGTCACGGTTCTGGAGCATATGGACGCGCCGGGCAAAAAAGCTGCTCATTACAGGCAAGGGGCGGTGCAATGTCACCAACAACTGCGGTCCGGATGAGTTTTTGAAAAATGTGCGCCGCAATCCGCGTTTTTTGTATTCGGCGCTCAACGCCTGCCCGCCCGCTTTCGTGATGGAGCTGCTGGAAAAAGGGCTGGGCGTGCCGCTTAAAACGGAGCGGGGGCGGCGGGTATTTCCTCAGAGCGACCGCGCGCAGGACGTGCTGGACGCTCTGCTGCGCTGGGCGAAGGGTGCGCGTCTGCGGTACGAGGGCGCACGGGAGCTGATGTTGGAGAACGGCCGCTGCACGGGCGTGCGCCTGCAGAGCGGCGAAGCGCTGCGTGCCGGGGCCGTGCTCGTGGCAACGGGCGGCGTGTCTTATCCGGTGACGGGCTCCACGGGCGACGGCTACCGTTTCGCACGGCAGGCGGGCCACACCGTAATGCCGCCGGAGCCGAGCCTTGTTTCCCTGGTGGAGCGCGGAGGGGTGTGCAGGCGTATGATGGGTCTTTCCCTTAAAAATGTGGCGCTCACACTGTACGAAGGAAAAAAGGCGCTGTTTTGCGAGCAGGGTGAGATGCTGTTCACGCATTTCGGCATGTCCGGGCCGCTGGTGCTTTCCGCCAGCGCACACATCCGGGATATGAAAAAATACGGCTACCGCGTCTGTATTGACCTCAAGCCTGCGCTGCCGCCGGAAAAGCTTTATAAGCGCGTCTCCGAGGACTTTGCGCTTCTTGCGAACCGGGAGGCTGCGAACTGCCTTGTGAAGCTGCTTCCGGCCTCCATGCAGCCTGTGATGCTGGACGTGTGGGGCATGGACCCGCAGCGCAAGGTGAACCAGATCACTCGGGAGGAGCGCCGGCGCCTGGTGGAGCTGCTGAAAGCGTTCCCGGTCGAGCTGGCCGGAAAGGGCGACCTTGCCCATGCCGTCGTTACCAGCGGCGGCGTCAGCGTAAAGGAAGTGGACCCCAAAACAATGCAGAGCAAGCTGTGTCCGGGGCTGTATTTCGCGGGCGAGGTGCTGGATGTGGACGCGTACACGGGCGGCTACAACCTGGGAATCGCGTTCGCCACAGCATATGCGGCGGCAAGCCATCTGTAATCGGCCGGACGGCTGTCAATCATGACCGGGCGCATGCCGCAGTGCGGAGCGTCCTGGGGGGGAAGAGGAGAAAAATATGATTTCCATTGCCATCGACGGCCCGTCCGGTGCGGGCAAATCCAGTCTGTCGCGGCGGCTTGCCGCGGAGCTTGGCTACATTTATGTCGATACCGGCGCCATGTACCGTACCATCGGGCTGCATGTGCTGCGCAGCGGCGCAGACACCGAGGATGAGGATGCCGTGGCGGCGCTCCTGCCGGGCATCCGGCTGGAGATGCGCTATGTGGACGGTGTGCAGCATATGTTTTTGAACGGGGAGGACGTTTCCGGCCTCATCCGCACCGGAGGAGGTGTCCATGGCTGCATCCCATGTTTCGGCACACCCGTCGGTGCGCGCGTTCCTGCTGGACGCCCAGCGTGCATTGGCAAAGGATAACAATGTGCTTATGGATGGGCGCGACATCGGTACTGTGGTGCTGCCCGGTGCGCAGGTGAAGATATTTCTGACGGCCAGCGCGGGAGACCGCGCCCGGCGCCGCTACGATGAATTGATTGCCCGCGGGGAATGGGTGAGCTACGAGCAGGTGCTGGCGGATGTGGAACGGCGGGACTATAACGACACCCACCGTGCCGCCGCGCCGCTGCGCCCCGCTGCGGATGCCGTTACCGTGGACACCACGGGCTTTACCTTCGACGATGCGTTCGCGCTGCTGCTGTCCACCATCCGCGCGCGTCTGGGGCAGGAGGGATAACGATGTGGTTTTACTGGATCATCGTGCCGTTGGCGTGGCTGGTGTGGCACATCGCGTTCCGGATCCGGGTCATCGGAAGGGAGAACCTCATCCATGACAGGGGCTTCGTCATCGCGCCCAACCACATCTCCGCCATCGACCCTGTATTCGTCGTTATTGCCCGGTTTTGGGGCAGGCCCATGGTCATCATGGCCAAAGAAGAGCTGTTCGAGATCAGCCGCCTGCTGAACTGGGCCTGGCGGCATGTGGGCGTCGTTTGTGTGCGCCGGGGAAAGGGCGACGCCACAGTGGTGGAAAACACTGTGCGCGAGGTGCGCGAGGGCCGCGGGGCGCTGGTCTTCCCCGAGGGCACGCGTACCAAGGAAGGCAACCTGGGTAAGCTGAAGAGCGGAGCATTTGTCATTGCGGCCGAAGCGGGCGTGGATATGATCCCCTGCCGTATCATCTACAAAGGCGGAAAAATGCGGGTGTTCGGCCGCTGCACCGTAGTGTTCGGCAAGCCGATCCCCGCGGAAAAACTTGAAGCTGGGCGAGCCGCGCAGCGCCGCCCGCCTGCGCGAATGCAAGGCGTTGCTGGCGGAAGAGCTGGAAAAGCTGCTGGAGGAAAACCGGCAATACTTATAAAACGTGTAAAAGAGAAAGTGCGCTGCCTGCGGCGCCCTTTTTACCAAGGAGCTGTGATATGAAGATCAGTTAAGGCAAAGACGGCGGTCTTCTGCTTCGGAGTGGACCGTGCGTAAAGCTCACCTACGGCCTGCTGGAGCAGGGCGTGCGGGTGGCTACGCTCGGGGCCGCTCATCCATAATCCTCAATGCGTGGCGGACCTTGCGGCCCGGGCGCCGTTACCGTGGATACACCCGAACAGGTGCCCGACGGCTACGAGGTGGTGGTGCGCAGCCACGGCGTGCCGCAGTGCGTGTACGATGCGCTTGGGGCCCGGGGCCTTGTGGTGCATGACGCCACCTGCCCCTTTGTGGCCAAGATCCACCGCCTGGCCCGCAGGGCGGGTGAGGAGGGCAGGACCCTGCTGGTCGCAGGTGACAAAAACCATCCCGAGGTGCAGGGCATCGTTGGACACACACGGGGCAGTGTATTTGTTTTTGCCGATTTGGAGGAATTGAAAGCACTTTTAACACCAGAAAATACCAAAAATGGGATTTTCGTGGTAGCTCAAACCACTTTTGAGGTGAAAAAGTGGCAAGAATGCGTAGAGTTTCTCAAAAAAGTATATACAAATCCGAGCATATTTGATACAATATGTAATGCAACATGGGCGAGGCAGCATGAGGCGGAGTGCCTTGCGCGCCAATGCGACCTGATGGTCGTCATCGGCGGGCGGCAGTCCTCCAACACCCAGAAACTCGTATCCGTTGCCGGGCGCCATACAAAGGCCGCCGCCGTGGAGACAGCACAGGAGCTGGACCCCGCGTGGTGGCGCGGCGCAGGCACGGTGGGAGTGACGGCGGGTGCATCCACGCCCTCGTCTATTATTGAGGAGGTACTGAGCAGTATGAGCGAGGAAATTCGTGAAGAGGAATTGAGCTTTGAGGAAATGATCGACGCTTCCTTGAAGCCGGTATACAATGGAAAGGTCGTAAAGGGCATCGTCACCGGCGTTTCCCCCAGCGAGATCCAGGTGGATATCGGCACGAAGCAGACCGGTTTCGTCAAGCTCGAGGAACTCACCAATGACCCGTCCGCCAAAGCGGAGGATCTGGTCAAGAAAGGTGACGAGCTCGACCTCATCGTAACAAAGGTAAACGACCAGGAAGGCGTCGTCTATCTTTCCAAAAAGCGTCTGGATGAGAACAAGGGCCGCGAGGCCGTTGCCGCCGCTGTCGAGAGCGGCGAGATCCTGGAGGGCTTCGTCACCGAGGCCAACTCCGGCGGCGTTGTGGTGCTGGTGAATAACGTGCGCGTGTTCGTGCCGCGCTCCCAGGCCACGCTGCGCCATGGCGAGGATTATACCGCCCTGGTGAAAACGAATGTCCGCCTGAAGATGAAGCAGTGCGAAGGCCGCCACATCGTGGGTTCCATCCGCGAGGTCCTGGCCGCCGAGAACGACGCCAAGCGCGAGGAGTTCTGGGCCAATGTGGAAATCGGCAAGCAGTACACGGGCGTTGTCAAGAGCCTGACCAACTACGGTGCGTTCGTGGATATCGGCGGCGTGGACGGCCTGGTGCATATCAGCGAACTGTCCTGGAACCGCATCAAGCATCCGTCCGAGGTCGTGAGCGTCGGCGATACCATCGATGTGTACGTCAAGGATATTGACACCGAGAACAAAAAAGTGTCTCTGGGCTATAAGAAAGCCGAGGACAATCCCTGGGAGAAATTCAAGGCCGAATATCCCATCGGCAGCGTGTTCAAGGCGCCCGTGGTGTCCATCACCAAGTTCGGCGCATTTGTGCGCATCCTGCCGGGCATCGACGGCCTGGTGCATATCAGTGAGATTTCCAACGAGCGTGTTGAGAAGGTCTCCGATGTGCTGAGCGTAGGCCAGGAAGTGGAAGTGAAACTCACCGATGTGGACTTCGAGAAAAAGCGCATCAGCCTTTCGATGAAGGCGCTGCTCTCCGGCAGCGAAGCGGACGGCGAGGACGCCGAGTGATTTAAAACCGGAAAACGGCCATGCGGAGCGATCCGTATGGCCGTTTTTTATTGTGCCGCGGCAAAAATGCTTCCGACGGTCCGTTCCGGTGTGCTTGGAAGATTGTCATAGATTTTTAAGATTTTTTTTGAAATGAAACCGGATGCGGGCGCGTCTACTATAATGGAAAGACAATGTCAGCGATACTGCGGCGGCGGGATATCATGTGCCGTTTTTGCATACAATGATAAAGTATGCCGCGGACCGTGGAGGTTTGGCAGGAAGGGTTGCAGATGTGGGTTTGAGAGCAATGAAGAAAAGATGTGTAGCGGTGCTGACAGCAGCGCTGTGCCTGATGCTGGTGTTGGGGCTGCAGGCATGCGCCGGGTCCGGCGGAGGGCGGCCCATACAGGACCCTCAGGCGGGAACGGTGCTTCCCGAGGGAGCTAAAAAAGAAGAAGGCGTGGTACTGGACGCCTCGGACGGACAGTTCATCCTCCGTGCCGCAGGCGGCGGAGAGTATGTGTTCCGTATGGACGGCGCCGAGGACATGGTAGAAGGCGGCGTACAGGCCGGCCAGTATGTGCGCATCTGGTACGACGGCGTTTTGACGGACACCAACGCCCGAAATGTAAAGCTGCTGCGCATAGAGGCCGCGCAGGAAACGCAGCCCGACTCCCTTTCGATGGGGAGCACGGCCGACGGCGTTGTAACGGCGTTCGATGAAGAGAGCATCACACTTCGGACGGCGGGCGGTGAAACCTACACCTTTGCGGCGGGCCGGAGCGTACGTGCGCTGAAGGGCGAACCACGCGAGGGAATGTGGGCGCGCGTGTATTTTGATGGCGCACCGGACGGCGCGGTGGTGAGCCGTGTGACAGCGCGCGTATCGGAGGGAGATGTGTTCACCCTGGCGGGACGTATCCGCGCCGTGGATGAAAAGGCGGATACGATCACCTTTTTGGCAGATACAGGGGAACGTTATATCTTCGCGCTGGGCTTCGCCGAGGTGGATATGCCGGATGGCCTGCGCGCGGGAAGCTGCGCGGTGCTGAGCTATTCGGGCAGCGCCGCGCCGGAGGATACATCCCATGCCATGCTGCTGCGTGTGCAGGCGGAAAAGCTGGCGGATGCACAGGCTGTGCGGGGCACGGTGTGTTCCGTGAACAGCAAACAGGGCAGCATCGGGGTATGTACGGCGGACGGACGTGTACTTGCCTTCTACACGGGGAAATCCCTCACCGGGCAGCAGGGCGGAGTGGAGCCGGGAGATGGTGTGCGCGTCACTTATTCCGGTTGCATCAGCGGGGAATCCACCCGTTCCGCACAGCTTCTGTCACTGGAGGTCACGGCCCGGAAAGATGCCAATAAGAGCGCCGTGCTCGGTACGGTGCGTGCCGTGAGCGATACCGCACTGACGCTGGCCGCCGCCGACGGCCGGACACTGAAATTTGAAGCTGTGCCGGGAAAGTCTTTTCCGGAGGAGCTGAAAAAAGGCGATACGGTCCGCGTGTCCTACACCGGGTGGATCGAAGGGGAGGATACCTCTGAGGCTGTTTACGCTTCCGTTTCCCGTGCATATGCCTGAACCAGCGCGGTTGTTTTGATTCGCCGCTTCTCCCGGTGAGTCCTTCATAAAAATATTTCCGCTGTGAAAACGCGATGCGATTTCACAGTGGTTTTTTTTGCCGGAATATTGTAATATAGAAGCTGGATATCATCGGCGCGGGCCCCGCGCGGGCCGGCGGAATAAACAGAGGGAGGTGGCTGCGGGATGGCGCGCAAACAACAGAATGACCCGCTGCGCTATGCGGCGAACCTGACGGCGCTGGCGGCGGCGGTGTATTTGGGCGTCACGGCGCTGCTGCGTTTGGCCGTAGGGCAGCTGCTGCGCCTGTTCAACAAAAGCGCTACGCTGGAAAACCCCATTGCTGTGCCTGAGTGGGTGCTGGGCGTATTCAACGTTCTTCTGCCCGCCGCCGGGTTGGCGGCAGCGTTCTGGCTGCTGGCCGTGGGAGTGCGCGCTACGCCCATGCGCCTGCGGATTTCGGTGCAGATGCCTCGGGACGGGCGGCTGTGGCTGTTCGTGCCGGTGTTTTTAGGGGCGGGCTTTCTATGCAGCCTGCTTACTACGCTTTTGCAGCGGCTGCTGGCCGCGTTCACCCGGTACCGCGCGCCGGAGGCCATCCGTCTGCCACAAAGCGGATTTGCCACGTTTTTGTATTTCATCGGCATGTGTGTGGTACCCGCCGTACTGGAGGAGCTGCTGGTGCGCGGCGCCATGCAGGCAGTGCTTTCCCGCTGGGGAACATGGTTTTCCATCGTTGTATCCAGTGTGGTGTTCACGCTGCTGCACGGCGATATCGCGCAGATGCCGTCTCTGTTCATCCTGTCGGTGCTCATGGGGCTGGCGGCCTACTGTACCGGCTCTCTGGCGCTGGGAATGGCGTTGCACTTTTGCTTATAACACAATGTCGTTTCGTTTTTTTTATATGCGGCGCAGAAGATGGACGGTGCGTCCGCCTTTGCGTTTGCGGGATACCTGGTGGCCGTGTTCTGCGTGGGGGCCGTGGTGTGTCTTGCGGCCATTCGCCGCCTGGGCGTAATGCGCCGTTTCAGGCCCATCCCCCGGGTATACGACCCCAAGAACCGCCAGAGCCGTCTGGAGCGCCTGGCGTCTGCGCCGCTGTTCCCGCTGGTGATGGCGTGCATGGCGCTGCGCGCGGCATGGCCGCTGTTCGCGAAATAAGGAAAGTTGGTTTCATATGGATGATATCACGTTGATGCGTCTGGCGCTGGCCGAAGCGGAAAAAGCCGCTGCGTTGGGCGAGGTGCCTGTAGGCGCGGTAGTGGCGAAGGACGGGGAGCCTGTGGCGGTGGCACACAACACGCGGGAGACCGGCAAGAATGCCACGCATCACGCCGAGCTGCTGGCCATAGACGCGGCATGCCGCGCTTTGGGCGGCTGGCGGCTGTGGCAATGCGAGTTATTTGTGACGCTGGAGCCGTGCCCCATGTGCGCAGGGGCCATCGTCAACAGCCGTATCAAGCGCGTCGTGTACGGCGCACGGGATGCAAAGGCGGGTTGCTGCGGCAGCGTAACGGATCTGTTTGCGCTGCCTTTCAATCACCGCCCCCAGGTGGAGGGCGGGCTGCTGGAGGACGAATGCGCCGCGCTGCTGGCGGCGTTTTTTGAAGAGCTGCGCCGCAGGCGCAGAGAGGGGAGCAAGCCGAAATGGAAAAAACCGCAATCGTGACAGGAGCTTCCCGCGGCATCGGCGCAGCCGCAGCGCTGGCGCTGGCCGCGCAGGGGTGCCGTGTGGCCGTGTGCTGCCGCACCCGGCGGGACAGTGCCGAAAGCGTGGCGGCTCGTATCCGCGCTGCGGGCGGCACGGCGGCAGTATTCTGTGCAGATGTCTCTGACGAAGCGGCGGTGCGCACGATGTTTGCGCAGGTAGAGCAGACGCTGGGGCCGGCGGACATCCTTGTCAATAATGCGGGCGTTGCACAGCAGAAGCTGTTCACAGATATCACTGCGGCTGAGTGGGACGCCATGTTCGGCGTATGCGTGAAAGGCGCGTTCCACTGCTGCCAGGCCGCGCTGCCGCATATGATACGCCAAAAGTGGGGCCGCATCATCAATATTTCTTCCATGTGGGGGCAGGTGGGGGCCTCCTGCGAGGTGCACTATTCCGCGGCAAAAGGCGGCGCTTATCGGCTTTACCAAGGCATTGGCCAAGGAGGAAGGCCCAAGCGGAATAACGGTAAATTGTGTGGCGCCGGGCGTAGTGGAAACGGATATGATGGCTGTTTTCTCCCCGGAGGATAAGGCGGCGCTTGCAGAGGAAACGCCGCTGTGCCGTCTGGGCGCGCCGGAGGACGTGGCCGCTGCCGTCGCGTTTCTCGCATCGGACGCGGGCGCTTTTTTCACGGGGCAGGTATTGGCGCCCAACGGCGGGTTTGTCGTCTGAGGCTTTTATAGATGTAATATAAGGGCGGGAGCCTTGTGTGCTCCCGCCCTTTTCAGAATACCGGAATATTTGCGCGCGGCTGTAAAGCCATTTCGACCTGAGCTGTAAAGGGGAATTCCGCCGCCGTCCCGTTGATGAAATCCACCCGGTAGCCTGTCCCGTCCTTGTGGAAAAAACCGCTCTCCGGTACGATGCGCAGATAACACAGGTTGGAGTCGCCTTCATCGTTGCAGGCAAAGTGCCACGGCTCGAACGCCCCCGCCAGCGCTTCGCGCGCCGCCTGGTTGGCAGGCAGCAGCGGATGTCCCATGAAATGGGCTTTGCACTTAAAGGTGTGAAAACTGCTGCAGAGCGAAACACAGGGGTTTGCTTTCATCTCCCGCACTTTGGCGGAACGGCCGTGCGTGACCACCCAGAATGCGCCGCCCATATAACAGGCGTCCACCACCCGCTGCGAAGGAACGTTCTCCCGCGCGGTCGCCAATACGAAGGTGCAGTCCTTTTCGAAAAGCTCGCGCAGGACCTCCAGGCTTTTTTCATATGCCGTCATAACGCGTCCCTTTCTCCGGACGGCTGAACGCGCCCGGCTCGATGTTCCGCGGGCGCCTTTGGTGCCGGCCCGCCTTGTGGCATCATTTTATCATGCACATCGTCCGCATACCAGCTTTTTTTGACGAAAGCGCGGCGGTATGTGTTTTTCTGCATTTTGTCTGCGCCGCAGGCACGAGGACGGCTTATTGTTTGCGCCGGGCAGCCATTGTTGAAAACCTCTTGTCAAACTATACAATCTTATGCTGGAAGATTGTACGTAAGATTTTTTCTTTTTTTACAACATTATCTTTAAAAAGCGACGCGATTGTGATAATATTTTTGTATAAGTTGCTGCCATGCGTTTTTGCGCAGGGCGGAAAAGAGGGTTGTTGTTTATGAATTACGCAAACGATCACATCCGAAACGTCCTCATAGCGGGCCACGGCGGCGCCGGGAAAACCAGCCTCGCCGAAGCGCTGCTGTTTACCGCCAAGAGCACCGACCGCCTGGGCCGTGTGGAAGACGGGAACACCGTATGCGATTACGACCCCGAGGAGGCCAAGCGCCGCGCATCCTTGTCGCTGGCCGTAGCGCCTGTCGAGTATGACGGCGTAAAAATAAATCTGATCGACACGCCGGGTCTGTTTGATTTTGAGCTGGGTCTGCACGAGGGCATCCGCGCCGCCGAGAGCGTGCTCATTACAGTGTCCGGCCGCAGCGGCCTCACCGTCGGTGCGCAGAAGGCGTACAAGCTGGCGCTGAAACACGGCAAGAGCCGTATGATCTACATCTCTAAAATCGACGCCGAGCATGCCGATTTCTATAAAGTATTTGAAGAGCTGAAAGCGGAGTTCGGCCCGTCCATCTGTCCGGTGGTCGTGCCCATCGAGCAGGCCGGCGGCCGCGTGTTTGTGAACCTGATCGAATCCAAGGCGTACAGCTACGTCAACGGCACGGCCCGCGAAGTGCCTATGCCCAAATACGGCCATCGGGAGGACGGGCTGATCGAGGCCATGCGCGAGGCTGTGGCCGAGACCGATGACGCGCTGATGGAGAAATTCTTCGAGGGTGAGCCCTTCACGCAGGAGGAGTTGACGGAGGGTGTGCGCGTAGGCGTTAAAACGGGCGCCATCACGCCGGTACTCTGCGGCTGCTCCACTGCGCTGGCGGGTACGGACATGGTGCTGCGCTACATCAAAAAGCTGCTGCCCAGCGCAGCGCGCGGCGCTGGGTGCGTTGCGGCGGACCGCGACGGAAACGAAGTGGAGATCGCCTGCGAGGCGAAAGACCCGCTGTGCGCATATGTATTCAAAACAGTAGCAGACCCGTTTGTGGGTAAGATGAGCTATGTCAAGGTTGTCAGCGGCACGCTCAAGGCGGACTCTCCGGTGGTAAACAGCCGCACGGGCGAGCCCGAACGCATGGGCAAGCTGGTGTTCGTGAAAGGAAAAAAGCAGACGGATGCGGCGGAGATCGGCGCGGGCGACATCGGTGCCATTACCAAGCTGCCTGCCGCGCAGACGGGCGACACGCTGTGTGCGCCGGGCCGTGTGGTGAGCCTGCCGCGCCCCGAGTTCCCCCGGCCTACGCTGTCCATGGCCATCAAGGTAAAGCAGAAAGGCGACGAGAGCAAGATCAGCGGCGCGTTGCAGCGCCTGATGGAAGAGGACCCGACGCTGGGGTACGCCGTCAACACCGAGACGGTGCAGCAGGTGATATCCGGTTTGGGAGAGCAGCATCTGGATGTGGTGTGCGCCAAACTCAAAAGCAAGTTTGGCGTGGAGGTGAGCCTCACCGAGCCGCGTATCGCATACCGTGAATCCATCCGTAAGAAATGTAAGGCACAGGGCCGCCATAAGAAGCAGACGGGCGGTCACGGCCAGTTTGGCGACGTATGGATCGAATTCGAGCCGACGGACGAGGGAGAGTTTGTATTTGCCGAGAACGTGTTCGGCGGCAGCGTGCCCAAGAACTATTTCCCGGCGGTGGAAAAAGGCCTGCAGGAGGCCGTGCGCCACGGCGTGCTGGCCGGCTACCCCGTGGTGGGCCTGAAGGCCACGCTGCTGGACGGCAGCTACCACCCGGTGGATTCTTCCGAAATGGCGTTTAAGATGGCTGCGAAGCTGGCCTACAAGGCTGCGCTGCCCGAGGCTGGCCCCGTGTTGCTGGAGCCCATCGGCAACCTGATGGCTACTGTTCCGGGCGATGTACTGGGTGACATCATGGGCGAGGTGACAAAGCGGCGCGGCCGCGTGCTGGGCATGCATCCGGCCGAGGATGGTCAGCAGACGCTGGAAGCCGACGTGCCGGTCAGTGAGATGCATGATTTCACCACCTATCTGCGCCAGCTCACGCAAGGACGCGGCAGCTTTGTATTTGAATTCACCCGCTATGAGCCGCTGCCCTCCAATTTGGAGCCGAAGGTCATCGAGGAAGCGAAGAAGTTCATTGATATGAAGGACGACGAGGAGTAACGTCCCAATACCAGCGGAAAACCGCCACAGGAGGGAGATGATTTTCCCTCCTGTGGTTCTCTTTTGTCCGGACGATGCATAAAATAGCAGCATCAGGGGGATTTTACAGCAGGACGGTGTTTGTGTACGCCCGTCTGCCGCCGCCCATTGTATACAAGGGAACGGAACAGGCTCACAAAAAATGTCTGTTCAGCCGTAATATACAAAGAAATCCCCATTTACTGGTGCAATTTGTATAATTTTGGTTTTCCGCTTGACAGCCAAAAGCAAAAACACTATAATAACCCATATTGTACAAGTGCCCCACATTTTGTACTGTGGCGCGGCGCGGTACCAATATCTGTGAAGGAGACCGGAGACCTTGGAAAAACGAAATTGTCATGACCTATGCCGGCTTGCGTGCATTGGAGGACGAGCTTGAACAGCTGAAAACCGTCAAGCGCAAAGAGGTGGCCGAAAAGATCAAAGTGGCCCGCGGCTACGGCGACCTTTCCGAAAACAGTGAATATGACGAAGCCAAAAACGAGCAGGGCCTTGTGGAAGGCCGCATCGCACTTTTGGAAAAAAATGCTCAAGCATGCCCGCGTCGTCACCGAGGACGAGCTTTCTACCGACCATATCAGCGTCGGCAGTCATGTGCGCATCAAGGATGAGGACGGGGATGAAGACGAATACGATATCACCGGTTCCACCGAGGCTGACCCGGTGAACGGAAAGATCTCGGATGAATCTCCCATCGGAGCGGCCCTTATTGGCCATTCCGTGGGCGATAAGGTGGATATCACGCTGCCCAGCGGCGCAGTTGTGCAGTACGAAGTGATGGAGATCGGCCGAGCAGAGCTGTAAGCCGCACAAAATCAGGCTTTTTTCAAAAACAGGTGCGAAAGCACCTGTTTTTGTGTTATATTTTGTGCTATACTGGATGGGACAAATTGCGAGATGTTGGAGGACAAGCATGGCAAACGAAACGTTGGAACAGTTGGGCAATGCGTTGGAGGCAGCCCAGCAGAAGATCGGGGCCGTAGCCGAAGAAGTGAGTGAGCAGGCGTATAACGAGCTGGTCGCCATCCGGCGCGAAAAGCTGCGCGGCTTGCAGGAGGCCGGAAACGACCCCTTTGAGCTGACAAGCTATCCCCAGGCGGATTTTGCCGCCGAGGTGAAAGAGAGCTTTGTGGACGTGCCCGAGGGTGAACAGGGCCGCAGCGTGTGCATGGCGGGCCGCATGATGAGCAAGCGCGTGATGGGCAAGGCCAGCTTTGCGGACCTTCGGGACACCACGGGCAACATCCAGCTTTATGTCCGCCGGGACGACGTGGGTGTGGAGGAGTATCAGGCGTTCAAGAAATTTGATATCGGCGATATCATCGGCGTCAGAGGCTTTGTGTTCCGCACGAAGATGGGCGAGATCAGCGTGCATGTCACCGAGATCGTACTGCTGAGCAAGAGCCTGCTGCCTCTGCCCGAAAAATTCCACGGCCTGAAGGACCGCGAGGCGCGGTACCGCCAGCGCTATGTGGACCTGATCGTCAACCCGGAGGTGCGCAAGACGTTTGAGGTGCGCTCCAAATTTATTCGCCATATGCGCAATTACCTGGATGAGCGCGGCTATATGGAAGTGGAAACGCCGGTGCTGAACACCATCGCAGGCGGGGCTGCGGCGCGTCCTTTCGTGACCCACCACAACACGCTGGATATTGATATGTATATGCGTATCGCCACAGAGCTGCCGCTCAAGCGGCTGATCGTAGGAGGCATCGACCGCGTGTATGAGATCGGCCGTATTTTCCGCAACGAGGGCATGGACCCGAAGCATAACCCGGAATTTACGACCGTGGAGTTGTATCAGGCGTATGCGGATTTCCATACGATGATGGACATTGCCGAGGGGATCCTTTCCTCGGCCGCGCTGGAGCTGCTGGGCGGCTATGAGGTGGAGTGGCTGGGCGAAAAGATCGACCTTACGCCGGGCTGGCGCCGCCTGACTATGGTGGACGCCGTGAAGGAGTATGCAGGCATCGACTTCGGCGCCATCTCCGACAATGCCCAGGCGGTTGCCGCGGCCGAAGCCATCGGTGTGGAGCTGCCGGAGGCGGCGGAGCCCGACTTGGGGGCAACGCGCTGTACGCCTGCTTTGACCAGCGTGTGGAGGAAAACGCTCATTCAGCCCACATTCATCACAATGTATCCGGTGGAGGTATCTCCTCTAACAAAGCGCAGCCCGCAGGACAAGCGTTT
>ENA-OQMY01000320-OQMY01000320.1-human-gut-metagenome-genome-assembly--contig:-NODE-320-length-14068-cov-3.550032_pt1 | contig 14068 bp, 16 predicted proteins | sample MGYA00242623_ERZ504868 | MGnify/ENA primary metagenome ERZ504868 (study PRJEB26092, sample SAMD00036386) | human gut metagenome | host: Homo sapiens | study: EMG produced TPA metagenomics assembly of...
ACAATATATCATCACGTCTGCTGTTTGTCAATAGTATTTTTCAGGAAATTGCAGATTTTTTTTCACATGCAATTGCCAGTGCGCCAGGTCCGATGTGGCAGGCAACGCTTAAGGACAGTGGATGCGCGAATCAGCGCCATGGCACCACGGGCGATATCGGAAGCTGTCACGCCAAAGACCGTCTTACAGTCGTTGGTGCCCAGCATGATCACAATGGCGTCCAGCGGCTTATGGGCCTCGAGCAGCATCGGAAGTGCGCGGATGCCGTTAAGATTGGTGTCCAGATGGCACATGTCGTCGCGTACCGTCGTGCGGCCGTTGAGGCCTTCTTCAATTACATGCCAGCCCTCGCCTAAGTCACGTTGGGCCACGCCGCACCAGCGCACATCCTGCGCATAGCGCACCGCGGTGCCGTCGCGCATGCCCGCCGGATCGTAACCATAGGTGTTGCTGTCGCCAAAGCATAGAACGTTTTTCATCGTAAGCCCCTCGCTCAGTAAAAAGCCGACGGAAGCAGCCTCTCCCGTCGGCTCGACCTATCTGTCAGCACGTACCGATTACAGGTACTTGCGCCAATCGTCCTCGTCCTCATCATCCTCGGTAGCAGCCTGGGCCTGCTCGGCAGCGCGAGCTGCCGCAGCGCGAGCGGCAACCTGGGCATAGGACTCCTCGTTGCGCTCGGGGAAGTTTGCCAGCACGTGCTCGAACTTGGCAAAATCCTCATCCCAGCGCGTAGAAGGCACGGCAAAGAGACCTGCTTGACCTTGAAGTCGCCCGATGCGAGCTCCTTGCGGAAAATCTCGGCCACGGCCTCGGCATCAAAACCGTTGTTGTCGCAGCCCCAAGCGCCCAGTACGAGCTTCTCGCGATCCAGCTCGTCGCAGATGGCGAGCACAAAGCGGATACGGTCGCGCAGCGCGTCCAGCAGCGCATCGTCGCTCACGCGGTACTCCTGGCGTGCGCGCTTGGCATTGGGCGCGGCGGCCACGATCACATCGGCATACGCATGCACGTGGTTGCGGTCAAAACGCACCGCAGGCACTACCAGCGCACGGTTGCGGTAGAGCTCGCAGTTGATATTGCGGCGACGGTTCTCGCCATACCACTTGCGCTGCTTGTCGAGCACGTTGTACAGATACGAATCGGCGCAGAGCGTAGCCTCCTGGCCCAGATAGCCCTGGACGTAGCCGCCACCCGGGTTGGTGAACGAGGCAAAGGCGAGCACTGCCATGTCGCAAAACTGCGCATAGCCACGGCCGTTGTCCAGAATGGCCTGCGTGGCGGAGGCATCAAGCACGGTGACCTCGGGCAGGGTCGGAGCGGGCTCCTCGGCAGGCGCGGACTCGGTCTCTGCGGGTTCCTCGGCAGGCGCAGACTCGTCCGTGACCTCGGTCTCGACGGACGCAACCTCAGCGGCCTCGACCTCGGCGGACTCAGACTCCTCGGCAACCGGCTCCTCGGCAGCCGCAGCCGCTTGGGCCTTGGCCTTCATCGCCGCGACAAAGCCGGCAGGCATACCGTCGAATTCGCGAACGCCGGCAAGCGAGCGCTCGATATCCTTGGCACACGCCTCGGACACAGCCGCCACGTGGCGCTCGGCAGCCTTTGCGCGAGCCTCACGCTTGGGGTTGGGCTGTCCCGCGCGGTTGGGCCTGCGGTTACGATTCCTGTTGTCGACATCTGCCATGAGTGGTCACCTTTCCTGTCGCTGCCGCTTTCGGTTTTTCCCATCCATGATACCCCGCCACGTACAAAAAAGACGGCCCCGAAGGACCGCCTTTCGCATTGATTTACGCACGCGGCAAGCACCGCTGCAACTCGCCGCTAGTCGCGACGACCAAGGATATTCAGGATACGCAGGAACACGTTGATGATATCCACGAACAGGTTGGACGCCATGAGCACGGCGTTGGGCAGCGTGGGCGGCACCGTCATGGCCACATAGGTGTCGTAGCCAATAAAACCGGCGAACACCACGATCACGATCAGGTCGGTAATAGACTGCGAAACACCCATAAACATCAGCACGATCTCGACCAGGATCGTGGCAAGCAGAACGCCAAAACCGATGCCGTACACGCGCTGGAAGAACTTGGGGAAGGTCACGCCCAGCGCGCCAAAGACAAAGGTGATGGCGGCGGTGGCGATAAAGGCGGTGTTGATGGTGGGCAGGTCGTAGTTGGCAAGGCCAAACGACGCGGTCAGGCCAAAGGTGCTCGCAAAGATCACGTAACCCGTGAGCGACAGGCCCACAGACTGCTTGCCCGCGGCAGCCGACATCATGACAATGCCGACGATAGTCAAAATAAACGAGCCAAAGACCAGCGGCAAAGCGGCGCCGCTCATCATCATGCGGGCAAACGCCATGGTGCTCGTAAAGTAGGCGCCGGCGCCCATGGCGCAAAAGCCCAAAAAGATCAGGGCAGACATGACAAGGTTGTACGCGCGCGGCGACATCTCCTTGGCGCGGCTTGCGCCGCTCTCGACGGGGCCGTTCTGATAGCCCTGGATATCGTTCATAGGTTCGTCCTTTCAAAAAGCGCCACAAATAACGGCGCAGTAGCTGACAAGATTCCTGTCATTGTACCCGAACGCCGTGCGTCCTTACCTACGGCGCTCGCCCTCAAGCGTACGATCAAACGCCCAGACCCACCAACGCATCACGTGGGCCTGCGAGCCGTCCGGCCGTCCGCACGCCTGGTCCTCCAGATACAACTCGGTCGCATGCCCGCCAAAACGAACCTTATACGTTGCCGTACGAACACCGTGAACCGTTAAGCCAAAGCCCGTGGACGAGACAATCTCGTCAATTGTAAAGCAACGACCGTCGACCCAGCAGACGGTGACCGGCACGACTTGTCCGCCCGCGAGGATGCGAGCCACAACGTCCACATACTGCTTGTGCACGCGCCGAGTTTTGCCATCTGTCTGTCGATATTCCATGTCTCCTATTATCGAACGCATGTTTGCATATTGTAAAGCGAACAGACTGTGGTTTTGGAGTGTCGTAGCAATCGCACGTGTCCGCATGGCGTGATAGCAAAAAGAACACCCGCGGTCAACAGGGCTAATATTCAATTTTAGTGCCAAAAAATTACTTCTCCCATCAGAACTCGGCAAAGAACCCGTAGGAGGTGATACGATTTATCATGTTTTTGTAACGTGTCTGCAAACTTCGAGAAAGCCCATATATGGACGTAACGTTCTCAACCTTCCTCGGCCAAATTGTGTCGAACCCAGTCCTTGCCGTCACCGTGATCCTCGCGTTGGGCGCCATCTTCGTCAATGGATGGACCGACGCGCCCAACGCCATCGCGACCTGCGTCACTACGCGTTGCATGCCCGCCCGCGCCGCCATTCTCATGAGCGCCGCATTCAACTTCCTCGGCGTGCTCATCATGACGCACTTTAATGCGAGCGTCGCCAACACCATCTCACATATCGTCGACTTTGGCGGAAACAGCACCATGGCGCTCGCGTGCCTCTGCGCAGCGCTGTTCTCCATCGTCGTCTACGGCGCCACAGCATCGCGTTTTGGCATCCCCACTTCGCAAAGCCACAGCCTTATCGCCGGCCTGACCGGTGCCGCTATCGCCCTCGGCGGCGCGAGCAGCGTCAACGTCCACGAGTGGATGAAGGTCATCTACGGCCTGGCGCTCTCCATCGGCCTGGGCTTTGTCATGGGCTGGGTCCTGTGCAAACTCGTCTCGGTTCTTTTCGCCGCCGCCAACAGGCGACGTGCCAATGTCTTCTTTAAATACGCTCAGATCGCGAGCGCTGCGGCCATGAGCTTTATGCACGGCGCGCAGGATGGACAGAAGTTCATCGGCGTGCTCTTTTTAGGCGTGGCCTTCGCAAACGGCCAGACCAGCGTCGGCGATGCCGGCATCCCCATCTGGATTATGCTGCTATGCTCGGCCACCATGGGCATCGGCACCAGCGTGGGCGGCGAGCGCATCATCAAGTCCGTTGGCCAGAGCATGGTCAAGCTCGAAAAGTACCAGGGCTTCTCCGCCGACCTGGCGGGCGCCGCGAACCTGCTGCTTGCCACCCTTACCGGCATCCCCGTGTCCTCCACACACATCAAGACCTGCGCCATCATGGGCGTCGGTGCCGTCAAGCGCCTCTCGGCCATCAACTTCGGCGTCGTCAAGGACATGATGTTCACCTGGTTCTTCACCTTCCCCGCCTGCGGACTCATCAGCTTTGTCATGGCCAAGCTGTTCATGATGTTCCTCTAGTCAAACCGAACGTCCATCTGGACCGCAACACTTCGCCCACCCGTCTTCACCTCGAAAGGACCCACCCATGGCAAAGAAACCCGATTCGTTCTACTTTGACAACTACGTCGCCTGCGCCGACCTTGCTGTCCAGGCCGCAGAGTTGCTCATCAAGATTTTTGAGAACTTTGATCCCGCGCAGATCCACGACATGCTCGAGGAGATGCATGCGATTGAGCATGCGGCAGACAAGAAGCACCACGAGCTCGAAGACGCCCTGCTCACCGCCTTTATCACCCCGCTCGAGCGCGAGGATCTGGATCTGATGAGCTGCGCGCTCGACACCGTGCTCGACCGTATTGAGGGCGTCGTGCAGCGCGTCTACTTCACCAACATTCAGAGCATCCATCCCGACGCCATCGTCATCGCCCACAAGGTGACTGACGCCTGCCGCGCCATGAAAGACCTGATGGTCGAGCTTCCCAACTACCGCAAGTCCAAAACGCTGCGCGAGCTGGTCATCCAGATCAACACCATCGAGTCCGAGGCCGACGAGCTCTACATCAACGCCATGCGTAACCTGCACGTTAACGGCAAGGACCCGCTCGAGGTCATCGCTTGGCGTGACGTGTACGCCTTCCTGGAGTACTGCGCCGACTGCTGCGAGAATGTGGCCGATGTCGTGGATTCGATTGTCATGAAGAACAGTTAATTGGGGGTACATGTCCCACCGGTCGCGGGCCCGGCCACTAATAACCTTTTTCACTCCGGCTGCAAGCAGAGTCGTTCAAAAGGTTATTAGTGGCCGGGCCCGCTCCCTTATGCACCACCATTGGGAACTTTGGCTGATAGATTTAGCGCGACGGGGGTTTGGCTGAAGGGACCTTTGGTATCCGTTCGGACACTTTGGCCCTTGATGAGCGTTTGGCTGATTGCTGCTTTGGGTACTCTTTGGGTTACTTTTGGTTTGTTCGATTTTTAATTTTAGGAGGGCTTGTATGTCTTATTTGGATCTGGCTCGTGGTCGGTATTCTTGTCGTTCTTTTGAGGACCGTTCTGTTGAGCAGGCTGTGGTGGATGCCATTGTTGAGGCTGGGCGTATTGCTCCTTCTGCTTGTAATAATCATCCAGCCCGTGTGATGGTGCTGGATACGCCTGAGCTGTTGGAGAAGGCTGCTGCTTGTCAGCCTCGGTTTGCTCGTGATGGGTCTATCTTTGGAGCTCCGCTTGTCTTCCTTATTTGCAGCGTTACCGATGATGCTTGGGTGCGCCCGTATGACCAGATGAATTCCAGTGAAATCGATACGTCCATCGTGTGCGACCAGATGATGATGGAGGCCACCGAGCAGGGCCTGGGAACGTGCTGGGTATGCCATTTTAAGCCTGAGGTGGCACAGGAGCAGTTCAATCTGCCCAAGGGCGTCTATCCCTATCACATGCTCGTCTGTGGCTATCCCGCCGACCACATCGCAGACCCCGAGCATCGCGAGGCCCGCACCATTCCCCTCTCCGACTTCCTCCTCAAGTAGATTTTTGGGACATGCCTTAAAACCTACCCTTGACCGCTCACCCGTTCGCCGAGTTCTGCGCCACTATGTGCAGGGCTCGGGTTTTTTATGTTACGCACCCCGGCACAGTCATAAAAAAGGACCCGCAAGCTGCGGGTCCTTTCTAGGCACTAAATTGTAGGCCGAATGTTAGTCCAGGTCGTCGGCAGCAAAGTTGTCGATCGGGGCAAAGGGATCGGCCACGGGGACAACCGGGTCAGCGACGGGCAGCGGCTCGGCGGGAACAGTCACCGCAGGAGAAGCGGCAGAACCGACCGGCGTGGAGGCCATGAGGTCGGCCGGGAAGGAGTTCTGGGCATCGTCCATGAAGTGCTGGATGAGCTTGAGATACTCGGCCTTGAACTCCTCACGGGAAGCCTTGAGACGATCGATTTCCTCGAGCTCGGCCTGCTTTTCGGTCAGAGCCTGGCGGATAACCTCGCGGGCCTTGGCGTCAGCCTCGTTGCGGATACGCTCAGCGTTCTCGTTGGCATCGTTGACGATGGTCTCAGCGGTCTGCTGGGCAGCGATCAGGGCAGCGGAAATCTGGCGCTCCTGAGCGGAGAAGTCAGGGGCGGGAGCAGCCACGGGGGCGGCGGGAACGGCCTGGGCGGTGGCATCCTGAGCCTGGGCAAGCTGAGCCTGTGCATCGGCAAGCTGCTGCTCGGTAGCAGTCAGACGACCCTTAAGGTCGACGATCTTAGCGAGCATAGCGTCAACCTCGGAGGACAGCGTCTCCAAGAAGACGTCGACCTCGGCAGGATCGTAGCCACGCTTGGCCTCAGAGAAAGTCTGAGCCTGGATGTCTGCAGGGGTAATAGCCATAACAAGTCTCCTTTTTCATCGCCTCGGCGCTACACGCCCGACGTAAGTTACAAAGTCAGTTCTATACGAGTATACCTATAAGAAGCTGCAGAACCAGCCTCTGCACCAACTGCAACGCAATAATCGCAACGACCGGCGAAAAATCGATACCGCCCATCGGCGGAATGAAACGACGGAACAGGTTGAGCCACGGACCGCACACGCTATCGAGCACCGCAGCAATATCCTGAAGTAAACCACCCTGCTTCATGGGAATCCACGTCATAAAGCAGTAGACGACAATGAGCGTGGAATAGAAGTTGAACAGCGTGTTGACCAGCTGGACGATAGTGTAGATGTTGATGGGAATCTCCTCGTCTTGTCTTTACTTAAGGTAGCCGTCGGCACGAAGCTTCTTGAGATCGGAATCTTTGACCTCGCAACCGGCGGGCAGCACCATGAACACGCGGTCGCCTACCTCCTTGACCGTGGCGCCCAGACCGCAGGCAAAGCCGTAAGAGAAGTCCAAGACGCGCTTGGCAACTTCGGTGCGTACGCCCACAAAAATCAGTGCGACAGGCTGCTTGGTGCGAACGCGGCGCACCACGGTCTCCACGTCGTCATAGCTCTCGGGGCGCAGGACATAGGCCGGCAGTTGCGGCGTGGCGTTGATGATATTGCTCGCATAGGCCGAGGCATCGCTCGGTGCAGGCGCGGGTGCAGCGGCGGCACGGGCGCGGGTGTTCTCGGCGTAGCTCGACGGCGTGTCATAGGCACCAGGACGATAACCGCTCGCAACACTGTCCTGCGAGCGCGAAGGCGGGTTATACGTCGTGGCATGGCGGGAGTCATCGCCGACCAGCTGACCGGAGCGCGTATACACGGCAACCGACTCAGCTTCACCGCGGCGCGTCTGACCAAGCAGGCCGTTGCTCGGCTCGTCTTGGGTGTAGAAGCCCTCGCCCGAAGCACCGCCGTAGCCGTTGCCCTGATAACTATCGTCATAGCCGTCATCGTAGCCGTAGTCGTCGTCCTGGCCATAACCCTGGTCGTAACCCTGCTGGCCGCCCAGGTGCATCTTATTTTTAATCTCGTCAAGGAAGCCCATGGTTGTGTCCTCTCGCGGTTTAGTGCAGGCGCCCCGATAATCAGTGCGCACTTCAGAGCCTTATTTTACTGCAAACTCCGGGCTAAATACTACCCTGCCCAGGCGAACGAGCGTAGAGCCCTCCTCAAGGGCAGGCTCAAAGTCCTCGCTCATGCCGCAGGAAAGCTCAGGCAGGTTCAAATCGGGATGCGCCGCCTCCAGCTCATCCCTCAGCTCACGAAGCCCCGCAAAGGTGCGGCGTGCCACATCCTTATTCCCCCGGGGCGCCATAGTCATAAGCCCCTGCACGCAAATTCCCTCAAGCTCCGCAAGCTCACCCGCGGCGGCGCGAATCTCATCGGGCGAAAAGCCTCCCTTCGACTCCTCACCACTCACATTGACCTCAATGAGCACACGCTGGAGGACGGCGAGCTCGCCTGCCTCAATCTTGCGGACAGCACGGCTCGAGATCGCCTGTGCCAGATGCAGCGAACCCACCGAGTGAATCAGCTCGGCTGAGCCCAGCACCGCATTGATCTTATTGGTCTGCAGGTTGCCGATCATATCGAAGCGCACCTCGGGCAGCTCCGGATGCTCCGCCAGACCCGTGAGCTTGCGAACCAGCTCCTGCGGGCGGTTCTCGGCAAAATGGCGATACCCCGCCTGGATGGCGGCAACGGTCTCATCGACACCAACGGTCTTGGACACGGCAATGAGGCGCGCGGCGTCCGTGGGGGCGGCCCGCGCGATCGAGCGCCGCATAAAAACGTTCCAGAATCTGCTCGCGGCGAGCGCGCATCAAGTCCAAATAGTTATCCATTGCTAATCGCCTCCGCTGACAGCCAAACAAGTAGTCCCATGCTAACGCAAGAGCGCGGTCCCGCATGTGCAAGGCCGCGCTCACTTAGGTATTTACAATCTTTCGACGAACGGGGTCACTTACTCCTCGTCGTCCTCGCCATCGTCCTCGTCCTCAAGATGATCGAGCAGGTAGCGAAGACCCTCGCTGACCTCGTTGGCGGGCACCTTGGCAACGTAGCGCGCGTCGACGGCGGGCCTCATGATAACACCCTCGCCCGAAGGCACGCGCATGCTCTCGAGCTCATCCTCGTCCACACGGGCGATATCGCCGGCAGTCATGCGCTGTCCGGTCAAAAGGAAGGTCAGACGGCAGGCGGCATCGATAGAGATCGAGGCAATGCGATCCAAGTAGCGCGAAACCATGATGGCGCGGCGCAGGTCGTCGTAGTTGCTGTCATCGTCCATAAAGTCGCCCGTATCCATACGGTTAAAGGTGCGGAAGAACTTCTCGTATGCCGCATGCACCGGCTCGTCCTCGACGGCCAGGTTGCAAATGATGGACATGTCGTTGGTGACGAGCGCAGAAAGCGACGAGCCTAGCACCTGGTACACGGCCTCAGCCTCGGCCTCGACCGTGCCGACAAGCTCCTGGGGCAGCGAGATGTCGGCCTTGATCATATGACGCGTGGCACGGCAGATCTGACGGACCTTATCGGTCATGCGCTGCAGGTTAAAGTCGACGTAGATGATCGTCTGAAGCAGGCGGAAGTCGGAAGCAACCGGTGACTGCGTGGCGATCAGGTTGTAGCAGACGGCCTCCAGGTTGGCGCAGCGCGCGTCAATCGAAAGCGTGCGCTTCTTGGTCTTGGTGGCGAGCTTGCGGTCGTCGGTCACATAGGCCTTCACGGCATCGTGGAGGGCCAGATCGACGGCCTCATAGATGCTCAGCATCTCGTGACGGGCCTCGACGAGCTGACGGGAAAACAGTTTGCGCATGGTTCACTCCAATCAGTTGGGTGCGGTCATGCCGCCCGCACAGTGAATACGCACCGGACTAGGTCCGATCGGCTTGGGACTAGTCGCACCGATCAGCCAAAGCGGCCGGTGATATAGTCTTCCGTCCGCGAGTCCACCGGGCTGGTGAAGATCGCGTCGGTTTGACCATACTCGATGAGCGTGGCGGGCTCGCCGGCAACTTCCTGCAAGAAGAATGCGGTGTAGTCGCTGATACGAGCTGCCTGCTGCATTGAATGCGTGACGATGATGATCGTCATCTCGGGCGCCAGCTCGGCCATCAGATCCTCGACCTTAGAGACGGACGTGGGGTCGATGGCGGAGCAGGGCTCGTCCATCAGGAGAACATCGGGTTGCACCGCAAGCACGCGCGCGATGCACAGACGCTGCTGCTGACCGCCCGAGAGCGCCAAACCATCCTTGTTGAGCTGATTGGATACCTCTTTCCAGAGGTTGGCGCGCTTGAGCGATTCTTCCACGATGTCATCGAGGTCGCTTTTGCTAGTCACGCCCTGTAGACGAGGGCCAAAGGCGACATTCTCGTAGATGGATTTGGGAAACGGGTTGGGCTGCTGAAAGATCATGCCCACGCGACGACGGAGGTCGACCGGGTCGACGCCCTCGGCATAGATATCATTGCCGTCGAGCGTCATGGTGCCCTCGACGCGCGTACCCTCGATCAGATCATTCATGCGGTTGATGCAGCGCAAAAACGTCGACTTGCCGCAGCCCGAAGGGCCAATGAAGGCGGTGATGGCGTTTTTGGCGATGTTGAGGTCAAGCCCCGTCAGCGCATGAAAGTCACCGTACCAAAAGTTGAAATCCTTGGCCGTAATGGCCGCTTGCTCCAGCGTGGGAGCGGACTGATAAACGGACATGGGACTCCTTAACTAGCGACGCTTGCGCGACAGGAAGCGCGCAAACAGGTTGAAGGCCAGAATGATCACCATCAGCAAGAGCGCGGTGCCGTAGGCTGCGTTCATGTTGATGCCGTCGTTGGCAAGCAGGTACAGGTGAACCGTCATGGGGCGGCCGGAATCGAGCGGCGAAATAGGTAGATTGATGGCTTGGCCCATGGTGTAGAGCACCACCGCGGTCTCGCCAATGGCGCGGCCGATGGCGAGGACGATGCCCGTGGCAATACGGCCAAAGGCAGAAGGAAGCACAATCTTGGAGACAACCTGCCACTTGGTGGCGCCCAGGCCGTACGCGCCCCAACGGATATAGCGCGGGACGGCGCGAATGGCCTCTTCGGTGGTGCGCATGACGATGGGAAGCATCAAGAGCGCGAGCGCCAGAGCGGCCGAGACCATCGAAAGGCCCAGGCCCATGGCCTCGACAAACAAGGCGTAGCCAAACAGGCCCATAACGATGGAGGGCACCGAGGCCAAAGCGTCAGCAGCGTAGCGAATGAGCTCGACGACCTTGCCCTGCTTGGCGTACTCGGCCAGATAGACGGCTGCCAGCACAGCAATCGGCGTGCAGATAAGCATGGCGAGCGCCGTCACATAGACGGTCGAGACGATCGTGGGCCAAATTCCGCCCTCGGCGTTGACGCCCTGGGGCCAACCGAAGATAAAGTCGAGCGAGATGTGTGGCAGGCCGTTGATGACCACGTAGGCGATGATAGCGACCAGCACCAGCGTGGTGATGTATGCCGCGGCACGGAACACGCCAAGCATGATCTTGTTGGACAGGTCCTTGTTGATGCGGCCCTTCTTGCCGTGGGAAAGGGCACGCTTGATGCGCTCGCGCGACGAGGTCGTATCGACCGTCGTGTCAACGGAATCGGACATAGCCTACCCCCTCTTCTTCTTGGAAACCAGGCGGACGATGCCCACCAGCGTGGCGGAAATGATAAACAGGACCACGCCCATGCCGAACAGCGCCGAGCGATGCAGACCCGAGGAATAGCTCATGTCGAGCGCAATCTGGCTCGTGAGCGTCGAGATGGGGCTCGCAATGCTGTCGGGAATAACCGGGGCGTTACCCACGACCATGAGCACGGCCATGGTCTCGCCGATGGCACGGCCCATACCCAGCACGATGGCATCCACGATACCCAGCTTGGCGGCAGGTAACACGACCTTATAGATAGTCTGCCACTTGGTGGCGCCCATGGCATACGATGCCTCGCGAATGCCCATGGGAATGGAATTGAGAGCATCGATGGTAAGCGTCGTGATGGTGGGCACGATCATAATGGCGAGCACGAACCACGCCGTCAGCGCGCCAAAACCAAGACCGCCGGTCAGTTGTGCGATAAACGGGCGGATGATGATCATGCCAAAGAAGCCATAGATGATAGAAGGGATGCCGGCCAACAGGTCAACGGCAGGGCTGATGAGCTTGCGCACGCGCTTGCTGGCGATCTCGACCAGATACACGGCCGTGCCCACGCCTAGGGGCACACCCATGGCGAGCGCGCCGACGGTCACCAGACCCGAGCCGGCAAGCAGCGACACGATGCCGTAGTGACCCTCAGAGGCGCCCACGTAAAGCTAAAGAAGTCCGCCAGACCGATGTCGGTAAAGACGGGCAGCGCCGAGTACGTGGTAAAGCAAAAATCAGGATGACGGTAACAACCGCCAAGAACGCGCAGGCAAAGAAGATCCACTGCAGCGCCTTCTCCTTGATATAGGTGCTGCGCGATACGAGCGCCAGCTCGCGCTTCTTGGGCGCCTGACCATTCTGCTCAGTCTGGGAGTTTTCCTGTGCTTCCATGCTACTCACTCCCCTTCTCGTCGTTGGTGACGGGGATAAAGCCCGCCTCGCGAATCTGCTTGTCCATCTTTTCGGACGTCACATAGTCGATGTAATCCTGCGCCTGCTGCGAAGGCGCACCCTTCACAAAGAAGTAAAGGTCGCGTGAGATGGGATAGCCGCCGCTCGCGACCGTCTTCTCGGACGCCTCAACATGATTGACCGAGACGGCCTTGACCGAGGTCTTGGCGTTGAGGCTATCGACGAAGCCCAGCGAAATGTAGCCAATGGCACCGTGCGAACGAGATACCACGTCGCGCACCTGGCCCGTGCCCGAAAGAACGGCCGAGCAGCGATCGAACGGGGTGCCGTCCATCACGATGGTGCGGAATGCTTCACGCGTGCCAGACGCCTCGTCTCGGTTGATGACCTGAATCTTCAGGTCCTCGCCACCGACCTCTTTCCAATTAGTAATCTTGCCGGCATAGATATCGCGGAGCTGCTCGGTCGAGAGGTTATCGACCGGGTTATCGTCGTTCACGATGACCGCGATACCGTCGTGGGCAATGACGATGGGAGTCAGGCCCAGATCCTGTTCGTCGGCATTGAGTCCACGGGAGGAGCTGGCGATATCGGCCGTGCCAGCACTGACGGCTTCGATGCCAGCGGAAGAGCCCAAACCGGAAACGAGCACGTCGATGCCGGTCTCCTCCTTAAAGCCCTCTGCCGCAATTTCGGCGATAGGAAGGCAGGTCGTGGAGCCGGCCACGGTAATGGAAGAGGTAGAAGATCCCGAAGAACAGGCGCACAGCGTAAGCGTAAGCACAGCGGCGCTCAGGACCGATACGATCTTTCTCATAGCATCACGCCGATCGCAGCATGGCGCCCACAGGTGCCGTCCTCGTTACGGTAGGAATAAAAGCGGTCGTTCTGGCGCACAGTCGAAAGCTGGGTATCCACGATATTATCCGCGTCCACACCGGCATCTACCAGCGCCTCACAAATGGCAGCGGAAAGATCGAGCATGCGAGAGGCACTCGCATCGATGCAAGAGAACTCGACGGCAAAGCGATCCATGAGTTCCTGGGATACCTCATATTCGTCAGCCAAGATATGGGGGCCGATATAGGCGGAAACGTCGCTCGCATCGCAGCCGGCAGCATCGCAAAGCGCCTGGCACGCCTTGGCAGAAATACGTGCAATCGTGCCCTTCCAACCGGAGTGCACCACGGCAAATCCGCCAGGGGCCACCAGCACCACGGGAGCGCAGTCGGCAAAGCAGAGCAGCACGGGCACGTCATGGGCCGTACAGACGATGGCATCGCAGCCCTCGGCAATCTGCTCGCGAACAGCCTCAAGATCGTCGGCGCCGTTCGAAGTCACCGTAACGATATGGTCACCATGTACCTGATTGGGCACGAGCAGATTATGCTTGCACTCAGTGGCGCCCATAGCTTCGAGCGCTCGACGACGATTTCTTGAACAGCAAAGGGGTCATCGCCTACATGCGAGCCCAGGTTGAGCGAGGAGTACGCATCTTCAGAAACGCCACCGGTGCGCTCGGTAAAGGCAAAGCGGACATCGGATGTCGCGCCCTCCACCAACGTAACTCCATCATGGTCGACACGCGAAACGTTGTCCGCACGTGCTGCCATACTAAAGCCTCCTAATAACACAAGTACCGCGGCGTCGCCGCGCAGTCCGCGTTTATACGGCTGTCATACTTCCTTAAAAGGATACCCGCAGCGGTAGGGACCAAACGTAAAGGGAACGTAAGGAGATTGGAGGCTTTCGTTTACAAACGAGAAACAAAACGGGGTGCATCCAAATGGAGACACCCCGTGCAGGTCGTTGAGAAAAACGAACTAGAAGCTACCGCGCTTCAGGAAGTC
>ENA-OQMY01000326-OQMY01000326.1-human-gut-metagenome-genome-assembly--contig:-NODE-326-length-13894-cov-4.539696_pt1 | contig 13894 bp, 13 predicted proteins | sample MGYA00242623_ERZ504868 | MGnify/ENA primary metagenome ERZ504868 (study PRJEB26092, sample SAMD00036386) | human gut metagenome | host: Homo sapiens | study: EMG produced TPA metagenomics assembly of...
GGCAGCCATCAGGACGCCGATACCCTGCGGTACCTCGGCCTGTGACACACCCTCGCCCCACGGATAGACCCAGGTGGTCCACTTGCCGTTATCAATCTTGGAGCCCTCGCAGTCGGTCATGGCCACGCCTCGGCGCCGGCTGCCAGCGCCATCTCGCAACCGTCGACGACCTCCTGCGTATTGCCGCTGTGGCTGCAGGCGATGACGAGTGACTTCTCGCCAAGACTCTGGGGGTCCATCAGGCAAAACTCGCGCGCCGTGTAAACCGTCGAGGTAAACGTGGTCGCCTCGCGCTTGAGCAGCTCGTTGGCCGGCATCAGGTCGATCATCGAACCGCCGCAGGCAATCCAAAAGACGTTCTCAATCTTGCCCTTGCGCTCGATAATTTCCTGAACCAGATCATGTGCGTTCATGCTGATGCTCCTCCTTGTGGGGCGGCTTTGAACGACGGCAGCTCGTACCTGCTGTCGTTCTATGTTGTCCTATTTATAGCACGCACGACGACGCTCGTGAAGCCATTTCGCCAAACTTGTTCTATGTTGTTCTATCTGTGGATGTTAGATGTCGAACACGTAGCGCGAGCCCACGATCTTTTGGCGCCCGAGCAGCAGGGGGCGCTCGTCTGCATCGGTAAAATACGCCTCCATATAAAAGAGCGGCTCGCCGACCGGCACCTCCAGCAGCGGGGCCACCTGGGCATCGGCAAGCGCGATCTCCACGGTACAGGGGTCGGACTTGAGCGGCGCGCGGCCCGAGTGGTCGGCAACGAGCGCAAAGATCGAGTTATCGGTGAGGTCCTCGGCGGCCAGCGTCTGCAAGTAGGGATGGTCGGCGAGCACAAAGGCGTTGTTCTCAAGCATGACGGGGATGCCGTCGGCCGTGCGCACGCGCTCGACCACGATAAGCTCGCAGCCGGGCTCCACGCCAAAGAACGCCGCATCCTCGTGCGTCGCCGCGACCACCGTGCGCGATACCAGGCGCGCTCCGGGCACCATGTCGTTGGCAGCACAACCCTCAGTAAAGCTCTGGACGTCGCCCTTCTGGCGAATCTTGCGTTTGAGCTTGGGAGCGCATACAAAGGTGCCCCTCCCCTGCTGGCGGTTGAGGTAGCCCGCGCGCGACAGCTCCTCGATGGCACGGCGTACGGTGATGCGCCCCACGCCGTAGGACTTCGCGAGCTCCATCTCGGAAGGAATACGCGAGCCGGCCGCGTACACGCCGCGCGCGATCTCGCCCTTTAGGTCGTCCATGACCTGCTGGTACAGCGGCACGGCGGGCACTTCGGCGCGCTCGGAACGTTCGGTCTTGCTATCGGCTACCATCGTTACGCTCCATCCCGCGCATGCTCGGATTCAAACTCTTCAATCGCCGCCATAAACTGCTCGCCAAAGGCGTCGGCCTTTTTCTCGCCAATGCCGTTGACCTGAATCAGCTCGTCGCGCGTCTGCGGGCGCAGGCGGCACAGGCCGCGCAGGGCCTTGTCGGAAAAGACCATGTACGGCGCCATCTCGAGCTCGGCCGCGATCTCCTTGCGCAGGGCGCGCAGGCGCTCGAACAGCTCGGCATCGTCGCCCACGCGCGGGCGCTGATCCAGCTCGGCCTCCTCGCGCAGCAGATCCACCGCACGGCGAGCACGGGCCGAGGCCTTGCGCTTGGACGCGCGACGCTTAACGGTAAAGGCAAACGCCTCGTCCTCGACCTCGCCGGCACGCGGACCCAGGCCCACGACCGGGTACTGCCCCTGCGAGGTGGCCAAATAACCGCGGCCGCACAGCTGGCCGATGATGTCCTTGATGCGCCCGACCGATTCGCTCGACAGCTCACCATAGCCGCGATCCTCGTCCAGATGCATCTGGCGGATGCGCTCGGTGTTGCCGCCGTGGAGCACATCGGCGATGAGCGACTTGCCAAAGCGCATGGGGCGCGTGGCCACATAGCGCACGGCGGCGCGAGCCATACCGGTGACGTCCTCGACCTCGAACTGCGTGAGGCAGTTGCTGCAGTTGCCACAGCCCTCGGCGTCGTCTGTGGCGGTGGCGCCCGCACCAGCCGCAGCAGCATGCTCGGCCGCGGCCTCGTCGCCAAAGTAGCGCAGCATATATTCGCGCAGGCAGCCGGTGGTATTGCAGTAGCCCTCCATCTGGCTGAGCAGACGATATCGGTTCTGGAGCGCCCACGCGCGTTGCTCGTCATCGAGCGCCTCGTCGGCAGCGTCGCCGCGGTCGATCAAAAAACGACGCATGCGAAAATCGTTGCCGTTCCACAGCAAATGGCAGCTGGCCGGGTCGCCGTCGCGGCCGGCGCGGCCCGCCTCCTGGTAGTAGGCCTCGATGCTCTCGGGCACGTTGTTATGGATGACGTAGCGCACGTTGGGCTTGTCGATACCCATGCCAAAGGCGTTGGTGGCGACCATCACCTGAATGTCGTCGTCGATAAAGGCACGCTGGCTCTGACGACGGGCGTCGTTGCCCATGCCGGCATGGTAGCGGCCCACGCGAATGCCGCTGGGGCCCAACGCCTCAGCAAGCTCGCCTGCCAGCACATCGACGGTCTTGCGGGTCGAGCAATACACGATGCCGCTCTCGCTCGAATGCGCGATCACATAGTCGCGCACCCACGCGGTCTTAGCCTTGTCGCCCATCTCCTCGCAGCCAAAGTAGAGGTTCTTGCGATCGAAGCCCGTCACCACCGTCGCCGGGTTTTGCAGGCCGAGCATCTGCTGAATGTCCGCACGCACGCGCTCAGTCGCTGTAGCGGTAAAGGCCGCCACGATGGGGCGCTGCGGCAGGGAATCGATAAACTCGCGAATCTGCAGGTAGGCGGGGCGGAAGTCCTGGCCCCATTGACTTACGCAGTGGGCCTCGTCAATGGCCACGAGCGGCACGCCAATGCCGCCGTCCGCCGCGGCCTCCTGCGCAAAGGCCAGAAAACGCGGCTCGAGCAGGCGCTCAGGTGCCACATACATAAGCTGGTAGCGGCCTTCGCGCGCCCGCTTGAGCACGGTATTTTGCTGAGCCGGCGTAAGGCTGGAGTTGAGATAACTGGGTCGCGCACCCGCCGCGAGCAACGCACGGGTCTGGTCCTCCATAAGCGACAGCAGCGGACTCACCACAAAGGTGATGCCGGGCAGCATGAGCGCAGGCACCTGGTAGCAAATGGACTTGCCGGCACCTGTGGGCATAACGCCGAGTGCATCGCGGCCGGCAAGGATCGCATCGACCATGCGGTCCTGCCCCGGGCGAAACGAGGTGTAGCCAAAATAGGCGCCGAGCGTGTCGAGCGCCATCTGCTGCATGCTATCGGTCATGGTTTCCTAACGTCCAAGTCATCTGCCGCCGATTATACGCCGCCACGCGGACCAGTGCCGCACGGCTACCGGCCACGCTCATTCTGCGGTAGTCATTGGGGACGTTCTTGAATGACTAGTCGTTTAAGAACGTCCCCAACGGCTAAGCTCTTGACAGGCGTGGAAACGTCTCAGGTTGAGCATAAGTCAGCGAAAACGCCCCTAAGCGAGCAAGGTGACGTGAAAGAGGAGGGAAGCGTACTTCGGTACGCGACCGACGATTGAACGTCAGATTGCCGCTTAGGGGCGTTTGCAGCGTCGACCGGTCCGCCGTTCGCTAGAACGGCGGAACCAAGGGCGCAGCGTCGGCCCGTTACGCGGTTTGGTAAAACCGCGTAACTTACATGACCATAACGTAGCGCGATCCCACGTAGTACTGCTTACCCATCAGGACCGGCTCGCCATTGGGGCCGATAAAGCCGGCACGCAGGTTGAGCAGCGGATCGTGCGGAGCAATGCCCAGCTCAGCCGCCTGCTCGGCATTGGCGCGAACGGCCTCGACCGTGCGGTAGCCAACCGAGACAATCGGCGTTCCGCCAACACGCTCGACCTCGGCAAAAATCGACTTGTCCTCAAGATCGGCCGTCAACAGCTCACGGTAGGCGTCAAACGGCACAAAGATGTTCTCCTCAAAGATGGGCTCACCGTGGCCGTACGCACGCGCTTGATATGCAGCAGCAACGCATCCTTCTGCAGGCCAAAGAACTCCATCTCGTTTTGGCGCGCCGGAACAATCTGACGATCGATCACATGTGCGCCCGCCTTCATGCCGTTGTCGGCACACAGCGCGGTAAACGTCTGCAGCGTCGAGGCGTGAAACTGGCGATTGATGTGCGGCGTGGAACAAAGGTGCCGCGGCCCTGCTGCTTAACCAGGTAGCCATCGGAGCACAACTCCTCGACGGCGCGGCGCACCGTGATGCGGCTCACCTCGTACTGCTCGGCTAACTCGAGCTCGGACGGAATACGCTCCTTGGGTGCATAAACACCTTTCTCGATCGCATCCTTGATTTCGTCATAAATCTGCTGGTAAAGCGGTGCATTTTTGGGTGTAGGCATATCTAATCACTCTTATCGAAATATCGAAATAACTAATACGTATATAACGTCTAGTTTCATGTTACCTCATAATGATAAAACGATACACCCTCCCTACCAAAAAGCGACAGCTTCATTTTGGTAGGTTTTATCTGGGCAAACGAAGGCCTCCCGAAAGCAGCGAGGCTTTCGGGAGGCTCAAGCGGACAGGATTGCGCCGTGCCGGCAAAATACCAACACTCTACCTGCCGTCGTCCTGTTGCAGACTGTCCTGCTCGCTGAGGCGCGCCTGCCTGCTGGCCATGCGTGCGGGCTTGTCGGGATCGGGAACGGCCGTGGGCATGGGCTCGTCGACATGACCACCCCACCAGCCGCCCACAAAGCTGAGCGTGTGGAACACGTTGATCACGGCACCGGGATCAATGTCGCACACCAGCTTGATAATGTCCTGGCTCTCGTAGGTCGAGACAACGGCGTGCAGCAGGTACATCTTTTCGCGGCTATATCCGCCGATGACCTCGGCGCAACTAATGCCGTGCTGAAAATGGTCAACATAGGCGGTCATGACCTCGTCTGCCTTGCGCGTCGTGATCTGCAGCGTCACGCGGTCGTAGCGATGATAGAAGCTGTCGATGGTCTTGGTCGAAATAAATTGGAACACGATGGAGTACGCCGCATTGTCCCAGCCAAACATAAGCCCAAAGATCGCCAGGATAAAGCAGTTAAAACCAAAGATGACGCCCCAGATGGTCTTGCCCGTGTGGTTGGAGACCCACAGCGCGATAAAGTCGGTGCCGCCGGTAGATGCGCCGGACTTAAGCGCGATGGCAGCGCCCAGACCCGAGACCACGCCGCCAAAAATGATGAGCATGATCTTGTCGCCCAAAAACGGGGCAAAATGAAAGATGTTGAGGAACAGCGACGAAAGCACGACCTGCATCATCGAGAAGATGACGAAGCGCTTGCTAATGCCGCTCCAGCATAGGAGCGCCACGGGGATGTTGAGCGCGAGCATACCGAGCGAGATGTCGATGTGAACGCCACCGAGCGAGGTAACGCGATCGAGCAGGACCGCGACGCCGGTAAGGCCGCTCGGAAGCAAGTCGGCGGGCCGAATGAACGCCTGGATCAGAAATGTCTGGAGAACGGCAGAAATGGTGACCGCCACAGCGGTAATAGCGCGGCGGACGATGGTAAGGCGGCCGAGCACGAGCACGCGGTCCGTGAGCTGATCGATGGCGTTCGCCACGTAGGCTCCCTTCGAAGGCAGATGTAGTTGTGGGGTATGTCGGCGATTGTAGCATGGAGCGACAGAGGGCGCCTCAATTCACCCTCTCTCGACAACCAAAACGGGACCGGTGACCCCACAACCAAAGGCCCAAATTCTAAGTGAGTAGACTTTTCGCGACCTCCCGAGCACAGCCAATAGCAGCCACCTCTGTGACCTGCGGTTTTACTAAGTCAGAAACGCTTTGTGCTCGGCCTGCGCCAAAAAGTCTACTCACTTAGCCCGAATCGAAGCCAAACGGATCTAAATTGATGCCAAATTAAGCCAATCTGCAGCAAATGACGCGTGAACCAGTGCTTCTCGCGGTGGATTGACACTACAGAGCGGCCAAAATGTCGCTCAGGTTGTCGATGACGACGTCGGCGGCGGACTGGTCCAGGTTGACGCCCTCGTGCGGACGCAGTGCCAGGACACGGGCGCCGGCGCGCTTGCCGGCCTCGATGCCCAAAGGCGAGTCCTCGATAACCAGGCACTCGGCGGGGTCAACTCCCAGCGCCTTCATGGCACGCAGGTAGATCTCGGGGTCGGGCTTAAACGCACTGCACTCGTGACCGCTGATGGTGTAGTCCAGCACGTCGGCGATACCGGCAATCTCAACCAGCTCGTCAATGAGCTCACGATAGGACGAGCTTGCGATGGCGCACTTCACGCCGCGCTCGTGCAGCTCGCGCATCACCGGCTCCGTCTGCTCGTTGAGCAGCTCGGCATACGGAACGGGGTGAACCGGGCTGTAGACCTGCTTGTACTCCACGCGCAGACGCTCGCGCAGCTCAATATCGTCGGGCACCAGCGACTTCCAAATGGCAGGCTCGTTAGACCCCGAAAGATCGGGGATCTCGTCAAAATGGAACCCCTTCTCTTCCATAAACGCCACGCGACGGCGGTTGTAAAACCACTCGGTATCGACCAGCACGCCGTCCATGTCAAACAGCACTGCCTTAATCATACGCATCTCCTCCCACCTGCCAAAAAGGGACAGGTTTATTTTGGTAGGTTTTATCTGGTGTTTTGCGACGCGACAGACACGCCCTCCCCAAAGCAAAAAAGGGGACGGGGCAAAACCCCATCCCCTCTCAATCAACCCGTAAGGTCTACTTACTTGTGATTAGTAGGAAAGCTTCCACATGTAGCGACGCATGGTCAGCGGGTGCTGACGGGCCTCGGCGATCTGGTTGCCGTACTCGCGCATAACGGCGAGGTGCAGCAGCGGGTTGAAGTAGGTGACGACGCTTGCCGGCACGGCGTCGGCCAGACCGTAGTCCTTGGAGTCGATCAGAGCGACCTTGGCGCCCATGCGCTTAAGGAAGGTGAGGGCGCGAGCGTCCATCGGACGGGTAGCACCGTCGGACATGAAGAAGACGTAGGGCTTACCCTCGGTGGAAACCTCGAACGGGCCGTGGAAGTACTCGCCGGTGTTGTAGGCGGCGGCGTCGATCCACTGCATCTCGGTGAACAGGAAGGCGGCGTGAGAATAAGCCATCTTCTCGGAGGCACCAGAGGCCATGAAGTAGATCATCTTGTCGTCCTTGAAGTCCTGGGCGAACTGCTTGGCGAGGCCCTTGGCGGACTGAGCGGCGTTCTCGCAGAGCTCGAAGACGTTGGTGAGGCCGGTGATCATGTCCTCGTAGTGGTCATAGCCTTCGGTCTGCTGAAGGATCTCGAGAGCAAGAGCAATGGCGTAGCCGGGCTTCTCGCACTTGGCAGCGTAGTTGGCGTGGAAGCCGTGAACGATGACGTGGTCGGCGTCGACGGTCAGAGCGGAGCCGGCCTTGTTGGTGAGGGAGACGACCGGGCAGTTGTGCTTCTTGGCGGTCTTGTTGGCCTCGACGGTCTCGGGCGTGGAGCCACCGAGGGAGCAGGTGATCACGAAGGTGTGCTCGTTGACCCAGGAAGGCGTGTCGTAGTTGAACTCGTTAGCGGTGAAGATCTGAACGTTCAGCTTGTCCGTGTTGTTGGCCAGGAAGTACTTGGCGGGGTAAAGGTCGGACATGGAAGCGCCGCAGCCGACGAAGGCGACGCTGTGGATCTCGTGGTTGGACAGGACGTCAGCGACAATCTGCTTAGGGAGGTTAAGGTCGATCTCGTACATCTGACACATTCCTTTCGATTTTTTGCGGCGCCACATTGCCGGACGCACGCAGGGTTACCGTAGTTAGGACCGAGTCGCCGGCCCGTTGAGGATGTGACAAGGGAACTGTCCCTTTGACACATTTAGGGATGGAAGCCTGCCTGGGGTATGGGATGCCAGGCAGGCCCCCGGGGGAAAGCGGTTAGGCGCTTAGTCGCGACTAAGCCAGGATGCCGACCGCGGAGAGGGCGATGCCGCCCACAATGGCGATCACGAGAAGCCAACCGGTGTTGACGTTCTTCTTGATGAGCCAGTACATAAGGCCGGTGAGGCCAAGGGAGATCATCTGGGGCATCATGCCGTCCAGGATGTCCTGGATAACGACGGTGCCGTCAGCGAACTGCAGCGGGGTGGTGGCGCCGATCAGCGTGGCGATCATGCCGCCCACGGACATAAGACCCACGATGCCGCAGACATACATGAGCTTCTCCATGAGATCGCCGCCCTGAAGCTTGTTCAGGTACTCGTGGCCGCCCTGATAGCCCATCTTGGCTGCGAACCAAGTAATCAGCACGGAGGGGACGATGGAGATGAGAAGGGCCAGGATCGGGCCCATGATGGAGCCCTGCTGAGCCAGCTGAACGCCCAAGCCAAAGGCGATAACGCGGATGGTGCCCTGGAAGAAGGAGTCACCGATGCCGGAAAGCGGGCCCATAAGGGAGGTCTTGACCGCATTAATCGAATCGGGGTTGAAGTTCTCGGGATCCTTGGCGTACTCCTCCTCCATGGAGGCGGCGAGGCCCAGGATGAAAGCGCTCGTCTGCGGGGTGCAGTTGTAGAACGCCATGTGACGGTGGTAAGCCTCTTTCTTAGCAGCAAGCTGCTTGGGGTCGGACTCGTCCGGATAGAGGCGATCGAGCGTGGGAACCATACCGTAGAGGAAGCCCATGTTCATCTGACGCTCGTAGTTCCAAGAGGCCTGGATGGCCCAGGAGCGCCAGAAGAACTGGCTGACCTTCTTGTTCAGGGACACGTCCTTGGTTGCGGTTGCCATAGTGTGTTCCTCCTTAGTCTTCGTCGTCTTCGAGCGGATCGTAGTCGGAATCGACACCGGCGGCTGCATGGGAACCGTTGAACTTGAAGCCCATGAAGACGACAGCCAGGCACACACCGATCAGAGCGACCGCGATGACGGACAGGTTGAGGTAAGCGGCGAGCAGGAAACCGATGAACAGGAACGGAGTCATACCCTTCTTGATCATCATGGTGAGCAGCAGAGCCAAGCCGTAGGCGGTCATGATCTTGGTCGAAACGTTAAGACCAGTGGACAGCCACTCGGGAACCATGTTGACGATGGCCTGAACCAGGTCGGTGCCAACAAAGACGGCGAGGAAAATCGGCAGGAAGTACATGATGGCGTACAAACCGGAGCCGGCGCAGATGTGCATACGGTAGGCGGTCTTGAACTTTCCGTTATCAATCGCGTTATCTGCCACATGGGTGAGGACGGCGATGATGGAACGAAACACGATGCCGAGAAGCTGACCCAGGACGGCGACCGGGATGGCGATCGTCATGGCGGTCTCGGCGGAAGCATCGGTCAGGCACGCAAAGGCAGCGGCCACGATGCCGCCCAGGACCATATCGGGCGGAACGGCGGCACCGACCTGCACCAGGCCCATGGACACGAGCTCGACGGCGGCACCGACGGCAAGGCCGGTGGGCACATCGCCCAGCAGCAGACCGACGAGCGTAGCGCCAACGAGGGGCTGCTCGAAGTTAAGACGACCGAGCAGGCGGGAGTCCCACATGCAGAACACGCCGACGAGGCCGACGAGCACCGCACTGATGAACGTATTCATACCCTTCTCCTTTCAGTCAGGCAAAAGCCTGGTTGATTACAGCTTGGCGTCGATGTCGACGCTCTGATACGTAGGGGTCTGCTGGACGTAGAGCTTGATGCCCATGTCGAGCAGCTGGTTGACGTCGGCCTTCTGGGTGGCGTCGAAGAAGACGGAGCTGTCCTTGCCGCCAATCTGATCGGCACCGTCGTGGTTGGCGGTGGCGCCCAGGTTGATGGCGTCGAGCTTGTAGCCCTGGCAGAACTGCAGCATCTCGGCAGTGTTGCCAAAGACAAACATGACGCGCTCGCCGAGGGTGTTGAGCTTGTCCATCTTGGCGAGGGCACACTCGACGGTGAAGACGTTCAGGCGCACGCCCTGGGGCTTGGCCAGCTTAAGAGCGCCCTTCTTGATGTCATCGTTGGCGGCAGCGTTGTCGACGACGATGATGCGCTCGGCCTGAACCTTGGTGGTCCAGGTAAAGACGACCTGGCCGTGCAGCAGACGGTAGTCAAGACGTGCGAGGACGATCTTGGCGGGACCAGAGCTGTGACGGGACGCCTTGGCCTTCTTGGCGGGAGCCGCGACGGCCTCGACCGGTGCGTTGGGGTTGGTCAGACCGGTACGGGCCTCGTTGATGAGGGCCGCGAGCTCGGCGCCCTTGATGGGGACGGGGCTCATAGCGAGCGTCAGTGCCAGCGGAATGTTGAAACCGCTGACAACCGTGAACTTCGTGCCGTTCTTGGAAAGCTCGACCATGTTGTTGTTGACCGAGCTGCCGAGCATATCGGTCAGCACATAGACGGTGTCGTCCGCGTTGAACGTGGCGATCATGGCGTCCACCTTATTGGTGATGGGCTCCTTGTCGTCACGAGCAAGCGACACGACGTGGACGTTCGACACGTCGCCGAGAACCATCTCGAGCGTGTCTTTGGCGCCTGCGGCCAGGCCGCCATGAGATGCGAGAATGATCTGATTCATCTTGCCTCCTCCTTTTCGTTATGGTCATTATAACGTCTTATACGTTGCTTATTTTGCTAATTAGCATATAAACCGTTCGCGGGTGAAAAACGACCGTTGGCGGGTTTAACGCAATCGAAACGATGGTCTTGGGTAGGTCGGCGCTGGCTAGGCACCGCCCGGCCAAACGCCGGGCGCTACCTGCTCAAACACTCCGCCAATCCCCTATCGCACGAAGTACCAGGGGCTTTCCTGCACGGTGGGCTCCAGCGTAATGCCCGTGCGCTCGCGGAACAGATCCATGTCCTGCGATTTCTCCGTCCACCACGCGTTGGGCTTAAAGGTCATGCTCTCAATGACATGGCCGACAAACACACTGTTGCGCAGCTTGGAAAAGTCGGTGTTCATGATCACGATGGACGCGAGCACCAAAACGATGCCCAGAACCTTGATCGCACCGGCGGGCTCGGCGTAGACACCAATGCCCAGCAGCACGGTGACGACCGTCTCGAATGACATTACGACGGGAACTTTCGACGTCTCGAGCCCCATGGACAGACCCTGCATATATAAGACATAGGCCACGGCTGTGGGGATGAGTCCAAAGCCAAGGAACAGCAGCAGCAGCTGTGGCGACATTGCCGCGGCGACATCTGGCCACGGAGCCGCGATAGCCGCCATAACCGCACCGCCAAAAACAAGGCCCCAAAACGTGACAGCCAGCGGGTGGACCGTCTTGGTTGCTATCCGGCTAAACACCGCGAGCGACGCGCCACAAAAGCCCGCAATCACGCCCGACGTGACGCCCCAAACCGAAAAATGAAAACCGGAAAGGTCGCCATCGGTCACTGCAAGTACACAGCCACCGATGTTAAAAGCGATGGCAACGAGCTTGTTGGGAGTCACATCCTCGCGATAAAGTACGCGACCGAGCATGACGCCAAACACCGGCGAGGTGTAAAGCAGCACCGAGGCCGTGGACATGCCCACCTCGCCCATGCACTCGTAATAAAGCGTGTTAGCGGTGGCGAGGCCGATAATGCCAAGAAGCGCACAAGGAACAAGCTCTTTAGGACTTGCCTTGAACAGTGCCAGGGGACCCGATGCCTTTCCCTCACGAGCACCTCCCTGGCAACCCATGAATGCCAAGACCGGAGCCATTAAGACGGCACCCGACAACAAGCGAAAGGCAGCCATACTCTGGGACGTAACGCCCATGGCCGAGATGCCGTTTACAAAGATTCCGATGCTGCCCCACATAAGCGCGGCGATCAGCACCAGCACATAGCCCAGATTGCTTTTCTTCAACGCAGCCTCCTCGGTATTGTTTCCAATATGTTTCACACTACGTTATAGTCGTTATATACATTTTTCAAGGCACAAATCGGCGAACGGGAAATCTCTCGACACAAGGAGTGTCCCCAACTGCCGGCAGAAAGGGAACGTCCCCAAGTGCCGCTCTAGCAGTTGCAGTGAAATAGTTCTCAAACAGAGGCTTCACGCCCCCAAACAGGAACTATTCCACCGCAACTCATGAGGGGTATTGGGCTGTTAGGCCGCTCTATCCCTTAGTAATCCAGCTTCCACATGTAGCGGCGCGTCATGTAGTCCTTGTGGGTGACGGCGGAGAGCGCACGCATGTAGACGTTGTTGAGGATCGGGGCAAAGATCAGGTGGTTGAAGTACTCGCTCACGCTGTCCTTGATGTCGTTGAGGCCGAGCTCCTTGGCGTCGAGCTGGTAGACGCGCTCACCACCGTACTGGTTGACAAAGCGAATGCCGCGCTCGTCGTTGCAGCGGCTGCGGCCGACGCTGATGAGCTGGAACAGCGAGGTACGCTTGTCCAGGATCTCGAAGGGACCGTGGAAGAAGTCGCAGGTGTTGATGGTGCAGGAGTCGATCTGCAGCATCTCCTGCACGTTGCAGATGCTAAAGACGTAGGCGGCACCAAAGAGCGGACCCTGAGCCATCACGTTGATGCAGGGCTTGTCGGCGTTCTGCTCGGCCCACTTGGCTGCGAGCGGACGGGTGTACTCGACGGCCTTGCGATAGATGGGGTCGACCAAGTCGAAGGCGGCCATAGCGGTCTCGTACTCGGCATAGCCCTCGGTCTGCTGCGTAAGCTCCATAGCAATCATGGTCACGACGGCGGAGTTGGTGCGGCCCATGCAGGACTCGTCGATGGCCAGGCTGTCGTACTGGATCTTGTAGTCGCAGACCTCGGTGAGGCCGGACTCGTCAACATAGATGGCGATGGTGCTGGCGCCGTGGTTCTTGGCGACCTGGGCGGCGACGATGGTCTCCTTGGTGCCGCGCATGGACACGACGACGGCCAGGGTGTTCTCGTTGACGTAGGCAGGCGTGGCGTGCACGAACTCGTTGCTGGTGTAGCTGGAGCTCACGACCTGCGTGGCCTCGTGCTCCATAAAGTACTGGGCAGGATAGTTGCCGCCGTTGGATCCACCGGCGCCAATCCACACGACGCGCTTGATGCCGCCCTTGTCTGCCTTGTCAGCCAAAACCTGGGAGACGACGTCCTTAACCTGTTCCTGAGTAGTCATCGTGCATCAGCCTTTCTTCTCGTTTGATGCTCTCGATGGCATACAAGTTACATACATGTTTTGGTTATGTCGACTAGTTGTATGCTATATTTGTCTTAGAAATATTGCTGGTAAAGTTTTCGGCAAGCCATTACCAGCGGTTTTGTTGTCATGTTGGATACATGCTTGGTTCTGTAAGCATACAAGTTAGATACAGGTTGTTCGCATGAGCACTTCGTCGAAAAAGAACTTGACCCAATACGAGCGTCTGGCGGCAACGCTTCGCGACCGCATTGCCGCCGGCACCTACGCCCGCGGAGATAAACTGCCGTCTGAGATGGAACTCATGGACGAATCGGGCCTGTCGCGCAGCACCGTGCGCCATGCCCTTAAGGTGCTTGTTGACGAGGGCCTGATTCGAACCGAGCGCGGGCGCGGCGCCTTTGTGGCCGACACGCCCGCGCTCCACGAGAACAACCTGGTGTTTTCGAGCTATACGGCACAAGTCCAGGGTCAGGGCATGAAGCCCACCACGCGCACCGTGGACTCGGGCTTTGCCAAGGCGGCCGGCAGCATAGCTAAGTTCTTTGACGCCGCCATAGGCAGCAAGCTCGTCAAACTTGTCCGCCTGCGCTACCTGGACGACGCGCCACTGTGCCTGGAAACCACCTATCTACCACCGAGCTTTGAGGCACTCATCGATCGCGATATCAACGGTTCGCTCTACGCCATGCTGCGCCAAGAATTCCATCGCGCGCCGGCACAGGGACATAAGACCTTTGAGGTGTGCTATGCCTCGCAAAACGAGGCGTTT